>Ga0307379_10011857_pt1 | contig 11397 bp, 9 predicted proteins | sample UN2MG_FD_202237 | JGI IMG/M metagenome (GOLD analysis project Ga0307379, IMG submission 202237) | Soil microbial communities from Risofladan, Vaasa, Finland - UN-2 | ecosystem: Environmental > Terrestrial > Soil > Coastal area > Acid sulfate soil | place: Finland: Risofladan, Vaasa | collected... | reverse complement strand
AGAGGAATTAAGAAGGCTGTTTCAATTGTCTGACCAGTTCCATGCAGATCAATTGCCCACCCGAGCCGGTATTGACAAGCTTGATAAGCTGCGCTTCCGGGACTTTCTGCGTGATGCGTATAATCAAGATTATCCAGATTCCCAAACTGAGCTTGTGCGTCTGCTGCAAAACATGGATCTGGCAACCGATGACGGCATGCTGAATTTGGCGGGAGTGCTCCTCTTTGCCGAACGCCCGGAGTGGATCAAGCCCCTTTTCATTGTCAAAGCCATTCGTTACCCCGGCAATGCCATTCATTCGACCGAGTATCTGGATACCGAAGATTTTTCTGGGCCACTTGGCAAGATCTTTGAGAATTCGCTCGCGTTCGTCATGCGCAACCTGCGCAAAGTGCAGTCCGGACAGGGAGTGAACTCCCCCGGCCACCCAGAGATTCCACCTTCCGTTTTTGAAGAGTTACTGGTAAACGCGCTAATCCACCGGGACTATCTCGTGAACGCAACAATTCGTCTATTCATTTTCGATGACCGCATTGAGATCATTAGTCCAGGCCATCTGCCCAACAACCTGACGGTAGAGAAAATCCGCTCAGGCATTTCGAATATTAGAAACCCAATCCTGGTATCCTATGCAGCCAAAGGGCTGCTGCCTTACAAAGGATTGAGATCAGGGATCAAGCGCGCTCTGGAGGACTGGCCAGATATCAGTTTCACTGATGACCGGGAAGGTTGCATGTTCATCGCGACAGTTCACCGTAAAGAGCTTGTTGATGTGGGGTCAGCGGGAAAAAGTTCCCAGAAAAGTTCCCAGAAAATCATCGAACTCATGAAAAATGATCCAATGATTACTATCGCAGACCTTGCGCTCCGTATAGGCATCACAGAGAGAGCCATCAAGAAGCAGATAGGAAAATTGAAAGCGCAAGGTCGCATCCAGCGCATCGGTCCTGATAAAGGAGGCCGTTGGCAAGTAGAGAATGAATTCACAGAATCCAAACAATAAAAAATATCGGCAAAAAGATGGCGTCTGGCCGGCCTAAGGCTCAGACCTTCTCCACCTCTTCCTTAACCAGCCTGTGAACCTCGCCGGCACTGGCCTTCCCTCGTGTTTTCTTCATGACCTGTCCCACGATGAAGTTGAGGGCGCGCTCGCTGCCTGCCCGGTAGTCTGCCACTGCAGTCGCGCTCTCCGCCACAGCCTCTTGCACCGCTTTTTGCACGGCATCGTCCTCCGCTTTGCCTAGGCCCCTGGCCAGGACGATCTCCTGAGGAGTGCCGCCCTTCTTGTCCAGCAGGTCGCGCATGATTTGCACCGCTCCGTTCTCGGTGATCTTGGCTTTTTCCAGCATTTGCACAATCTCGGCCATGTGCTCTTCTCGGAAGCTCTCGATGGAGAGGTCCCGGTAGTTCAGCTCGCCCTTGAGGACATCGGCGATCCAGACAGCAGCCAGCTTGGGCGCCGCTTTGGCAGCCACAGTCTCGTAGAAGTTAGCGAGCTTGATCTCAGATGTCAAGGATTTAGCATGATCATCTGCCAGGCCGTACTGCTTGACAAACCTCTCCCGTTTAGCGTCAGGCAGTTCGGGCAGGGCATCTTTTATGGCTGGCACCCAAGGAGCGATGCGCATGACCGCCAAATCGGCCTCAGGGTAATAGCGGTAGTCGTGAGCGCCCACCTTGCTTCTTATGGAGACGGTGATTTTGCGCAGCTCATCGAAGTGCCGTGTCTCCTGCACTACCTTGATATTGCGTCGCTGCAGATTCTTCTGTCGGGTTATCTCATAGGAGAGGGCCTTTTCCACGCCCTTGAAGCCGGAGATGTTCTTGACCTCCGACCTGTCTCCCCCTTTGAGGGAGATGTTGGCATCCACGCGCATGGACCCTTCCTGTGAGCCGTCGAATACGTCCAGATACTCGAGAATGCTCTTCAGCTTGTCCAGGAAGGTGCGCGCCTCTTTAGGAGAGCTTAAGTCCGGCTCGGTTACGACCTCCAGCAGGGGCATGCCGCAACGGTTGTAGTCCACCATGGTGTACTTGGCCTTGTCAATAGTGCCCGCGTGCACCAGCCGCCCGGGATCCTCTTCCATATGCGCCCGGTTGATGCGAATATTTCTCTCCTTCCCGTCGTCGCCCAAGATCATGATGTGGCCCTGTGTGGCCAGAGGATAGTCGTACTGGCTGATCTGAAAGCCCTTGGGAAGGTCTGGATAGTAGTAGTTCTTCCGGTAGAAGAGCGTCTCTTCCTCGATCTTGCAGTTCAAGGCCAAGCCTACTTTTATGCCGTACTCTACCGCTTTCTTGTTTATCACAGGCAGAGAACCGGGCAGCCCCAGGCAGACGGGGCAGGTATAGCTGTTGGGCGGAGAGTTATGGTAGGCCGTTGAGCAGCCGCAGAACATCTTGGACTGCAGGCGGTTGAGCTGTACATGAATCTCCAGGCCAATGATGACGTCCTCCATTCTAGATCACCTCCGGTTTGGCCTCATGGAAAGGCGTGGCCGCCTCGAAGGCATGAGCTGCACGCAGTACTGCCGCCTCGCCGAAGTGCGGGCCTATGAGCTGCAGGCCGATAGGCAGATGTCCGGAAAAGCCGCAGGGCACGGAGATGGCGGGCACACCTGCTAAATTGATGGGCACGGTGAAGACATCGGCCATGTAGAGGGAGAGAGGATCGTTGATGCGCTCGCCTATCTTGAAGGCAGGAATGGGCATGGTGGGGCTGGCCAGAATATCCACGTCCTTGAAGGCGCGCAGGAAATCCTCTTTTATCAGCGTCCTTACCTTGAGAGCTTTGAGGTAGTAGCGGCCATAATAGCCGGCGGAGAGGGCATAGGTCCCCAGCATTATGCGCCTTTTAACTTCCGGCCCAAAGCCCTGGGCGCGAATGGCCGAGAATGTAGTGTGCCAGTCCTTGTCCTCCCCCTGGCGGGAGCCATAGCGCAGGCCGTCGAAGCGGGCCAGATTGGAGGAGGCCTCGCTCATGGCAATGACGTAGTAAGCGGCCAGAGCATAGCGGGTATGGGGCAGGCTGACCTCCTGCCAGGACGCGCCCAGCGATTCCAGGGTGTGAATGCCGTCCCAGACAGCTTTTTCCACGTCTTTGTTCACTCCCTCGCCGAAGTACTCACTGGGAATGCCGATCTTCAGGCCGGAAATCCCATCTTTCAGGCCCGGCAAATAACTGCGGCGTTCTCCCTCTGCCGAGGTGGAATCCCGCCCGTCGTGCCCGGATATAACCTCCATGAGAAGAGCCGTATCCTCCACAGTATGCGTGAGCGGGCCGATCTGCTCCAGGGAGTTGGCATAAGCCACCAGGCCGAAACGCGAGACCAGGCCGTAGGTGGGCTTGAGTCCCACAATGCCGCAAAAGGATGCAGGACAGCGCACTGAGCCTCCCGTATCCGACCCTAGAGAGCAGGGTGCTTCTCCCCCGGCGACGACAGCCGCGCTGCCCCCGCTGGAGCCGCCCGGAACACAAGTGTGATCCCAGGGATTTTTTGTCGGCCCAAAGCAACTTGTCTCCGTAGAGCTGCCCATGGCAAACTCATCCATGTTGGTCTTGCCCATGATGATGGCCCCTTCCGCCTTGAGGCGCTCGATGACATGGGCATCATAGGGCGGAATATATCCACGCAGTATTCGTGAGCTGCAGTTGGTCTCAATCCCCTTGGTGGAGATGCACTCTTTGATGGCGATGGGCACTCCCGCTAAGAGCCCCTGGCCGGGATTTTTGTCGAACTGCCTGGCCTCTTTCAATGCGCTCTCTTTAGCTAAAGTGGTGAAGGCATTGAGCGGACTCCTATTGATACTCTCGATCCTCTCAAAGAGCTGGCTGAGATACTCCTCGCATGATTCGGCCAATAGTTTGGCCTTTAATTCCGAAAACATGATCACACGATCCTTGGGCTCTTAAAATAGCCATTTTCCGTGCGCGGCGCATTCTTTAGCGCTTGGTCCTGGGAGAGGGACTTGCAGGCCACATCCTCTCTGAAGATATTGGCCAGGTCAACCACACGGTAGGTGGGCTCCACATCCTCTGTGTCCACCTCATCCAACTGATGGAAGTATTCCAGAATTGAGTTGAAATGCTCCACTAACTCATCCTTCTCCTCATCCTCGATTTTGATGCTGGCAAGCCAGCTGATGTGTTGCACATCTTCCCTGGTGATCATGTAATCCCACGCATTAAACCATCTGCATCAGCGTTTCTGGGCAATAGATATCTGAATCGATATCTGAATTGAGCCGTGCTTTCAACTTGATCATTTACGCAAATCTGCAAGGCGCAAGACCACCTTATTAGATATAAAGGCTCTTTTCGGCCAATAGTCCTTAGCGCCATATTATCGAGCTATCGAGCGCAGGTTTTTTTAGCCGGTGGGTGTTTTTGACATTGTGCATCTCATTCATGCCGACCAATCTGCTAAATTGGATGGAGCCCGGCGAAGCCAAAAGCCTTAAGAAATCTAAATGAAGGAATACGCGAAAGGATATGCAAAAGGATACGCGAAAGGATTTCGGGAAATATGATAACCAGGTCACTAGCTATATTATTATCTAGTTGGGGTGCTTTCTAGAAGATGGAGAAAAAAACTGCTGATTTCCGGGTGCATATATTAATGTTGGGTGAATCATGAAAAAGAATGATGTCATTATGATTGGTTCAGGAATCAGTGGCTTATTGTCCGCCCTAGCGCTTTCTAGAGAGGGCAAAAAGGTAGTGATTTTGGAGAAAGAGAGCTACATTGGCGGAGTCTGCCGGTCTTATGAAGTCGGAGGCTATCGCGTCGATACCGGCCCTCATGCCATAACCAGGCTGGAAAATGGCCCGTTAAAGGAACTGATGGATAGGTATTTCGATATAGCTCCCCAATTTATTCCATTTGGAAAATACTATGTAAAAATTGGCAGCGAGATCAAGCCTTTTCCCTGGAGCATCAATGCCTGGCTGACTTTTGGCTTGCTTCCCATGACTGATCGGCTGCTCTTGATGAGGGCGCTGTTCAATATTCTGTATCTGAAAAATGCAGGGAAGGATTTTTCTAATATTACTCTTTCCGAGATCCTTCCCAATAAGGTCTCAATGACGACGAGAAGATTCCTGGACTGGCTATGTTACTTCATGGTTGGAACATCCATAGAGAATGCGCCTATTTCTCGATTCGTGGACAATAAAACCCATCACCCCAGATCAATTCCCTATGTTGGAAAAATATATGACCTGTTCATAACAGAAGGCGCCACAGACCAGGGATATCCCAAAGGCGGTCTGCAATCCATCATAAACTCCATAGTGAAATCATTTCCAAAAGATAGTGTGGAGATCAAAACCAATGAGAGCGTGAAGAAGATAGAATGCAGCGAGCGAGTGGAAGGTGTGATAACTTCTGAGGACAGCTACGACTGCGATACTGTTGTTTATTCGGGATTTTCATCAAACCTGCCTCGTATGATCGACAGCCTGCCCGCGGAATACACCAAGAATTTGACATCAATTAAAAGGGTTAATTCCCTCACCATATGGTTGGGCCTGACCAAGAAATTATTTAACAACTACGGCTCGGAGATATGGGTTGATTCCGATCCATATGCCTGGGTAGTGCCTACCTCAAATTATGATCCCACCCTGGCACCCAAAGGAAATCAGCTGGTAGGTTTCGCCTTTACCCTGCCCGGCGAATATAATGCATCTACAATAAAGAAAAAAGCATTTCAAACAATAGTCGATAATGTGCCGGATATCGAAAAGCATATCGATATGATACATTACCAGGAGCTGATACCTGAAAAAGCATCCTGGGGTATAAATTGCGGTTTTGGAGATGTGAGAACTCCTATTAAAAATTTGTATTGTGTAGGAACCGATACCACGAAGAGAAGTGCTGGTGTCAATCGGTCGGCATACTCAGTTTTAAAGTTCCTGGATATAATAAAATCCGATGGAAATTTATAACACATTAGCAAAAAAAAAAATGGGAGACTCTAAATGAAACTCTGTTTCCACAGAGCCGACTAAAGCACTTTGTAGCCCCTTATTGGAGATGGGACCTTAATACGGCTCAGATTGGCTCATCTGGCAACCTCAATTTGCACAAGATCTGTGTTACCATGCACATTTATTCTGGTAGAAGGATGATACTAAATATCTGGTCTTCCTGTAATTTGCACTGGTTTTGCGAAGAAAGGTAAGCAATGTTTGAATAAGCCTAAATTGAACTTTAAATGCTGTTTTCAGAGCAAACGGAACCATCTAGATGGTTTTTATACCGCTTTCTATCGAGTATCTTACCGTTCGTTCGGCTCAGTTTTTATATATCGTTCCATGCAGGTTGGCCTTGGCCGATTTCAGTAAAGGACCTGATTATAATAGGGGATCGCAACATGAAAGCAATCAGCGAATACTTAAAGCATAAGCCATGTTTACGGGGTCAGATCCTTGATCGCGGAGAGCTAAAACGTGTAGCCCTAGCTTGTGGATTGAGCCCTCAGCAAGCCAGATTGGAGCTAAAAGAGCTGGGTTTCGTTTTGACCCGGAACAATCATGGTCTGACGCTTTGGAAGAGACAGGAAGACAATCCTATGGGCAAAACAAAAGCACAAGGTTGAATTGATGATAATTGCCGAATTGGATGCCAATGGCAGGGTTCTGCTTCCTTTGGGAATTAGATTTAAGCTGGACCTGAATGCGGGAGATAAGCTTGCCATAGACCAGCTTGGTGACGGCACAATAATTATCAAGAAGCTGGCATTAAGATAACCAGGCCCAAATTATATGGCGGCTTTAAAGTGAATGGGGAGATCATTGCGGTCAGATGAAGGTGAAAATCATTTCAAAAGTTATCGAGCTAAAAGATATCCAAAAAACTTATCAAATCGGTGGGAGCGAGTTTGCCGTTCTCAAGGGCATCGATCTGCAGATAGAAGAGGGCGAGTTCATTGCCCTCATGGGGCCTTCCGGTAGTGGCAAATCAACCCTCCTGAACATCGTGGGCTGCCTGGACCGTGCCTCAAGCGGCAGTTTCTTGCTCTTAGGCCAGGACATCAGCCAGACCTCGGATGATGAGCTGGCTCGCTTAAGAAGGGAGGAGCTGGGCTTCATCTTCCAAACCTTCAACCTCATCGGCCGCATCAGTGTGCAGAAGAACGTGGAGGTTCCCATGATGCTCAGCGGTGTTGCACGCCAGAAGCGAAGGGAGCACGCTTTAGAGCTGCTCCAGGACGTAGGCATTGCTCATCGCTCTAATTTCAGCCCCCAGAACATCTCCGGAGGGGAGCGGCAGAGGGTGGCTGTTGCCAGGGCCTTAGCCAATGATCCCAAGATAATAATAGCCGATGAGCCCACCGGAAACCTGGATCTTAAAAACAGCGATGAAGTCATGAAAATTCTAAGTAATTTAAACCAAGAGGGTAGAACCATAATCATGGTCACCCACAACCCGGAGATCACCGGGAACTGCAGTCGCGTCATAAGGCTCAGAGACGGACGCATTCTGGAGAACGCATCATGAAACGATTCATTCAAATTTTATTCCTGCTCCTGCTGGCATCAGGCTACGCAGCCGCTTATGAGTACCACATGCCTGTGAACATACAATCCACAATGACACCCGCCGTGCTCCTGCCCGGAGACGAGGCTGTGCTGGCCATCGAGCTGGCCAACGGCGCAGCTTCCTACGGTACAGGCAAAGATGCCGGGGCGGGCAGCTCCGCCCAGGGCACTCTCCTCTCCACACCCCTTAACAGAACCTCTTTAAAGAGCACACAGGAGTTGCAGGTGCTCACAAAAGACAACAGGGATCTGGGAATGATCGGCCCCAATGATAAGATCACTGTCTACTACAAGATTCGAGCAGCGGACAACATATCCAGCGGAACGTATCTCCTGGATTTCCAGGTTGTGGGCGGATATGACGTGACCACCATCAACCGCGAGATTCTCATCAAAGTAGATGATACCCCGGTAGGCCTTGCTCGTGCCGAAACGGCCACATCAACCTTTAACCTCAATGTGGCCAACCCCAGAGAAAACACCCTCAATGCAGTCACCATTGTGCCCTCTGCTAAGGGAATTATATTCTCGCCGGATGAGTACTACATCGGCACCATGGACCCTGATGAGGTTTTCACCATCAGCTTCGGCATAAAATCGGAAGATGCGGTAAAATCCCTCACCAGCCCGGCAAACCTGAGCTTTTCGGCCAAGTTCAAGAATGGAGACAACTGGCATAAGTCTGAAGCCTACGTCACCACTTATACCCCGCCCCAGGATAACAGCACGCAGAGCAGCTACCTTCTGCCTGCCGGCGCTGTAGCTCTGATTGTTCTCATCGTGGGAGGCTATATGTATCGCAGAAAAAAGCTCTCCAGCAAGCCCAACAACAAGCCTAACAGTAACAGCAGCAGCAACAGCAGCGGCAATAGCAAGTCCCAGAATGGAAAGGCGTCTTGAAATGGGGGCGGCAGATGAATCTTCCTGACATACTGGAGTTTATTGCCGTCGGCTTTCGGGCCGACCGCTTCAAGACGCTCATGTCCTCCCTGGGCATAATCATCGGCGTCATGGCCATAGTGGTCATGCTCTCTGTGGGCGAGGGGCTTTACTCTGGTGTGTCCTCTCAGTTTTCTTCTTTCAATCTGGATATGATTAGCGTAATTCCGGGAAGTGCTCACTTTGGAGGTCCCGGCAACGACCAGGCCAGCAGAAATCCGGCTGAGCCTGCCAAGTTCACTGAGAAGGACACCAAGGTCCTGGAGAACGTGGTCGGAGTGAAGAACGTTGCACCTCGGACCTCTTCCGGTGTGGTGGTCTCCTTTCGCAATACCAATGCCTCGGCCAGCCTCACGGGCGTGGACCCGGATAAGGAGGAGACTCTCAAGGGCGATGTGGCGCAAGGCAGGTTTCTCACAGGCTCCGATTATAAGTCAATAGTTATAGGAAACGGCGTCTCACAGAACCTCTTCCGCATGAAGGTCACGCCGGGAAACAAGATTCGCCTCTATCATAAAGACCGCTACATGGACTTCAAAGTGGTAGGAGTTCTAAAAGAAGCGGAGCAGACGTCCTTTGGCGGTCCGGGCAGCAATGGGGACAATCTGATGTACATCACGCATAAGGCCATGAAGGAGCTGCTAGGCGAGGACAATTACTACTATGGTTCTTTTCAGGTAATCGTTTACGATCCGGAGCAGGTGGAAAGCATCATTGAGAAGATCAAGAATGACCTGAAAAGGTACCACAAAAACGAGGCCTATGATGCCACCACGGCGCGGGATATGCTCGCCTCGCTCATGAGCATCCTGTCCATGATCAAGTACGCTCTGGCGGGAATCGGCGCCATATCGCTCCTGGTTGGGGGAATAGGCATTGCCAATGTCATGATGCTGACTGTCAAAGAGAGGATTCGGGAGATAGGCGTCATGAAGGCCCTGGGTGCGACCACCAGGGATATTCGCATTCAGTACCTGTTGGAAGCGGGTGTGCTGGGGGTGGTATCCAGCGTCATCGGCATTGCTATGGGAGTGACGGTCTCCTATCTCATCGGATCGCTAGCCTCTCTGCCCTCGGCCATAACTGCTCAATCCATCCTGCTAGGGCTGCTCTTCGGGGTGGTTACCACCACCATCGCCGGGGTCTATCCGGCCAACAAGGCGGCCAAGCTTGATCCCATCGAGGCGCTGCGGGCAGAGTGAGGTAATCGCCGGCGTCTGGCAAAATGGATCGAATAAAATATTTTTTTAATTTTTTTTTAATTTCAGGGCGTTTCAATACAAAGTCGAAAAATCAGATCGGTAAACCATCTTGCTTCGCCACGTAGAAAAGGATAACTATTTTGAGAACATTGGATCGCACATAATTCATTATTGATGGTGTAGGTAAATAACTTGGTGGATGTGTTGATATGCCTGTGATTTTTGAACCACATAAGCGGTTGGAGCACCTCGAGGACTATGTGAGTAAGATTCAATTTAATCTGCCCCCGGAAGAGGCGAGAATACAGCTTCTCCGGTGCAGGCTAGTCGGCTACAGCCTGGTGGTAGAGATAAATGAAGAAGCCTATAATAGGAAGTATATCGACCAGCTTTTCGCCCAGGCCTATCAGACCCTCTCCATGGCGATGGGAAGAGTGGTTGTTGATCCCTTCAAGGATCCCTGCACCTCCCAATACGTGATTCTGGATGAGCTGAAGTCCTATATCTCAAGGGATCCGACCGAGCCGTTTATGAGGTTCATCCGGGCGGAGTTCAAGAAGGTCTTTGTGACCACCCTTCGCCTCATGACCGATCTCTGCCAATCCAAGAACAAATATTCGTGGGATGAGGTAAAAGCAGAGTTGCAGGAGATAATGAAGAGCCTGAAGGTGGATGTGACCTGGGAAGAGTGCGAAGAGCGGCTGGAGCGCTACATGAAAAAGATCGAACCGGTAATGGAGACGTGATTTGGATTGATCCTTATTTCCCACATTATGAACTTTAGCTTCCTAAATTGAGTATTTTTCCTGTTAACGATTGCGGGTAGTCTACCGATAACGAGTTGTTGAACATGAAATCCGTAGCAAAAAGACCTCGTCCCCCAGATGGCACTTATGGAGAGCCAATAGAATGCAATCAACTCCTCTTGTGCCAGCCATGCGATCCGCGAAGGATTGGTCAACTCAATGAAGGTAGACTATCCGATTGTGGAAGTGAAGGAAATGATAGAAGTGATATGGAAAAAATTAATTGGTTTTAAATTAAGTCGTGGTGACTCTATGATTGTAGGGTCATTTATTGGATTTTTAATGGCTTCATATTATACTACTACATTCCTCCATCCAAGCAATCAGTACCAAAATTTAACTTTGATGGCAGATTATCAGTGGCTTTATGCTACAGGTACGGCTGCTGTGGGATTGCCTTGGCTATTGTTATTAGGTACCGGATTATTCTTAAAAGACAAGTAACTATTCAGCCACCCAATCAAAACCCTATTTTTCTTCCGAAACATCATGAATCATAATGTGTGATCATCAACCCAAAATTTAAATATTGATGATAATCATATAACTGTTATAATGGAGGGGCGCAATTCTCATCGCATACCAACGGAGGGTACCAATCCAGCTAATTCCCTCTCTTCTTCACAATCAGGCATAACAATACCTTTGAGTCGCGAAGATATTTTAGCGATTTATGAAGAAGGTCCTGAAGCAGTTGTTGCACTCGTCCAAACCATTTTCTCAAAACAAGCAGCACGGATCGCTGAACTGGAGGAGCGGATAAAATCATTGGAGGGAGGATTCCTATTTACTTTGGTTTAAGAGATTGTTTTCAGAAAAACATGCATAATTCGCTTCACGGGGAAGCAATATCGCTAAATAATTCATTCTTCAGCTCCTTTTCTGATCATTCTTCGACAGC
>Ga0307379_10011856_pt1 | contig 11398 bp, 10 predicted proteins | sample UN2MG_FD_202237 | JGI IMG/M metagenome (GOLD analysis project Ga0307379, IMG submission 202237) | Soil microbial communities from Risofladan, Vaasa, Finland - UN-2 | ecosystem: Environmental > Terrestrial > Soil > Coastal area > Acid sulfate soil | place: Finland: Risofladan, Vaasa | collected... | reverse complement strand
TGCCTACTAACAACCCTATGGCTATTATATACCGGAACAATAATTGATAAATGTGTAGGTTTAAATGTCATACTTACCGTCATTCACATCTCTTAAAACTTGGTCGCCCATACCCTTCGTTTTTCCCCAGAACGGAATTTCATCTGCCAACTGCCATCCTTTTGGTTCACGCCTGAACTTTTTCTTATCCCAACGATTAGGAGTAAGGTTATGCTTGTGTCTTAAATCAAGATTGGGATGTTCTGACATCCAGCTTTCGGCTTTATAATGATCTACTCCCCTTGGTGGAGGTCGATTTCCAGGTTCGTATCCTATATACATATTGTGACCTTCTTTTTCTACCTTCGCTACCCTTGCCCTGTAATGTTTTAAAAGAACTTCTCTGTAAGCACAAAGAGCTAAGACTTGCTGACATTCCCAGAACAACGCCTGACCACTTCCAACATCTAACTTCCAGTTATTTAGGTTGTAATAAAACACATCCTTTTTAGGTGGAATAAAATCAAAATGGCTTGGATGGTATATTACATCATGCTCAGTAAGAAAAAGTATGTCTGATTTAGATTCTTCAATGCCCCTTAGTATTTGCTTAAACATCGACAGCACCGAACTTTTTAAAGGCATTACAATGTTATTACCGAAGTTAATTGGATACTGAGAGACTGAGACGATTGGGTAGCCATTCCGAACTTTCTCTAATTGGTTTCGGACGATTGACAGAACTCGCTCCTCGCACTGATTGTTTGTGTAATATACTATCCCCTTTGTTAGAACGTCAGTTGGAGTGTCCATGCCTTGACTTGGTGGTAATGGATCGGGTGTCTTTATTTTACGCTTCTTATTTTCTCGTTGCTTGTTAGACTCAGCATCAGGAGTGTGCCAATCTGGTATAGGTGAAAACTTGTCTATCAACCAACTTAACGGATGAATGGCTTTGTCCCATTTATCGTTAAGCCACAAATTTCGAGAATATTTCTTTGCAAATTGAGTTGCTTTTCCAATCCCAGGCCAAGGAGCACTAAAACCACCACCAGTTCTAAACATATGGGCAAACCAAGTCTTCTTGTTAATCACATGCCTACCACCTGATAGCCACGACTTACAGGCAACCTCTGTGCCAAACTGACCCCAGGAACCATGCCCTTCATCCATGCCACCTAAGTCCCAAAACCGTTCACGATGCATGAAAAAGCAAGCTCCAATCGAACTCATTAAATCACATATGTCACCCTGTGCTTCTGGTCTATCTTTATAATCCCCCCAATATTTAAAATTCATCTCTTTATTAAATCGCATAAAGTCAGAAGTAGGATTTCGCTTTTCTTTCCATACGATTTTCTTCTTGAACCTGTCAGTAGAACCGCAATCCGCACACTTATCTGGTTTCCCTTCAGCCTGATACGTTCTCTTACCACACTTAAAACACTTCCAATCAAACGCCCACAGATTATACATCCGTGGTATAACCGTCCAATCATACTCACAGTCTTTTGCCAACTTGAGATCAAAAGCCTTATCAACAGCGCAATGAGCGTCAAGTTTCATTATGTATTTGGCTTTACTTATTCTCGCACCTTCATTGACCGAAGCCCTCTGACCTATGGATTCCTCATGGTGAACTACCGTAACCTTCGGGTTTACTGGAATTCCCTTCTCGGGCCAGTATCCGTCCAAGATAACAATTATCTCGGTATCACCCCTAATGTTTTTAAGAATATCATCTATTGTATTCTGAAGAAATTCTTCGTTACGGGCCGGAATTATTATTGATAAGTCTGCCACTATATCCCCCATATATTTTAAAAAGATGTCTTCCGTGTTTGGTTTTTATAAACGATACTTGCTGACCTCCTATATCTTTTAGAAAGTCTTTTATGTCATGCTTTGTTTTTAACCACATAACCCTGTATCTTCCTCCACTCTCACTACCCGCAGTTTGAAAAAACATCTCCTTGCTATTCTTTATTAGTTTAGATATTATTTCATTAGAACCGTTTATCCCAAATTGTTTAACAAGCCACATATGAATATTCATACATATAGTTAGATCAACAGGACTGTACTTTGTTTTAGGATTAATACCATTTATAAGTTCAAGTTCCTTTAGGTTGAAAAGCACCTTTATTCTTGACAGAAAATTAAACATAATTGGGTCTGCCTCATAACCAATTGCTGATTTTAAATGAAAGTTTCTCATTAGATTAAATATCGCATATCCAGACCCACAACCAACATCCATTATAGATTCGGGTGTTATTGATATTAACGATAGAATCTTATAGAACTCAACTTCTGATTCTTTTCTGTGATATAAGTTTTCTTCAAAAAATGGGATGTCAATTTTCTGATATGTTCTTCCGGGTCTACTGGCAGAACCATCGTAATATTTTTTACCAAAACTAAGAGTCAATCTTTTAATGTCATAAATTTCTTGTTTTTGGGATAGATGTAGTTCCCTTAGTTGTAACTTAATTTTATCAATAGCATCTTTGTCTATTGTACTGTATTTACGATTAAGTGCGGAAGGGGTTCCAGGTGAAATTGTTTTCGTAATTGACCAATAGAAATCTATTAGTTTTAATCTTCTATCCTTTTCACAAAACAATAAATTCCCTGGATTAATATCTCTGTGCTGGATATCCACTTCATGTAATATATTTCCTATTTCATCCAATTGCCTACACAATTCATCTATAGAAATTGTAAATAATACCCGCATGAAATTGTTTTTTGCTATCTTGGTTTTACCCCCCAATGGAAGTGCATACCTTTTCATAGTGAAAGAGTTTTCATTAACGCTTAAAATTTTTGGGGAGTATGGGTTGGTATTATTTCTGGAAAATTTATTAATGCAATATACCTCATTGCTCATAGATGACAATTCATAGTCTATGAAATTCTGGTTATAGGTCTTTCTTGCTGTTTCAGAATTTAAAAAAATATTTGCCCTTCTTGTCCTTATTTCTATCATTTTAACTTCTCGTATAGTGGAGCAATTTTACTTATATGATATTCCCCAGACCTTACCAATGCTCTCTTAGCAATATCGTCATACAATTCAGTATCTTCCATCAATCGTTTACAACCTGAAATTAAATCCTTCTCTGTCGTAGCCTTCAAGTAGCAATCTTTAAATTCTGCCTCATAACCAATTTCCGGGTAGGCCACACTTGGTATTCCGAAAGAACCAGCATTGGCAAGTTTTAAAGCACCCCTTAACTGCCGCCCTCTTATTCTGAGCCTGAACGCAATATTTATGTCAATAGAATTTAGGAAATCAACTACCTCCTTTCTAGTGTTAAATATTGTTTTGAATTTAAAATCTAATCCTACCTTAGAAAGATCGAACTCCAATTTTTTATAATTATATTGAAGCTGTCTTTCACCTCCTATATATCCAACTACCTTAACTTCTCTTGGTTCTCTTTGCGTTCCTTCAAAATTACAATGATGCTGTGGTATTATATGTATATTATCTCTGCTTAATATATTTGATAGAAAAAACTGAGAAGGTTTCGTCATACCAATAACACCAATTTCAGGATGATTTTGTAGCCATCCCAGATGTTCCTTACCGTCTACAATGTCGAAATACGATGTCTTCGGGAAGTTATCTGGCGGTTGTTTTTTAACATATATGCAAATATCGTTTTCATAACCCCATGTTGGATTTAATTTAGACCCCATATAATTAGCAATCTGATCGCCCCTAATTTTACCCGACCCGATTCCGTAGTTTGTGAAAAACGATAGGTTCATCTTGTTGGCGTTCCTTTAGGATATAAAAATTTATAATCCAGTATCCAAAATGTATTCCTTTTTTTGAACCCAGAAAAAACTTGGCGACTCATCTAATTCTAGTTTTTTTTGACTACGACTTGGAGTGTAAGCTGTAGTAACATACCAATCATGGATACCATGCGCTGAAGTATATGCATTAACGGCTGGCATTACTCCAACCTGATATGATTTAAAATAGTCGTGACCAGCGACGATACCGCCTATGCGCACTTTGGGCGACCATCGAATAATATCCATCATTACATAATCAAACTCATGCAACCCATCTATGTAAACAAAATCTAAAGATCCATCTGGAATTTTCTCAACAGCTTCCATGCTGGTCATTTTCATAAATTCGGCATTGTAACCGTCCAATCTCTTTAAGCATCTTTCGTACAGTATTTTTATTTTATGCTCTTTCATTCTGTTGTATGCCTTCCAGGGATCAACACAGAACAACTTTAAGTCTGGAATGGTTTGGAACATAAGTCTTGCATGTCTCCCACCCTGAACACCTATCTCAGCACCAACTTTGTATCCAAGTGTATTATAGAGTTTTGCTAAATCTTCCCGTGCGTAAGCTGCCCATCCCGTGTAAGGAAGTGTGTCACGCCGTTTTACACGAAATGTTTCACGGATAATCTGATCCTCTTTACTACGACTCATATTTGCCCTCCATGTTTGGGAACAGGATATCCTTGTTGGTATTCTTCCTTCTGCACCCAGAACCAACTCGGGAACCCGTTAGTATCAGCAGTAGTGACATACCAATCGTTAATATTATGAGCACGGGTATAGGCGTTAACTGCTTTCATTACTCCACCCTGATAAAAAGCATAATAATCGTGACCTGCAACTATTCCCCCAAATCGAACCTTTTGTGACCAATGAACAATATCCATAATTACAGGATCGAACTCATGCAAACCATCAATGTAAACAAAATCCAAAGACCTATCAGGAATCAACTTAACTGCTTCCATGCTTGTCATTTTCATAAATTCAACATTCTTAAAACGCTTTAACCGTGCTAAACAGTGTGCATATATTTCATCTGTTTTTTTCTTCCCTATCTTATTGTATGGTTCCCAAGTATCAATACAAAACAGTTTCAAGTCTTTCACATTATTGCAAAGAGTTCTGGCATGATGACCTCTTTGAACACCTATTTCAGCACCAACTTTGTATCCAAGTTCTCTATAAAGTTCTGCAAGATGCTTACGATTACTTTTCAACCATCCAGTAAACGGAAGTGTGTCTCGCTTTTTTACACGAAACTTAGTACGAATTGCCGCATCTACTTCTTCTGGTGTCATGTGTTCTCCTTGTCGTATTTTCTAATTAAACTAACAATCTTATCTATTTCTTCATCCTTGACCCACCATCCAACAGGAATACAAATATGGTGGTCTTCAAAATAATCAACTCCCGGTAAATCCTCTTCCCTGCTTTCATAAAACATTTTCTTTGTATCATTTCGGTCATGTACCTTTGAACAATCAACGTAATTGGTTTTCAGATAGTTCATGAAGTCTTCGACATCGTTTACAAGCAATGTGTAAAGCCAATAGTTTGATTTTCTTAATGACTCTGACTCTATAATCCGAACCGTGTTAAGATCCTTTAGTTCGTCGTTGTAAACCTTGGCGTGTCTTCTTGTTTCCGAAAGTATCCACGGTAAATGACGGATGTTCGCAAGTCCTATTGAAGCTACTATGTCGTTCATCTGAAACTTGTATCCCCATGTAACCGGGTCTTGATAACACCTCATGTCAGTACCTTGGGTTCTGTCCAACCCGAACCATCTCATTAATCTGGCTTCCTTTAATAAGTCTGGATCGTTTACAACAAGCGCCCCACCATCGGCAGTAGTTAGGTGCTTGATTGCCTGAAATGAAAACGCTACGAAATCAGCATGGTTGCCTATGGGTTTATCGTTATAGATTGACCCAAGGGCTTGACAGGCATCTTCTATGATGGGAATGTTAAACATCTCGCTTACATAATTAAGTTCAACCAAATTACACGGCAACCCGCCCCAATCCATGCACAATATCGCTTTGGGTTTCTTCCATAACAATTCTATCTTTTGCTCCAAATCAGACGGGCGCATCGTTCCATCACTATGAATATCTACCCAAACAGGTATAGCTCCGAGGGATAGGATCGGCTCGTTTGTGGCGAGGCATGTCATTGGACTTGTAATCACGAAATCATCCTGTCCTACACCAGCAAGTCTTAAAGCCATTGTTATAGCAGCCGTACCGGAATTTACGGCAACCACGTTATCGTTCTGTATGAACTCTCCGATTTTCTTTTCAAAAAGTTTAACCTTCTCACCTTCCCCGATGTAACCGGAATGCAATACAGGAGACATGAAATCTTCAACGTCTTCTGACATAAAGACTTTAAAAATTGGAATCATTACCATCGCTCCGTAAAAGTTATCTGTAACGGTTCCGAACAAACAGCTTTCAAACCATCAAACTCTCCACACTCAAACCATCCACATTTTTCATAAAAGGTTAGAATGTTATCATCTACTACAAAACCGATAATGATGGGCTTGCCTCGTTCCTTGCAAAACTTCTTTATAAGGTCCAGTGCTAATCGTCCCAGTCCTATTCTTCTAGGACGCACCCTGAAATGTGATATCCCAAATACTGAGACTTTCTTTCCAGAAATTATAACTTCCTTGTTATATAGACTTGTTTTTATTTCCCAGTTCATAATATAATGGTGCAATTTTACTTATGTGATATCTTTGTGATCTTGATAGGGCTTTGTCGGACATTTCTTTGTAGAACTCTCTATTGTTCTTTAATATTTCACATTGAAGTATCATCTCATCAATGGTTTTAGCTTCTACAAAACAATCCTTAAATTCCTCAATAAAGTTAAGTTCTGGATATGCTACGGTTGGAATACCAAAAGAACCAGCGTTAGCAAGTTTTAGGGGATTTTTTAATTTTATGATTGCTTTATGTCTTATGTATTTACCCATTACCTGTATGTCGATAGTGTTATAAAAATCTACAACACTTTCCCTGGTTTCATATGTTAGGGGTTGCGATTGTCCGGGCATATTGAACTTATGCACAAAATATTTAAAATCCAATCCAATTTCCGCAAAGCGTTCTTTTATATCAGCGGGAAAAGATGACCCTGTTCTAGCACCTATATATCCAACCGTAGTTACGTCTTTTCGGGTACGAAGTTTACGTTCAAAATTACAATGGTGTTCAGGAATTAAGTGAATATCGTCTCTTTTCAACTTCTGCATTAAATAAGTTTTTGCGGTTTTAGAAATAGCAATAACCCCTATCCTTGGATTCTCGTTAGCCCAATTGACAAGATTTTTACTATCAACAATGTCGATGTAGGAATGTTCTGGGAAATCTTTAGGTGGAATATGTTTAACGTAAATACAGGTGTCATTCTCATATCCATCAATAAGATGTTCCTTTGCCCCAAGATATTCACAAATCTGTTGCCCCCGAATCTTTCCAGATGGAACATTGTGTTTATAAAAGAATGTTAGATTCCTACCTGTTTGCATGTTGTTCTTCCCAATCTTCAGGCCAACCCTCAAGAGGCCAGAACTTATTTATCAACCATGAAAAATCCCTTGTCTGCTTAGACCATTTGTTGTTCATCCAGTAATCAACAATTTTATCCTCAACTTCGTATTTAACTCTCTTTGATAGACCAAAAGGTGTGCCATGCTCTTTGCCTTTGTGTAAATGGGCGTACCAAGTATTTTTGTTCCTAACTACACGACCACCCGAAAGCCATATTTTAAAACAAAGTTCCTGCGATTCCTGGAAAAACGTATCGAAATTTTCTACATCAAAACACTCTATGTCAAAGAACTTATCTTTATGTAAGAACCAGCATGAACCCTGAATTGTCATAATATCATCTATAAGAATGTCCTTGCGTTCTTTTTCTCTGTGAAAGAAATCTCCCGTAAGACCATTCTCGCCATGCCATTTCCTTCCGTGAAATCCCTTTCCGTAGATATTGTCTTCGACATAAGGATAGGTAAGTAATAGGTAATCTTTTGTTTTGCCTTTTCTCTCCCATTTCTCGGGGTCTAAACTATACATCGAAGGCACTGTAAGCCAATCGGGTTCGCAATCAGCCTTTAGTATCTCATCAAAACCCTCACCCACCAAACAGTGTGCATCGAGTTTCATTATGTATTTGCCGGTTGCTATTTTTGCGGCTTCGTTGATGTTCGGCTTCATACCCTGCACAGAACCCTTGTGAATGATGATAAGATTTTTGTGCTTGCCTAAAGATAATGAAGGCCAATACCCGTCAAGCATGACAATGACTTCGATCTCTCCTGAAGCGTTGGCAAACAGACCATCTATGGTTTTCACTAAAAACTGATGGTCATCTCTCGCTGGAAGTATTACGGATGTTTTTGACATTTACACCTAAGTCAGATATTTTACCCACTCCATTTCGACTTCTCTATAATCTTGGGTAAGCAAACTCTCTGTTGGAATATACCCGCTTGATATACCTACTGGCGGGTCTATTAGTTCGTATTCTATCGAAAATCTTTCACACAATGATTTCAGCATATCAACGACTACTGTGCCCCTACCCGAACCCACGTTATACACTCCGGGTTTGATTTCACCGTCTATGATTTTTTGTATTACGGATGCTACATGATCTACGTGAAAAAAGTCTTTTATTGCATTTGGATTGTTGTATATCTGAAAAGTCTCACCGCTTAATTTGCAATGCTTTAATCTTGCAAAAACAGAATTGATATCATTCGGTCCGAATGGGTTTGTAATTCTTAATATCCAATATTTTTTGGCATAGATTTTTATTAACTGCTCCCCGGCTAACTTGGTCATTCCATATACGGTTTCAGGGTTTAGATTTCCGGTGTTATCGTAAACGGTTATGGAAGATGGGAAGATTACCTTGTCGAAATTATTGTTCTTTAGAAGTAAAGCCAAACCGCTTATGTTGTTGTCGATATACTTTAATGGATTAGAAAACGACTCTCTCTCATTGATTGATGCCGCTAGGTGTATTAGTGTGCCTGTTTTACTTTTCAACTCTCTGTAGTCTGTAAACACCTTTGAATCTATCTCTGTGTATGCACAGTTTCTTAGCGTCTTTCTAACCGCTGTTCCTATAAATCCCCTGCTACCTGTTATAATTATTTTTGACATATCATTCTTGTCGATGTTGATGTGGTGATTGTCCTTGTACTTGTTAAAGCTGAAAGCATTCTCAACTGTGTTGTTGACTCTATACTTCTTCCGGGTGTCAGTGAAATGATTGTTCTGGGTGATGTCAGCGATTCGATTGATGTATCTATAATTGGAATCGAAGGTGATGGGCTTACCGAAGGTGATTCACTGGGTGACTCGCTCGGACTTAATGATGGAGATTCTGATGGGGATAGACTTGGAGATACCGATGGACTCTCAGAAGGTGATTCACTTGGACTTTCGGACGCACTTGGCGATAGAGACGGTGATGCCGATGGTGATTCAGAAGGTGATTCAGAAGCCGATGGTGAAAGCGAAGGTGATTCGCTCGGACTCTCGGACGGACTCTCGCTGGCAGAAGGACTTAGAGATGGACTTTCACTCGGTGACTCAGATGGCGATTCTGATGCGCTTGGTGATAAACTTGGAGACTCGGATGGAGATTCTGAAGCTGACGGTGAAAGTGACGGGCTTTCGCTTGGAGACTCTGATGGAGACTCTGAAGCACTTGGACTTATCGAAGGACTTTCACTTGGACTCTCACTCGGAGATTCAGACGCACTCGGTGACAAAGACGGTGACTCAGAAGGAGATTCAGAAGGGGATTCACTGGGTGATTCTGAAGGTGATTCGGACGCACTTGGTGATAATGATGGTGACTCCGATGGACTTTCAGAGGGTGACTCAGATGCAGATGGACTAAGACTTGGTGATTCGCTTGGACTCTCTGAAGGGCTTTCTGATGCTGACGGACTAAGTGATGGAGATTCGCTTGGTGATTCTGATGGGCTTTCAGATGGACTTTCACTGGCTGATGGTGATAAACTCGGACTCTCTGATGGTGATTCGGACGGTGACTCAGAAGCACTCGGACTAAGTGAAGGAGACTCAGATGGGCTTTCGCTTGGTGATTCCGATGGCGATAACGAAGCCGACCCTAATGATGGACTTATTGATGGAGATTCTGACGGAGACTCGGACGGGCTTTCGCTTGCGCTTGGACTAAGACTAGGCGATTCTGATGGTGACTCGGACGGCGATTCGCTCGGAGACTCGGATGCACTTGGCGATAATGACGGACTCTCTGATGGACTTTCGCTAGGCGACTCGCTTGCACTTGGCGATAAACTTGGCGATTCAGATGGACTCTCGCTTGGAGATTCCGACGCACTCGGGCTTAAAGACGGAGACTCGGACGGACTTTCTGAAGCCGAAGGGCTTAAACTTGGTGATTCCGAAGGCGACCCTGACGGTGACTCACTCGGGCTTTCGGATGGACTCTCTGACGCACTTGGTGAAAGACTTGGCGATTCACTTGGAGATTCAGATGGGCTTTCTGAAGCACTTGGACTTAGACTCGGACTTTCGGATGGTGATTCCGAAGGACTCTCACTCGGAGATTCACTTGGAGATTCTGAAGCACTCGGTGACAAACTTGGTGATTCGCTTGGACTTTCGCTTGGTGACTCTGATGCTGAAGGACTTAATGACGGACTTTCGGACGGTGACTCAGACGGAGATTCAGAAGCCGAAGGACTAAGGCTCGGTGATTCCGAAGGCGACTCGGATGGCGATTCACTTGGACTCTCAGATGCAGACGGAGATAATGACGGCGATTCTGACGGACTTTCTGAAGGACTTTCACTTGCTGATGGCGATAATGAAGGTGACTCACTTGGCGATTCGGAAGCAGACGGACTTAAACTTGGTGATTCCGATGGACTTTCAGACGGACTCTCGCTGGCAGAAGGTGATCCTGATGGAGACTCTGAAGGACTTTCACTTGGTGATTCACTGGCAGAAGGTGATAAACTTGGTGATTCTGACGGACTCTCAGATGGACTCTCAGAAGGACTTTCACTCGCTGATGGACTAAGTGACGGCGATTCAGATGGAGACTCAGACGGTGATTCGCTTGCACTCGGACTTAATGACGGAGACTCACTCGGACTCTCTGACGGACTTTCTGATGCAGAAGGTGATAAAGACGGACTCTCACTCGGGGATTTAGATGGACTCTCTGAGGGTGACTCTGATGGAGACTCAGAAGCCGAAGGCGATAGGCTCGGAGATTCGCTTGGGGATTCAGAAGGACTTTCAGAAGCACTCGGTGATAATGACGGACTTTCTGATGGACTCTCACTTGGAGATTCGCTTGCTGAAGGGCTTAAACTCGGTGATTCACTTGGGCTTTCCGATGGAGATTCAGAAGCCGAAGGTGATAAAGATGGACTCTCAGATACACTTTCTGAGGGTGATTCAGAGGCAGATGGCGAAAGTGACGGAGACTCACTTGGTGACTCCGAAGGGGATTCACTCGGACTTTCACTCGGACTCTCGCTGGCCGAGGGACTAAGTGATGGACTCTC
>Ga0307379_10011853_pt1 | contig 11400 bp, 10 predicted proteins | sample UN2MG_FD_202237 | JGI IMG/M metagenome (GOLD analysis project Ga0307379, IMG submission 202237) | Soil microbial communities from Risofladan, Vaasa, Finland - UN-2 | ecosystem: Environmental > Terrestrial > Soil > Coastal area > Acid sulfate soil | place: Finland: Risofladan, Vaasa | collected... | reverse complement strand
TATCCGGTTCATGTCAGCGGCCTTCAACATCGGGACTGGGCCGAGCAGCGTAACAACGTGCTGGAATCAGCCGTTGATGTTTATAAACGTAATAAAGCTTTACCAATATCATGAGGTAGGACCAAATCGAGCGATTAGAAATAAATAACCGGGAACTTTTAGAAAAACTCGAGCAAAGCAATAACGAATCCATTGAGAGAAAAAGAGAACTGGATAATACAGGCCTCAGCGTAAATAAACCGGCCAATACCATCGAACTTCATAGCTGGGACATCGAAGGAATGAAAATAAAAGGGCTTAAAGACCCGGTTAAGGATATTATTTCCGATTTGATGCAGCACAGGGAACTGATTCCATACGAGGGAAGTCTGGGCGGAACAATGAATTTTTATTCCGAAGGTCAAATCTGGATATTAACGAAAAAGTGGGTACTCGCTTACTTTGAGGATGGTCACAACGGGGGGTACTTATTACTAGAATATGAAGTGACAAAAGACAGTAAAATTAAATGGAATACCGTGGCTTCATATATTGCCTGAAAATATGCACCACACACTCCTTAAATTATCGCTTGGGATGACCTGCAACAAATTACAGAAGGACCTGTTTTTATCAGTGGAAAGCATAGAAGGATTTCTCGTTGACGATTTAAGAATGCGGAGTTAATATGTCGGCAAATGAAAAATGTACTCGCAAACAGAACAAGTAAAATAGACGCAAGCGGGATTCGTAAGGTCTTTGCGCTGGCGGGGTCACTGAAAGACCCGGTGAATTTTTCGATAGGTCAGCCGGACTTCGATGTGCCGGAACTGTTAAAAGAAGAAGCAATAAAGGCAATCAAAGCGGGGCAGAATAAATATTCACAAACTGCAGGTGACGCTATCCTGAAAAAAAGAATAGCCGAGCAGGTAAGAAATGAATTCGGCTGGTCGGAGCCGGAGGTTCTGATAAGCAGCGGCGTGAGTGGGGGGCTTCTGCTGGCGTTCCTGGCGCTTATCAATCCCGAAGATGAAGTGATTATACTCGACCCGTACTTCGTCATCTATAAGCACGTAATCAATATGTTGGGGGGAAGATGTGTGTTTGTAGATAGTTATCCGAATTTTGAACTGCCCCTCGAGAAAATCGCCGATGCAATAACCGATAAAACCAAGATGATTATCCTCAATTCACCCTGCAATCCTACCGGAGTGGTTTATTCAAAAGAACAGATCAAGAGATTAGCTGAGGTTGCGGCAGAAAAAGATATTCCCGTTATGACCGATGAGATATACGAGAAATTCTGCTATGAAGGTGAATGTCCAAGTATAGCCAATTACTACGAGAAAACGCTTTTGCTTCGGGGTTTCAGCAAGTCTTATGCGATGACCGGCTGGCGGCTGGGTTACGTGGCGGCCAATGAGTCTCTTAAAAACGTAATAGAAGAAATGACCAAGATACAGCAATATACCTTTGTCTGTGCGCCCGCGCCCTTCCAAAAAGCAGCTATTGCAGCTCTGGATTACAAGATAAGCGATTTGGTTGATTCATACCGAAGCAAAAGGAACCTTCTCTATGATGGATTAAAGGACAAGTTCGAGCTTGTCAAGCCGGGCGGAGCGTTTTATGCGTTCATTAAAGCTCCGGGCGGCTCGGGTAGCAAGTTTGTAAAAAAGGCGATTGCCAGCAACGTGCTCATTATACCGGGAAATGTGTTCAGCGAAAAAGATACACACTTCAGAATAAGTTACGCGACCAGTAACGCCAAAATACAAGAGGGGATAGATATTCTTCGCCGCCTCGCATAGGCGGAACTGTACTTGGTTCTGTGTCTTTTAGTTTTTTGCTTGACCGCTTGAGCAAAAACAGACAAAATCACCTCGTAATCTATGTGTAAAGCTATCTACAATACAGTCTGAAGGAACAGAATGGTCAAAGAGATGATTTTTGGAACAATAGGGGGGTTGGGGCTGTTTTTATATGGTATGATTCAGATGTCCGATGGTCTTAAAAAGGTCGCGGGCAAAAAACTCAAAAACATCCTCGAATCAATGACAAAACATCGTGTCCTTGGCTGCCTGGTTGGTGCGGGCGTAACGGCTTTAATCCAGTCAAGCTCTGCTACAACCGTCATGGTCGTTGGTTTTGTGAACGCGGGGCTTCTCACGCTTAGGCAGGCGATACCTGTGATAATCGGTACGAATATCGGCACGACAGCCACCGCATGGCTGGTTTCTATATCGGGCTTTGAAGCATTCAAAATCACCTCTTATGCGCTACCAGCCGTTGGTGTGGGCTTTGGGTTGCAGATCTTCGGCAAGACACGAACGCTCAAAAACATAGGGGAAGTCATCCTCGGGTTTGGCATACTGTTTCTGGGTATAAGTTTTATGAAAGAAGCATTCGCCGGCCTGGAGCAAAGCTCGGGCACGCAAGAGGTTTTTAAGAAGGCAGCCGAGAATCCTTTTCTGGCTATAATGGCGGGGTGCCTTGTAACGATGCTAATTCAAAGCAGTTCGGCGGCAGTTGCGAGTGTTCAGTTACTGGCCATGGCCGGAGCGTTTGGAACCAACTGGGATATAGCACTAAACTTGTCAATACCTTTTATTTTAGGCAGCAATATCGGCACGACGATAACGGCTCAGCTTGCGGCGTTACGGGCAAATCTGAACGCACGCCGAGCTGCGTGGGCACATACGACGTTCAATGTTATCGGCGCGCTGATCTGCATGTGGTTTATCAGATGGATAGCCAAGTTAGTTTATATTATCGCTTGGTGGGAACCCGGAGGAGAGACTATCGGCCTATCTATAGCAGTTGCACATACGACTATAAAGATCTTCGAGGCCGTGTTTTTCCTGCCGTTAACCGGGATTCTGGAAAAAATAGTGGTTCGACTGGTTCCGGCAAAGCCGGGCGACATGCTGACACGGCCGACGACATTGGAACGGCACCTGCTTGCAACGCCGGAGCTTGCTATGAACCAGGTCCGGCGTGAGATAGTTCGGATGGCGCAGACATCCAAGAGGGCAGTCAATCAGGCGATACAGGGAATTCTTGAAAATAACATGAGAAAGCTTGAGAGGGCGCGAACTACAGAGGATGTGACAGATACTCTACAGTATGAAATCACCTCGTATCTTGCAGCGTTGTCAACAAAGGAGCTTTCCAAAGAGATGTCGGTGGAACTTCCGGTGCTGCTGCATACGATTAACGACCTCGAGCGTATCGGTGATCATGCGGTTAATATTGTCGAAATCGCAGAGCGTAAAATCGAGCAGAAGCTATCGTTCAGCAATTCAGCCGAAACGGAAGCAAATCAACTGAAAAGCGAAGCGGAGCAGATGTGTGATCATATCATATTAGCTCTTGAGAATAATGATGTCAATGCAGCGAAATCAGTTCTGGATAGTGAGGATAACCTCAACAGGATGCAAGTAGATTTTCGTCGCAGCCACGTTCAGCGTATGAGTGAGGGGAACTGCTCGGCGGAGGCCGGGCTGATATTCATTGATTTGGTTGACAATGTCGAAAAAGTCGGTGACCACCTGACCAATATCGCACAGTCAGTAATAGGTGGTCTGCAATGGGAAGGGGTCGAGGCAAAGATCTCCCACAGTGACCAAACAGGCGGTGAACAAACCCAACCGCAATAATCATAGTGAAATTCGGTTGACGAGTCAAAACAAAACAATTAGAAGTTCCATAGAGTTTGAATTCTTTCGCTTTTCAAGGGCCATTTAAGGAACCAATATGACAAAAGAGTCAATTATAAGGGAGATGCTATTCGGAACAGCGGGGGGGTTGGGCTTGTTTTTGTTTGGTATGGGTCTCATGTCGGACGGGCTGAAAAAAGTCGCCGGCCAAAAGCTCAGGAAGATAGTTGAGTCAATGACCAAGAGACCTCTGACTGCTTTTCTTGTCGGCGCAGGTGTTACGGCTTTAGTTCAATCCAGCTCTGCTACGACCGTTATGATCATCGGTTTCGTTAATGCCGGGCTGCTTACGCTTAAACAGGCAATATGTGTAGTTATTGGGACAAATGTCGGTACGACAGCAACAGCATGGCTAGTATCAATATCAGGAATTGGCGCCCTTAAGATAACGACGTATGCGCTGCCCGCTGTGGGCGTCGGGTTTCTCCTTGAGGTATTGGGTAAAACGCGAAGAACAAAAAGCATAGGGCAAATACTGCTGGGTTTCGGAATACTGTTTGTCGGCATTGGTTTTATGAAGGCCGGTTTCGATCCGTTGAAGGAAAGCTCGAAAGTACAAGAGCTTTTCGTGGCTCTGGGCACCAAGCCTCTATTAGCAATTTTGGCCGGGACAGTAATAACAACGTTTCTTCAAAGCAGCTCGGCCGCCATCACTATTGTGCAATTGCTGGCCATGGGAGGGGCTTTCGGGAGCGACTGGCAAACAGTGCTCAATGTTTCGGTACCGTTCGTGTTAGGCAGCAATATCGGAACAACAATTACAGCTCAGCTTGCGGCACTGCGGACGAATCTAAATGCGAAGCGCACGGCATGGGCACACACAATATTTAACATTCTCGGCGCGTGCATAGCTTATCCATTTATTTATGTGGGTTGGTTTGGTGCTTTGGTTTATGTACTTTCTCCCTGGAAACTCGGGCCCGGCACTATTGCAGCCAATATTGCGATCGCGCACACTCTTTTTAACGTAGTCAATTCCGGGATATTTCTACCAATGGCAGCTCTGTTGGAGAAAATAGTGGTCAGACTGGTGCCGGAAAAGCCGGGCGATGCGGCAGCCAGGCCTGTAATCCTCGAAGAACACCTTCTTGATACACCGGTAATAGCACTGGAACAGGCAAGGCGTGAAATAGTACGTATGGCAAAAACTGCAAAAACAGCCCTTGAGCAGTCTATCAGCGGAATTGTTCAAAATGACAGAAGAAAGCTCGAATCGGTAAGACAAATAGAGGATTTTATAGACGAATTCCAGTATGAAATTACATCATATCTTTCGACATTATCGCGCAGACAGCTCTCCGATGAAGTATCCGTTCAGCTACCAGTGCTTTTGCATACGGTTAACGACCTCGAGCGTATCGGCGACCACGCGGTTAATATTGTCGAAATTGCTGAACGTAAGATACAGCAAAAACTTTCATTTAGCGATTCGGCACTCACAGAGGCCGAACGGCTTAGAAAAGAAATTGAGCAGATGTTTGACTACATCATAGAAGCTCTGGAAAACAGTGACATTAAGGCAGGCAAGTCAGCTCTGGTCAATGAAAACAACATCAACAAGATGCAGATGGAGTTCCGCCGCAGCCATGTCCAGCGTATGAGCGATAGCGAGTGCTCATTAGAGGCAGGATTAGTATTTATCGACCTGGTTGATAATGTCGAAAAAATCGGCGATCACCTCACGAATATCGCACAAGCGGTAATAGGCGGGCTGCACTGGGTTGGAATCAAGCCGAAAGTGTCGGATGCATCGTAATCCCCGCTTCCTTATCTGGCAGGGATGACAATATTATATGTGAACCACTATTTATATTGCCAAACCGGCAAAATAAAGGTAAAATTCTCATTATGAAATCTGAACTTCGAAAAATCGCGATTGTTCTGCCGTGCCTGTTATTGCTTTGGGGGGCTGTTATGGCAGAAGAGTTAAGCAACACCCCCGCAGATACGCCAAGTTCAATGGCAGCAGTAATTGTCTGCAAAGACATGATTGACAATGGACTTTATAAATCCATCCAGCGCAGAACCCAAAAAGCCCTTGATGAAGGTGTGGAATACCTGATCTATGAAATTCAAACATATGGAGGACTTGTTTCCGCTGCCGACGAAATATCCAAATATTTTCTCAAGGCTGGCAAGGAAGCACACACAGTCGCCTACATAACAACTGAGGCGATATCTGCGGGAGCAATGATAAGTATCCATTGCCAAGACATAATAATGCTGGAGAATGCCACGATAGGTGATTGCGCCCCGGTTGTACTTGTACCCAGTCAAAAACTTGAAGGTGTCGAACGGGAAAAAACCGAGAGTTTTATCCGCGGTATTTTCGACCGGGCCGCGAATGCAAACAGTTATCCTCGAGCATTGCTCAGGGCAATGGTGACCATGCAAATTGAGGTTTACAGGGTCAAGAATATACAAACAGGTGAGGACGAGTTTTTTGAAAGCATTGAATTGTCGAGCAAGGACCCAAACATCTACGACCTAAACAACAAAGAAATAGTTGTCGAAAGCGATAAGCTGCTAACGCTAATCGCTCCTGATGCTCTTGAATACGGCATAGCAAGGGCGGTGGTGAAAGACCTGGGAGGGGCACTTGAGTTTTTAGAAAAACGTGATGGTGTAAGTTTTGCCGGCGAGCCGATGGTGCTTGAAACCAACTGGTCGGAAGAGATGGTTCGATGGGTCAATTCTCCGGCGGTTATGGCCGTTCTTGTTATGCTTGCCATGTTGGGGGTATATATTGAATTTAACACCCCGGGTGTGGGGTTGCCCGGCCTGGCGGCGGTTATATGCTTTACAATCATAATCGGCAGTAAATACCTCATCGGGCTGGCTAACTGGGTGGAAGTAGCGATATTTGTTTTAGGAATACTTCTGCTCCTAATCGAATTTTTGGTCCTGCCCGGTTTCGGGATCGCAGGTTTTGCAGGAATAATATGTATATTCGCAGGCTTATTCGGTATGCTCATCAAAAATCCACCTGATAAATTACCCTGGCCCCAGGATGCAATTGCCTGGAGTGATTTCACATGGGGGGTCGTTGGATTAGCGCTGGGTTTTGCCGGATTTGTTGGCCTGGCGTGGTTGTTGTCAAAATATCTACCGCGGATTCAGTTCCTTAGCGGTTTGATACTTGCCCCGGCGGTGCCAAGGCAAAGCGGTGAAATACCATTGAGCATGACAATGCCGCCCGAAAGTAAAACAGTAAGCATAAAAATGGGCGATGCCGGCGAGGTTGTCTCTATACTGAGACCTACAGGAAAAGCTAAATTCGGCGATGCGATAGTTGATGTGGTAGCTGAAGCCGAGTTTCTTGACAAAGGCACAAAAGTTGAGATAATTGAGATTCAAGGCAACAGAGTGGTCGTCAAAAAAACAGAAAGTTAGGCTAAAGTGCAATAATATTTGCCAAGGAGCCTGAAATGGAGATTTTCGGCCCGCCACAAGTGGGCTTATAATAATTTGAATAAGGATTAGCTTATGGTTTGGTGGCTGGTTTTTGCGGTTTTTCTTTATTTTGCCTGTGCGGTTCTGATAATAGCTGAGGTATTCGTGCCGAGCGGCGGATTGATAAGTCTCTGCGCGCTGGCGTGTGTAATCGGCGGTATAGCGATTTTTTTTCATTACAGTACAACGGCCGGCTGGATAGGAATAGGTATCGCAACTGTAATGATACCAGCAGTCCTTATTTTTGCTTACAGGATATTCCCAAAAACCAGATTCGGCAAAAGCGTTACACTTTCTCCTCCGGAACGGCAGCAGGGCGACGCTATTCCGGATACATCTGAATTAAAAGAACTGCTTGGCAAGGTCGGTATAGTGCTAACTCCGTTGCGGCCGGTTGGAATGTGTGATTTTGCAGGACAAAGGCTTGAATGTGTAGCGGAAAGCGGGTATGTTGAAAAAGATAAAAAAGTTAAAGTCATCAATGTCGAGAGTACACAGTTGACAGTTCGAACAATAGAAGAGAGTTAATGAAAGGACAAATAGTATGTATAACTTAACAAACACAGTTCTGGCACAACCAGCCGAACCTTTAAAATTCGTCGGAATGGCACTTTTAGTTATTGTCGGCCTTGTTGCACTATTATTTCTTCTTCTTTTTTTGAAATTCTTCCGGCTGTGGCTGCAGGCTAAACTGTCCCGAGCCGACGTTAAATTCTCAGAGCTTATCGGAATGTGGCTTAGAAAGGTCGATACCAATACCATAGTTATAAGTAAAATAACCGCAATTCAGGCAGGTCTGACACTAACGACAAGAGACCTGGAAAGCCATTATTTGGCCCGCGGCAATGTTCCAAACGTTGTTCGCGCCTTAATTGCCGCCAGCAGGGCAAATATCGATTTGTCTTTGCAGACGGCCACCGCAATCGATTTAGCAGGACGTGACATCCTCGAAGCAGTCCAGACAAGTGTCAACCCCAAGGTGATTGATTGCCCGGACCCACAAAAAAGCAGAGGCACGATAGATGCAGTAGCTCAGGACGGGATTCAGCTGAAGGCAAAGGCGCGCATAACCGTCCGGGCCAATATCGAAAGACTAATAGGCGGTGCCACCCAGGAGACAATTATCGCTCGCGTTGGCGAAGGAATCGTTACCACTATCGGCAGTGCAATAACGTATAAAAGCGTTTTAGAGAACCCGGACAAGATTTCAAAAACGGTTCTTGCCAAGGGGCTTGATGCCGGAACGGCTTATGAGATCCTCTCTATTGATATAGCCGACGTCGATGTCGGTGAAAATGTCGGCGCAGTACTGCAGAAGAACCAGGCCCAAGCAGATTTAGTTCGGGCACAGGCCGAGGCGGAAAAACGCCGGGCCATGGCATTCGCACGCGAGCAGGAAATGCGGGCACTTGTAGTAGAAAACGAATCAAAGATACCCTTAGCTATGGCCGAAGCTTTCCTGAAAGGCAATATCGGGATTATGGACTATTATAGAATGAAAAACATTATGGCCGATACGTCGATGCGCGATTCTATTTCAAAACCCAAAAATAAAGAATAACAGCGGAAAAATATTAAGTTCTTAACAATCTAATTATATGTACTATTCATTGGCACAAATAATTGTACTTGCCCGCGGCAGCGACGAAGGCTGGATGAATATACTTGTCCTGGTGGTTATTGCGGTGGTCTATGGACTTGGTGCTCTTATCAAAGCAAAGGGCAAGAAAGCCGAAGATCAGGCTCCGGAACAACAGACCCGCAAACCTCAACGTAAGCCATCAGCAGGCGGCAGGGGGATACTGGAACAGTTTTTTAGAGAGATTCAGCAGGCAGCCGAGGGTAAACCGACTCGTGAAACCCGCCCGTCCGGCCAAACGGCTCGCCAGCAAACAATCCGTCCTCAGGCCGCTGTTCGAAAATATGCTGCCCAAGCCAAACAGGCAAATCGTGTTCAACCCATAACAGCACCGGCAAAACCTAAATTATCTAAACCAACTCCACAGGTACAAACGGACTTTGAAAAATTATCAGAACTTGATACAGGCATTCAATCGCTTCCGGAATTTAAGAGTAAGGGTATGCCTGCCGAAGCTGTCGAGTCGTGGTATCTTTCCGAACTTTTGTCCGATTACGAAGACCCCGAAGATCTGAAAAGGGCGATTCTGCATTACGAAATCTTAGGCAAACCTTTAGCACTGAGAGATTCATCGCGGGATATTATCGGACTTTCTTAGTATTGTTATTATATCTTGACATTGCCGCATTGATTTTATTTCGTTAAATTCTTGTTACGCGAGGGATATATGATGAAAGAATGCAGGAATTGTAGATCATTCAAGTCAACCATTTATCCTTTACATTGTGGCGATCCAAATAGAGAAACAATATTGGATGGCCTCTGCCAAAAAGACCAGCAAAGGCACGATGCCGAAGATTGCTGCGATAACTTCGAACAAAAGAGCCAAAAATAGATGATTTTTGATTAATTTAAACGTATTAATTATTGAAATATTGCTTATATATAGCATTTTTCATAGCATTTTTTCTTTTCTTATCTTATGTATATTTTATCGAAATATTTTTTTTATTGATTCTTATGGCTTGTCTTTTGTCCAAGGTTTATAAGATAATAATAAGATAAATGGAAACTTCTAATGTCTGTTAATAATAAATCAATTTTCAAAGACAAAAAAACTTTACGCCAATATGTCAGTCCTCTTTTTTATAAATACGTTCTTTAATATTCGTTTACGATTTACTCAATTCACATCATTGTTTCATAATACAAAGTTTCTATTACTCGCTGCTTTATACGCTGTGTTGCTTTTAAGATGGCATATCTTGTGAAAACACAAGAATTTAAAGATAAGGTTTATAAAATCACGGAAATTCGTGCTTGAAATGGGCTTTTTTGGAGTGCGACCATTAACGTCCTATAATATATGTTATGTTTCATTCGGCTATAGGACTAAAAATAAGCAATCCATTGCTACGGCCTAATTTATGGCCCTGGCTTGCTCATAGTCCGCATAACACACTCAAATCTTTTCTCGGACCAAATAAAAAAATACTCTACACACAACAAATTTATTTTGCAAGCAAAAAAATGTCTATGTATCCGATTCTTTTACCCAATTATCAAGAGTTAATGTTGGACGTGTTGGACGTGTTGGACGTTCTGTTTCAACATTCACTCGTTTGTGTAACATAAGAAAATCATCCAATTCCTTCAGTATATTAGCATTAGACTGACATAATCGCGTCAATAGTTTAAGTGAATCATATATATCACGCTCAAGTCCACCATGACTCTCCTTAAGTTGATCAAGTTCATTAAGTTGCATATACACCTGAACTTGAGAATAAAATTTTCCAGGCTCTTTCTCAACTGATTTGACTCGTTCTTGTATCTCTGAAATTGCTTCAACAACCTTTTCATAATCACGACTTATAAAAATGACTTTGTTACCAGCAAGGTCAAAAGGTGGCTTTTGGTCATCTTTAATAAGGTGAATAACAGGTTTATTTGTTGCACAATGACGTATTCCAAGCTCATAGAAAACATTGGGATTAAAGTTTGTAAGATCAGCTACAATTAAATCGGCTTTGAACATTTGCTCAATAATATCTGTCATCAACAGTTCTGTATCTGGAGCGTCGGCTCTCAACGGTTCCGTATATCCACTCTCTTTCATCGAAGGTTTTATAATATTATCACGAACAAAGTCTGCCCACTTTCTTTCTTCGCTATCGGGTTTTCCGATTTGACTAATTATGAAGCAAGTTTTTTTGTCTGTCATTGTTTTCTCCATTCTACAATCTAATATTTTTCATCTCAAATTGAGCGACACTCTATGAAAAATACGTTTGTTTTACAAGAAAAACAACACAAAAAAAGGTCATAAAAAGCCCATTTTGATTCTTTTCTTTTTTCAGGATTTTTTTATTAAGGATGTTCTGGGCTTTCACCTTCCTGAAATATCCTTCCACAACCGATACATTGCCACTGGCCTTCTTTTAGTTTTGTTAGTTTGTTTAATATACTTCGAGTTGAACAAGGGACACAAAAAGGTCCTTCTTTATGATGACCAACTTCATCCAACCAACAAAAAATCCCCTCATAAGATAAAGAACGCATATACATTCTCCAGGCTTTTTCTCAATAACTGAATACAATTCTAAAGCAACATGTTCGTTTTGCAATGGAAAAAAACAAAAAAACGGGCATAATTAGCCCGTTTTGATTCTT
>Ga0307379_10011851_pt1 | contig 11401 bp, 10 predicted proteins | sample UN2MG_FD_202237 | JGI IMG/M metagenome (GOLD analysis project Ga0307379, IMG submission 202237) | Soil microbial communities from Risofladan, Vaasa, Finland - UN-2 | ecosystem: Environmental > Terrestrial > Soil > Coastal area > Acid sulfate soil | place: Finland: Risofladan, Vaasa | collected... | reverse complement strand
GAGAGTGAACACGCTAATAAAATATACCATTTATCAACTAAAGATGATAGTAGAGGTATTCCACAAACTACCCCTATTTCACAATCATTTCAAGCATACAATAGTCTAGCACAATCAGTAAATGCTGGTGATGATGGTTTACAGCTTGAGTTTAATACTGAGGTATACGATAATGCTAACAACTATAACCCAGCAACATTTGAATATACTGCTAAAACAGCAGGCACTTATTCATTCACTACAACACTAAATGCTACATTTAATACTATTACATATCCTAGTGCTCCACGTAGTGTAGAGTTAACAATGTATATAAATGGAGTGCCTACTTCTTTAGTTATTTCAGCATTCTATAATCTAAAAGGATATGGTAATGCCAATACATTTATCTTACAAGCTAACTTTAGTGGTGTTAACTTAGCACAAGGTGATTATGTTGATTTACGTATATCATTCTTTAGTGATGATGCGAGTGAACGATTAGAAATAAGTGGTGGTAGTGATTCGTTTTTTGAATGTTATGAATCACCAACTACAACCATTGGCGCTAACGTTGATTTAGGTGGAGCATTTAATCCAGATGGAAAGGTATTAGATTTTATAAATGGATTGATTCAAAAGTTTAACTTAGTAATCGAACCTAAAAAATACGAACAAAAAATATTCTCAATCGAGACATTCAATGATTGGGTTGATGCTGGGGATATAAAGGATTGGAGTAGCATTGTTGATAGAGGTGTTAAATGGGAAATAAACCACCCAATACAAAGCAGCCCTAAAAACGTTATATTCAGTGATGTTGAAGATAAGGACTCACCCAACCAATATTATATTGATAACTTTGGGAAAATATTTGGAAGTATTACATACCAAGGTGATAACGATGTATCTAGTGGAGAAAAAAAGGTAGGCACGTATTTCGCACCAACCCCAATGAAATATATTGATGGAGATACTAACGTTATTATCCCACAAATCTATAAAAGCGATAGTGGAGCTAAAAAACGTATAGCATTCAAACCTCGTTTATTATACTATTTAGGTAAAAAAATAAATAATACGTTATTCCAACGAGGATTTGGAGGTAGTGTAGTTTCAACAGGCGAATGGTATTTAGAGGATGAGTTTAGTGTAGTTAAAGCCCAACTACAATATCCTCAGTTCCACCACGTGGAAAGATTACCGATGACAGATACTTATAGAGATTTACATTTCAATGCCTATCAGTCTTGGGAATATCACCAAGCATACACTAATGCTAACACTATTAGAGATGCTGTTTATGAGTATTGGAGCTATTATATCAACGAACTATTTGACGTTGATGCTCGTTTAGTTAAAATGAATATCTTGTTAAATCCAACAGATATCCCAACTATTAAACTAAATGATAAAATCTTCATCGATGGACATTATTATAGAATCAATAAACTACAAGCTAACTTAACTCGCGAAACATCAGTTGAAGTAGAGTTGCTTAAAACATTAGCTCGTAAACTTAGATTCCCACGTAGGAGAATCACTACGATAGGTAGTGCTACAAATGAATATACTGATGTAGTAGCTCAAGTAGCTAGTGGTGGTAAAATAAACTACGTTGGATTTGAAACCGATGTTCTTATTACATCCTCAGCTATTATAGATACAGCAGGTAGTTTAGATGGATTTAACACTATCAATGGTGAGGTAAGCTATGTTCCTATTAGAACAACAATCCCCACAAATAACACTATTAAAGGAGGAACTAACTATATTGACGATAGAGTAGAAAATGCTATTATTATAGGTGGTGGAAATACCATCTCATCAAACACTGATAGTCCAATCATTTTTGGTAATGAAAATACTATTAACGAAGGTAGTAGAAATATTACTTTGATTGGTAATAATATCTCTGTTGGTGGGATAAGTGGTAGTGCTGATTCAGTATTTGTAGTTAACTTCTCAGGTTCAGCAGAGGTTTCCCCATTAGCAAATAATGTAATCGCATTTAACCCTACATCACCCATTACAGAAGCCGATAATGGTAGAACTATTATAGGAAATAGTGTTAACCAAGGAACAATATATTCAATATATGAGAATGTCCCTCTAGCAAGCACTGATGTAGTATATCTAACATCAAGTGATGCTAACCACTATCATTTTCAATGGAGTGGTGGAGCTGGTGTTGCTACAGCCTATATTCCAAGTGCTTCATTAGCACCAAATGATGGGTTAACTTTAAGGTTTACAACAGATTCAACATTAGCTGGAACAATCAATGTAGTTCCTAGTGATGGTAATATAAATGGTAGTCCTGAAAAAGCAATGGTTTCAACATATGACAGCTTTACCTCCCAAGTAATAAATAACAACTACATAGTAATATCCACGAACTAATGGCTGAAGAAAAAGTATATAGCATTAGAATCGATGGTGTTGATAAATCAATCAATAGCATCGATGATTTAGAAACCTCAGTAAAAACCCTAGAGGATAAACTCAAATCATCCCAGATTGGTAGTAAGGAGTTTAAAAACCTCCAAAATGAGGTTAAAAAAGCTAAATCAGGGCTTAAAGATTTTGAACTCCAAGTTGAGGGTTTAGATAAAGAACAACGTGCTACAGCATTAGTAGATGCCTTTAACGGAGTTTCAGGCGCTGTAGGCGCTGCTAGTTCAGCATTTATTGCGTTTGGTGCCTCAAGTGAAAGCATTGAAAACGCTGAAAAGAAACTATTAGGAGTTATTGGTGTAGTTAGTGGATTGAGAGATGCTAGTAATGGTGTAATCGCAACTCAAAAACTATTAGGTAATGTTAACCTAAAGGAAGTAGCTACATCGTTTAAGGTAATGGGTAAAGCGGGTTTGAAATCCCTTACTACATTAAAAGGTGGTGTTCGTGCTTTGGTTGGAGCAACAGGAATCGGCTTATTATTAGTGGCATTAGGGCTTGTTGTTGAATATTGGGATTCGATTGCCAAAGCTATTGGATTAGCTGGTAGTGAACAAGAACAAGCAGTTGCTGTAGCTCAAGAAAACGTTGAAGCACAACAAAATGCTTTAGATGCTATTTCATCTCAGGAAAACATCCTTAAACTACAAGGTAAGAGTGAGAAAGATATTCTTAACATCAAAATCAAACAAACCGATGAGGTTATTACAGCTCTTGAGGCACAACTTACAGCACAAGGGGAGTTAAAAAAACAACAAATCGCTACTGCGGAGAGAAATAGAGAAATACTTAGTGGTTTCCTTCAGTTCTTAACAGCACCCCTTAGATTACTTGCTACATCTATTGATTACATTGTAAATCAAGCAAGTAGTTTACTTGGATTAGATATTACTAGCGATTTAGCAGGTGGTATTACTGATATAAACAATGCCCTAGCAGGAAGTGTATTTGGTGGTAATACAGATGAGTTAGATAAAGGTATTGAGGATACACAAAAACAACTCAATACACTTAAAAACCAACGTGCTGGTTTCCAGCTATCTATTAACACAATAGATGAAAATGCGCAAAAAGAACGTGATGCTAAGGCTGAAACAACTGCTAAAGAAAATCAAGCCCGATTAGATGCTGAAACGGCAAACTATAAAAACGCATTAAAAGAAAGAGCAGATATTTTACGTTCATTAGATGAAAAACGTTTAATAGAACAACGAGATAGAGAGTTAGCTTCGTTTAGTGGAACTGAGGAACAGAAAATAGCCTTAAAGGAACAATACGATAAGGCGTTAGCTGATTTAGCACTTGCTAATCAAAGAAAGAGATTAGATGAACAACGTGAAGCAGAGTTAGCAGGTGAAAACCTAACAGCAGAAGCAGTTAAAGCCATTAACGACAAATACAATGCGTTAAATGAGGAGGCAGATTTGGAGTATAATAGCACTCTTAGAGCCATAGATAGCGAAACTACAAATGCTACCCTTGCTAATAATCAAAAGGAAAAAGACGATAATGCGCAAAAATGGAATGATGCCTTTAGGTTAGCTCAAGATTCACTTAACGCTACTATGGCATTAGTAGAGGCGTTTGGTGGTATGAATGAAAAACAAGCTAAAAGAGCATTTGCCATTCAAAAATCATTAGGTATAGCTAATACAATCATTTCAACTATTGAAGGTGCCCAAAACGCATATAAAACAGCCCAAGGTTCACCATTAACAGCTATATTCCCAGCGTATCCATTTATTCAAGCAGGTTTAGCTACAGCATTTGGTATTGCTAAAATCAAACAAATCCAATCTCAATCATTTGAAAGTAAAACAGCTCCCTCAAATAGTGGAGGTGCTGGTGGTGGAAGTCAAGGTGGAGGAATGGGTGGAATGAGAGCTACAACAACGGCAAATATAGGCGCTCCTAATATTACCTCACCGACAACACAAGGTAATGGAACTAACGGCGGAAGAGAACAACAACCAATAAAAGCATATGTGCTAGCTAGTGATGTTGTTAGTAGCGTTGATGCCCGCGAAACAATAAATAAAAGACGAACATTATGAAACCAAGAATCATAGAACTAAAAATAGCTGAGGACACACTTTCTGGTGTTGATGCCATTGCCTTCGTTGAGCAACCAGCTATCGAAATAGATTTCCTCGCATTCAGTAAAGAGGAGTTTGAAACATATAATGATTATCCACAAAAAGCAATCGAGAATGCTAAGCGTGGTATTGAGCTAAATAAGGAAAATGATAATAAATGTGCTACGCAGGTTGGGAAAGTTCGTGCTCAGCAGTTGGCAAATAATGAAAACCTCTCATTGGACACCATCCGTCGTATGCGTGCTTTCCTTATTCGTCAACGTGATAACTACGAACTCGCACTCGAACGAAAAGAGTATGATGCCTGTGGTTATATATCTTATCTTCTTTGGGGCGGTGCTGAGGCATTACCTTGGGCGGAGAAAAAACTAAGAATGGCTGGTGAGGAACTAGGTGCTGTTTGTTGGGAATGTGGTGGTGGAGAAATCGCTATGGGAAAACAAAAGTTATCAATGGTTGAATCCCTTATCTTAGAAGGCATTATTGCTGAAAAAGTATTACAAGAAAAAATGACTAGAGTAGGTGAGGTTGATGGAATACCTTATTTCGAAACAGCTGAAGAAGCAAGGGTAAAATCCCCAGATTATGGTTGTTCCTTAGATAGTTGGCACGAATATGAAGTAGATGGTAAAACATATTATATGCCTTGTGGCACACATAGAGAGTTATTTAATATAGATTGGATTACTGATTTAGAGAATAACATTGAGAGTGCCGTTTTAGACGCATTATTAGCGGTAGGTAAAACGGACGATGAGTTAATCGCCGAGGGCTATGACTTAGAAAGTGCTGTGCGTTTAACCGCGGATTCTACAAATGAAGAGTTTGTCGCATCTATTACCCAAATAAAAAACGTAGCAAAACCAAATGAAGCATCTGTAGATGATTTTGGAGATAAGCACGTATTATATAGATACAAACGTTTTAATGGGACAGAAACATACGGAGACAATAGTAGAGAGTTCTGTATAAACATTATCAAAGCCAAAAAATGGTTCCGTAAGGAAGACATTAACAAACTCACTATCGCTGGAGCGAATGAGGGATTTGGTTTACAAGGACAGAAGTTCTACGATATATTTACCTATAAAGGTGGTAAAAACTGCCAACATTATTGGGAAGCATTCCAAGTAAAACGTAATACAGATATTACAGATAAAAAACGCCCACAAGCAGTATTGGATAGAGTAGTAGATGCTACCACATTAAACCCAGACACCTTAACTAACTTGATTGCTGAGGGTAGATTGAAGTTCTCTCAGGAACAAATGGATGAACAACAAATCATAGCTACACCTATTATGGTGCCTAATAAGTTGATTCCCAGAACTGATGAGAATGGGATTAAATACTACGTTTATTTTACTGAAGAAACAATCAAAAAAATAGCATATAAGTTTGCTGAGTCTAAAAACCAAGATAAAATCAACCACGAACACGATATGGAATCTATGGTTGATAAAATATACTTAGCTGAATCTTGGATTGTTGACGAATCTAAAAACGATAAATCAAATGTTTATGGTTTTAACTTACCTAAAGGTAGTTGGTTTGGTTTATTCAAAGTTGATAACAACGAATATTGGATAGACTATATCAAGAATGGTAAAGTAAGAGGTGTAAGTGTTGAAGGAATGTTTATTAACCATTTAACACAACTAGAATAATGGGTATCTTAGATAACATAACACAAAAATACATTTCACGTAAGTTCCTCGTATTCGTAATAGGAACAGCATTAGCTATATTTGGAAATCTAACATCCAGTGATTGGGTTATAGTTTCCAGCATCTATATTGGTTCACAAGCCATAGTTGACTTAGCTAAAATATATAAAAATAAATAATATGCCCATTCCAAATAGACAAGCTGGTGAGGATAGAGATGAGTTTATCTCACGTTGTATTTCACAGATTAGTGATGAATATTCTACAAAACAAGCTAGTGCCATATGCTATGCCCAGCTACACGATTCATTCAAAAATGAAATGGGGGGACACTCCACACCCATTGATATTATATTGGGATAAAATCTAATCAAAAAAAAAATATTATCCCTATGACTTCACAAGAACTAAAAGAGTTGGTAAAACAACATTTTTCTCTAACTGAAGCTCAAACTCAAACTAAAGAATCATTTGGTGAGTTAAAAGACATCAATGGTGCCTTTACACTCATCTTCGAAGGTGAAGCTTTAGAAGTAGGTAAGGAAGTAAAAGTAAGAACTACTGAAGGGCAAGAGCTAACCGCTCCCGACGGAGAACACGAACTTGAAAACGGAGACAAAATCCGTGTAGAAGGTGGTGTAGTAGTTGAACTTATGCCTCCTTCTGCTGATGAGGAGATGGTTGAGGAAATCCCAACCACCGAACAAGAGCAAGTAGTTAACGAAAAAATGGATGCTAGAACTGACGCTGAAGAAGAAGGCTACTTAGATGGCGAAGCTGATGTAAAAAGCGACGTCGTTGAAGAGGTAGCTAAAGCTGTCATTGAGGCTGTTAAAGATGAAATCGAAGCTATGAAAAAAGAAATGGCTGAGATGAAAACCAAAATGGCTGAGATGGAAGACGCACCTGCTACCGAAAAAGCAATGCCTTCAAAAATGTCAAAAGATTCAGTTAAGGCTGATAACCCTTTTAACAAGGAAAGATTTGAGGCTGTAATGTCTAGAATCAAAACTAAAAAATAACAAATAAAAAAAACAATAAAAAATGAGCTTAAATGTATCAGCCTTAGCGGATTTCAATAACGAAACAGCAGGGCAAGTAATCCCCAAGATTGTCTACACGGGCAATACAGCGGAGTATACAAGCGTAAAAGAAGGAATCAAGTATCTTGAGCCTTTGAACCTTTTTGAGGTAGACTTATATATCCAAGACGGATATGGTTGTTCTACATCTGCTTCTGGTTCAGCTGTATTCTCACAAAGAAACCTCCAAGTTTGCCAACGCACATCATTCGATGGTTTGTGCCTACGCGATATGGATACCAAATACTTAGGTATCACTCAACTTGACAGAGGTTCTTACAACGAAACCTTCAAGTTGGCTTCAACTTATACTGAGTTAATCACAAACCAAATGCGTAAAGCCAATGATTCATTCATTTGGCAGGCAGTTTCAGGTTCAAGCGATGCTTGTGCTTCTGGTTTGTTAACTATCATCTCTGGTTCAACTTCAGGTGTTGTTGAGGTTGCTTCTACTCCGTTAACTGCTTCTACAGCTTTAACTCAGTTAGACACTCTTATCGATGCTATCCCTACTGACGTAGCAGATAGAGACGATTTAACAATGTTTATGTCTGTTTCTAACTTCCGCAAGTTTGTTGCTGGTGTTCGTCAAGCTAACTCATACTACTTCAACCCCGATTCTATCTCTAACAGAGGTGGTATTTTAGATATGGTTTACCCATACCAAAACATTCGCGTTGTTGGAACAGCTGGTTTAGGTTCATCTAACCGCATCGTAGTCGGCCCTGCTAAACAAATCGTAGTAGGAACTGACAGCGTAAGCGACGTAGATAACTTCCAACTTTGGTATAGTTTGGATGACGATAAACTCTATCACAGATTGGTGATGAAGTTAGGTGTTCAAGTTGCTTACCCTGAGTTTTGGGTTTCAAACGACTTAGCATAATATTGATATTAACCATTAAACCGAACATAATATGAGCACTTGCGATATTACATCAGGATTTACCCTCGGCTGTAGAGATAACAGCGGAGGTATTAAAAACCTTTATATCCTTAGCGGTTCGGTTGATACAATCGAAACCGCTAGTGAAGGGTTGATTTCGGGCTTAACAGGCTCAGGTGTTTTCTATAAGTTTGAGCTTTTCCGCCAAACTAGCGATTACACAGAAACAATCACTTCGACGCCAGAAAATGGAACGATTTTCTATGAGCAAAGCGTAAACGCGATTTTCTTTAAGCTTCAGTCCTCGACTAGAAACCAAATGAAAGTCCTAGCACAGAACCCTAACCTCAAAATCGTTGTTGAAACAAACAATGGTTCAGTTGATGGAGTAGGTGAGTTCTTCTACTTAGGACAAGCTAATGGACTTCAGTTAACAGGAGGAACAGGAGCTACAGGAACCGCTTTTGGCGATTTGAATGGCTACACATTAAACTTTGTAGGACAAGAACCAGAACCCGCAAGCGAGGTTTCAGGCTCAGCAGGCAGTTTTGCCACCGCCCTTTCAGGTATAACCATTTCCTAAACATAGGTAAGGAATGGGGGGACATTGTCCCCCCGCTCCAACCCTATTTATTTATTTATTTTTAATCCGCATCAAGAACTATGCTACGATTAGACAAATCGAAAGATAATATTATTGCTATATACCTTAACTCAACTGGGAGCTTTCCGCAGTTGTTTTTGGAATATTCGCAAGACTATGATTTAAGCAGTGGCTCAATGTTTATGGACGTTGACTCTACAAAGGGGCAATATCGAGTTGGAACGATTGCCTCTTCTTATGTCCCAGATTATAGTGGTTTATATACTATTGATATCTTTGAAGCAACCCAAGATACTTATATTTGGGATGAAGTAGCTATTCAATGGGATGCTCTAGCCGTAGATTGGAATGAAGCTGGTAGTGGGAAAGTAGGGGATTCACTAAGAACTATACGTGGTATCGTTAGTGGTTCTAATAACCCAGATTCAACAACATATTTATCTCCAAATGAACTAGGCAAATATACCACATATAATGGATAAAGAAACAAAACAACATTTCTCAGCAGTTAACTACGTTAATGGAGCATCGAGAGTATCTCCATTGGAGAAACTACATCAAGACAAATACGTTAAGTTTGGTGAGTATGACAACTTCCCAAATCACTTAGTTGATTTATATAATAACTCTTCTATTCACGAAACTTGCGTTAATGCTATTGTTGAGGCAATCAAAGGTGATGGCTTAGTAGCTGAACCTACCTTTGTATTAGATAAAGCAAATGGTGAAGGTGAAAGCTGGAACGATTTATTTGCTAAAATCACTAAAGACTATTATTTATTTGGTGGTTTTTATTTAGAAATCATTTGGAACAAACTTCGCACTAAAATCAGTGAAGTATACCACATACCATTTACCTCAGTTCGTTCAAGACAATCTAACCATAGAGGTATTACTGAGGGATATTATATCTCTCATTCTTGGGGCATTGAAGAATATGGTTGGAGAACAGAAGTAGAAGATGCTATCTATCTCCCAGCATATAATCCAAGTATGAGACAAGAACAGCCATCTCAACTTTTTACTTTTAAGCCCTATCGCCCATTACAGCGATACTACCCATTACCAATGTATGTTGGTGCCTTAAAAGTAGTAGAGCTTGATACAGAGATTGATAACTGGCACGTCTCGAATATCAAAAATGGTTTAGCACCTTCTGTAGCTATTACAACATTTACTAATGGAACCGAGGAGGATAGACGCGCTATCGAAAACCAACTTAGAACACAATATGGTGGTAGTGCTAACGCAGGACAGCTCTTTTATATGGATGTTCCTACAATGGAACAAAAACCAATAATCGAACCTATCCCTCAAAACGGAGCAGATAACTATTATACGACTATCAATGATATGGTAGTTCAAAAGATTCTAACAGCTCACCGCATTACCTCACCTATGCTTTTAGGTATTAAAACAGAGGGACAACTAGGTGGTGCTCAAGAAATGTTAGACGCATACACATTGTTCTTAAATATGGTTATTAAACCATACCAGCAAGACATTTTAGGTTGTTTTGAAAAAATAATGGAACAACAATACCCATCAATCGATATTACATTGGGTGTAGAACAAAAACAAATCTTGGATACAGGAGTTGAAGAAGTAGACGTTATTACCTCTAAGGAAGCCGAAGCAGGTGATGATGCTATGTTAGAAACAGATATTAACGAAGCGGTAGCTGAAGAAGAATCAATACTATGACAAGCACTTTCATTATAAGCGAAACTAAGCTAAGAATGTTCACTGATTTGAACGATAACGTTGATAGTGAACTCTTAAAAAACGCAGTGCGAGAAGCACAAGACATTGAGATTCAGCGCCTATTAGGCTCTGTTTTGTATGATTCTATTTTGTCCCAAATCGATGCCGATACTTGGACTAATAGCAACTACGAAAACCTAGTAAACGATTATATCCAAAACTCATTGTTATATTGGGCATATTATTATGCTCTAGAGTATATTATGTTGCGTCCTCGCAACAATGGATTACTTATCCCTAATGGGGGTGAAAATAGTAGTCCAGCGGATAGAAGTTGGTTCGAACAAAAACGTGGAAGTGTTCAAAATAAAGCAGAGTTTTATTCACAAAGACTCACAGAATATTTGATTCAATATCAGGGTAGCTTCCCAGAACTAACACAAAACGTTGAACTACAACAAAACATTCCAGATTATGGGGTTCAGTATAAGTCAGGTATCGTTTTTAGATACAACACTTATTCACCACATTTGAAGGAAGCTATCGAAATAGGTTTACCTATTACTTATGGAAGGGCATTATCATTTTTGCCTCCTCCTACATTCAAATCAACCAATAAAGTTAAATAAACCTAACCATCAAGAACTATGGGACGTGATTTATCATCATTACAGATAAAGGATAGCTACCAATACCTTTTACAAAAAAATAGTAGCGACGTAAATGATGGCTTGGGTAATGACGTTGATTTTCTCAACATCAGTGCCTCATATGCCACAACAGCTTCATACGCGGAATCCGCGTCATTCTCGCAAACTTCTATATCAGCCTCACACGCATTAGTAGCGGATGTAGCCTTAAACGTTCCAGCAACAGCCTCTTATGCTTTGTATGCCGAAGTAGCAGGATACGCTACAGCTTCATTA
>Ga0307379_10011848_pt1 | contig 11403 bp, 8 predicted proteins | sample UN2MG_FD_202237 | JGI IMG/M metagenome (GOLD analysis project Ga0307379, IMG submission 202237) | Soil microbial communities from Risofladan, Vaasa, Finland - UN-2 | ecosystem: Environmental > Terrestrial > Soil > Coastal area > Acid sulfate soil | place: Finland: Risofladan, Vaasa | collected... | reverse complement strand
TTACCTGGTAACGGCGGATAGATCACCGATCCCTCCCGGAGGCGTGCGGGGATGGCGCACAGGCCGCCGCGCGGCGGCCCGGCCGTCCCGCGAAGACGCACACTCTCCGGGAGGGATCATTTTTCCGAAACGGCTCCGCCCCGAGCGGGGCCGTCCGAGGGGGGCCGTCCGAGCGGGGCCGTCCGAGGGGAGTCGGCCCGATTCCTCTCCATGCATGACATTTTCATTGGAAATATGAGCTGTTTCCCGCGGCACCGAGACGAATCAACGCATCGCTGCCTCTGCTACTCGAGGATTTCCTCCGGAAGGCCGCGATTCCGCCGCCACCGCTGCCAGAGGTGGAAAACGACGAAGATCACGGTGAAGCAGAGGTATCCGAATGCGAACTCCCCCCCCGCGTTCCAGCCGAGCACGGCGATTGTCTCGTTCCCCTTGAATGCGAAGGCGTGGATCACGCCGAAGAAGGCGAGTACGGCCGCCGCCGCCGACCAGAGGGACGCCTTGAGAAATTGCCGGTCGATCAGGAAGACGCTGATCGCCGCCAGTATCATCGACGAGAAGATGAATCCCTGGTCGAGCGCGCAGAGCCCGAGAAAGCCGTTGATCCGCACGCCAGCCACCGCCTGCTCGGCCAGTGTCGTGCCGGCTCCCATGAATCCCTGCTTGAGAATATTGAGACCCCACGCGGCGAATGCGGGGAAGAGACCGACCACGACGGCGGGTGCGTGCGCGCGCGGAGTCGCCTGGTAGGCCTGCGCCGCGATGACGATCCCGATCCAGAGGACGATCGCGACTCCCGCCTCCATCGGTACGATCGTGTTGATGAACCTGACCAGGCCGAAGAGTGTCACGACGACGAAGAAGATGCCGTTGAGAATCGAGTAGCCGGTCCGCGCTCCGAGACCCTTCCACCCCGGATGCCCGATGTACATCGTCGTGGGAAAGCACGATCCGAAGAACGATGCGACGAGCGTCCCCAGGCCGTCCACGGCGAGGGACGGCATCGTCTCGTACCGATCGCCCGCCGCCTCGGCGCTCTCGAGGTTTTGCAGCGAGCCAAGCACGTTGAAGAGCGCCATCGGGACGATGATCGAGAAGTACCGGACGAGGTGCTCGCCCTTCATGACGGAGAAGAGGTCGCCGCCCGAGAATCGCGGCGGATGGAAGCCCACCTGCGAGACGGCGTCCCTCACGGCGCCCACATCCATGATACCGAACGCCCACGCGAGAATCGTCCCCGCCACGACCGCCATCATTCCGCCCGGAATGCCGAGGGGGAACCTGATCTTGGAGAAGTACTGGATCAGGATGATGGCGAGCGGGAGCATCGCGATGAGCGGTTTCTCGAAGGTCCGGAAGGCGAAATCCATCGAGATGAAGGTGATGGCGATGCCGGCCAGCGTCGCCAAGAGCGCCGCCCGCGGCGTGATGCGGCGCAGGATGTCGACCACGAACGCGCCGCCGAACTCGATCACACCGCTCATGAAGCAGGCGAGGAGCCCCACCTTCCAGGCCATCTCATAACTCCCCGTCTCCCGGTAGACTGGTCCCATGATGAAAATGAGATAGGCGAAGAGGCTCACCGTGTTGATCCCGTAGGGGAGCGCCGTCACATCGCGCCGCTGCTCCCGCATGGCGAGCTTTCGCGCCTGCCACGAGTAAAAGAGGTTGCCGAATATCACGGAGAGCGCCGCACCGGGGAGTATCCGCGAGAAGACAAATCCTGCGGGAATGCCCGCGATGAAGGGGCACAGGGTCGCTATGAGCAGGAATTGAATGAGATTATCGATGGCGAGGCCGAAGAATCCGTCGATGTCGCGTTTGACGATCCAGGGATACGAGAAGCTCTCTTTCACCGTGCGTCCTCCTCTCCGGCAATCCGCAACAGCGCTCCGAGATACCCTCCCTGATGGATAATGCAAACCACCCCCGGGCTCCGTACCGCCCGCTCGCCGGTAGCACCCGGCACGGCCGGCCGGGCGGCCCGCTCCAGGAACAGTACCAGAAGTGTGTAAATATTTCCACCGGGAAAGCCGTTTTCTGAAAGCCGCACACGCACACGCTATGCGCCGGGGGGAAACGCCCCGTCCGGGCGCGCCCCATTTCTCGCTTTAACACGTTGACGGATGAACGCGTTTCACCTAGAGTAGCCGTATCGACAACCGCATGACCGTGTATCTCGCTTTTTGAAATAACGGAGGAGACGAGTATGAGGAAACACCGCAATCGAGCTGGTCGACGCCTGATCGTCCTGCCGCTTGTGCTCCTGCTCGCGGCGCTCGCATGCGACGATAATCCCGCGGGAAATGAGAACGATGAAATGAGGCTCCGCCTGAGAATATACTCGGGGAACGGCCAGACGGATCGTGTGGGGGCGACGCTGCCCGAGCCCCTCGTCGTGCAGGTCCGCAATATCATCGAAACGCCGCAGCCGGGGATCGAGGTGCTGTTCTACGCGGTCGATCCCGGCGGGAGGGTCCTGCCCGCGAGTGCGACGACCAACGGGGACGGGCTCGCCTCATGCATCTTCACGCTCGGCCCCAATGCCGGTCAACAGCACGTCAAGGTGGTCGTGACGGGTGAGGACAGCACGATGCTCAACGCAACTGCCGCACCGGTCGAATGCGACGAGGAACTGCCCGCGCGGGTATGCCACTGGGCCGCCGACCGCGTCTACATCACGACGACGAGCTCGACCCTGATCGACGGCACCGGCTCGGTTCTGATCGAGTACGATCCCGCATCGGGAGAAGCCGTCGAGCTGGTCGAAACGGGGGATGCCCTGATCGATATATCATTTTCATCGCGCGGGGAGCTCTTCGTGACATCCGTGCAGAAGATCATGAAGGTGGATCCCGTCATCTACAAGCTGAACGATTTCGCATCGTATGCCATTCAGCTCGAGGCCGAGCTGAAACCGAACAGCGGTGGGATCCTCGCGGGCGTCTCGATGGCCGGACCGTTCGCCGTTGCATGCCCGCCTGACGGCGTCTTCTATCTCGATCTGCCCGGAACGCTCCAGAACGCGCGGAACGAGTGCCTGGCCGCGCACCCCGTAACCCGCGACCTCTTCTTCATCACCGGATTGGGTCCCCCCACCTACAAGGTATGGCAGGTTCCCTGGGACGGACGCGGGGATGAGGCGGAAATCATTCTCCTCGCCGATATCACGGCGGGGACGGCGCAGCCCCGTGGGATGTGCATCGATTCGACGGGAACGATCTATATCACCTTCGACGGGAACGACACGTTCCGGCGCATCGTGACGGTATCGGCGGACGGCTCGGTCGATACCGAATTCATCGATTTCTATGAGCTGGGGGGAAACAGCCAGCTTGCGGGCCGATGGGGCGACATCGCCTACGCCGACGGAAAGCTCTACCTCATCGATACACGCAACAACCGTCTCGCGACGATCACGGTCGCCACGAAGAATATTACGATGTCCGGCGAGGACTTCCGCCTCTCCAAATCGGGCGTTGAGAACGAACGGTACGGCATCGCGGCGATCCCGTACTGGATATGCGCCGATATCACGGGACGCGAGGCGACGGCGCCCTGAGGTACGTATCCATCCAATCGATGAACTGCTCATAGTAGAACACGATATTCCGCGGCTTCAGGACCCAGTGGCCCTCGTCGGGGAAGTAGAGGAGCTTCGACGGGACGCCCCGGCGCTGCAGCGCCGTGAACATCTGGAGCCCCTCCCCCACCGGCATACGGAAGCCGTTCTCGCCGTACAAGGCCCCGCGCCGCACGGGCGCTCTATGTCGCGGTCAGCACACTCTATCGCGAGATGGCGGGGTTGGGCATCGATTGACGTTTGGTCAATTTCAGAGATCGGCACCGTTCGATAATCCCATCAACAAAGAATGACGGTCTTTATACCTGTCCCAAAGTGTCCCATTGTGTCCCACGCCGCAGGGACAGGTCTTTATTCAACTTAGGCCGCAAAGTGTCCCATGCGCTGTCTCATGTGGGACAGTATTGGCTCATGAACAGCATTCCGGCAACAGACTTCCGGTCAGACTGCCCTACATTTTTTTCTTAATATGGAAGCGGCTTATCTTCTTATTTACCAAAGACCGGCTTCCCATACTGTGCTTCCTCCGCGGGTCTCTTTTGGGCTTATAGTTACCGCTGGAATCATTCTTGCGATATATAGTGTGCTAAATACAATATGTTTACTTTTAACATCTTATGATTGACTATGAATATATTGCACTATATAAAAAAGCGAAAGATATATCCAATTTTAAGATTTTTAACTGATGGCATATTATTCATGCTGCTGTGTCTATTGCTCTTGATTGCAGCATCATCACTTAAGACATGTTTTAGAAATCGTAGCAGCATCCAATCTCTACAGCAGAGATCAATCTCAGGATTAAGTTATATCGAACCGAGATTGAGCCAATTCATAGACTCCAATGATAGTAATGCAATGCTGATATTTCTTGGTTTTGACTGTAGAAGATGTATTCGCTTTTGGAATGAATTAAAAGACTATATTTACACCTTAGATAATAATTATGGAATTGTTTTGATACTACAATCTATCACTGCAGATGATCCGATATTTAATTTGCTGTACGATCAAGAACGCAAGGTACATAACTATTTTCGAATAGAAAATATTCCCTGCCTCATCGTAATAGAAAATAATGAAATAACCGGTGTTTATAATTCAGCAAATGAAATATTGAAATGGGCTCAGGAATGTAGCTTGTAACAAAATAATAGATTATCTATAAGGAGGTGATATATTATAAGTTATAAGTCTTAATCGTTTCAATTCTGCAAATCTTCAAAAAAGCGAGGGGATAAAATGAAAAAGATTATTCTGGTTGCTCTACTGTTTGTCGCTGTTATTCTTGTCGGCCTTATTGCAGTATCGACTTCAAATAACGGGTATGCAGCATCTATCAAGGAAGTAAGAACCGCACCCTTCGCCGGAAGCAATTCGGCCACTCTGCATGGTGAATCAATTGATGACGACGCGATAATCGAGAGCATCTGGGGGAAAATATGGGGTGCAATTAAACGAGTATCCCGGGCCGTCAACGATTTCATGTGCGATTACCTCCCTGAATATTGGCCTTCAGTTTTATGTTGAATTGAGGGTAGTCTAGAGGGATGATGGTTCAGTGATGGATCATCATCCCTTCCTATTTTCAGCTGAAGAAAGAGGCATGAGAATCAAGACTATTCTTATATTGTTATTATACTCATCGATACAACACAATGTATGCGCTGAGGAATATACCCCTTACAGCTATTACATAGAGGCCGAGCTCTTACCTGACCGTATTGAGATCCTCGGCACATATTCCGCTATTATCGAAATCGAAGATACATCGATGGTCGGTGGTTTCTCGATCTATGCCCCTGGAAAAGGTAATACATCGAAATTCTATTTTTCCGATTCTGTAAATTATTATGAAGATCCTCTCATAGAGAGGATGTTCAGGAGTTCCATCGAATTGACAAAGTTGCACGTGGACGGCAGAGAATTCGATGTTTCGGCGTTGAGGCGAAATGGGCAATTCCTAAAAGTAGATTATCAATACAGAAAAACCCCCGGGACACAAGTTCATATCGAGACTGAATTCATTACAATTATTTTGGATTCCGGAGACGGCATCATGTTCGCCATTGATTGGCTACCCCTGATCAAAACAGAAAATAATGACGACCATATAGACATCCCCAAAATGTTTGAATACAGGATTACCTTTCCCAAGGAATACAATTTCGTGCCGTCCGGATTCGTCGAAGACACTTTATATACTGATAGCACAGTCACGTATCATGTATTTGATCCATACAGCCCGGATGCGCTGTGGTTGGCGAGCCCGAAGATCGCATTATTGAAAGAGGAACATACCCCGATACATTATAAATTGTATTCAGCGTGCAGCAGTTATCCGCAGGGTTCCATGGATCAGCTCGAAGACCAGTTTATCATGCTGTATGATTTTTTCGGACCACCGGTAGGCGAAAGACAGGAATTGCACTGTGTATTAATGCCGGTCAACTACTCCTGGCTCGGCGGCTTCAACGGTGGAAACATAGTCGCCATTAACAGCAACTATTATAATAGCAGCATCTTTAGCAACTTGTTTGATGATGTTATATTGCATGAGTTGCTGCATTACTGGTGGATCAATCGGCTCTATGGGCGCTTATCAGAAGGCGATGCTGTATTTCATGAATCCTTTGTTCGCAATATGACTTACTTTCTTGGTCAAGATACACTGGCCGTGCAGAGGAAGAGAGATCGCGGGCGGCTCTCTCGAATGTTCGGCTTTCTATCAAAGATTGATACGTGGAGCGACCTGAGCCCGGCGCGGGGAGGATACCATTTCTCCATACTTCGTTCCAAGGATGTTGATGAATTGGACAAGATTGAAAAGGGATATTGGGCGCTCAATGCCCTAGCCAGTATGCACTCTCCGAAGGTCTGGAATAACAAGATATATGAATATTTCAAAGCCGTGAAAGCAAAACAAGCCATTACCTATGACCTATTCTGTAGATTAAATCCCGATATCGACCGGTATCTCGCAAGCTGGTTCGAAGATCCCAATGATTTCGATTATGCGATAAAGGGCGTTGCAACGAAAAAAATAGCGGAATCTCGTTATGAATCGATAGTCGAAGTCGAAAACAGGGGCGGGATTGTTTCTCCGTGTCCGGTATTGATTGAATATGAGGATGGATCTCATGCATTAGACACCGTCGTGGTATTTGATAAGGTAGACACCATTCAGACCGTGTCCCCTTTACCGGTTGAAAGAGTTACTCTGGACTATGATCATACAATCCCAGATTTCGATCGATCGAATAATAGGAATTACCGCAAGATTGAATTCGATATTTCATTGTCCTCTTTCACGAATGATGGATATAAAATATCAACGTTCCCCATTGCCTTGCCCGCATATTCAGAGGTTACAGGGTGGCATTTGGAATCCAGGATTTTGACGTTCAATTCCTCGCGCAAGAGTTTCGGAATTGCAGGAAGCGGCAGCAGCCATTATATGGGAATCGGGGTCGGATATAATTTCAGATCCGATAGATTGATGTGGAACATTCGTTACTCCAATCCGGTACGTTACCCCACGAAATTCAGTATGCTTGGGTTTGAAGCAAGTGATACGCCCGAATGCCGATCGTATGAGATGAACCTGGCAGCGAATAAATCGAAGAGTTTTTACTCATATCCAGTGCACAAGTTCAATGTCTTTATAAAACACAGCAAGTATTACACGCCGTCCTATCGGGAGAGAGAAGATTGGACGACCGGTAACAATATCAGCGTCGGATCATCCTACACGTATCAAGATTACATAACGTCTCTTTATCGGGTAAAAGGGCAGTATTTCAATATTGCCGCCAGGAAGTCATTCGACATATGGGATGGTGAGTGGAATTACGAGTATCTTTCCGGTGAAGCCGGAAGTTACCTATTGCTGCCTCATCTCGTAGTATCGGCAAACAGGTTGTTCATCGGCAATATATGGGGCTCCGCCCCGATTCAAGAAAGATTCGATTTAGGCAGGGATGCGCTGTTCGTCTCTTATCCCGTTTACGAAGAAACGGGATACAGGCTGATTTCATTCGACACGGAATTGAGGTTCAGGAAACGGTTGCCCCTATTTGACGCGGCCGTGTTTTACAGGAATGCATGGATAAAGGATCACGGGCTGAACGATTACCGTTATACATATGAGCTTGGTGTTGGTCTCAGAGCGTTGGTTCTCATTATTCCGATGGTATTTGATGTTTCCCTGCTGCGGCGCACATTTGACGGGGATATTGATAATTATCCTGTTTTCCAGTTCAAATTGGGGGTACCGTTCTCATATTCACCAATGGGGTATCGGTGGAATTATAATTAAAGTTGTAGCAGTCCCGCTGATATATTTTTCAAGTGCTCTATTCAAAGTCGACGGTATGCTGGGTGGGCTGTTCGGCATGTATCGGAGTATGCTTATCGCTTCTGGGGGATTCATTATTTGGGGTATCGCCAATTGATAATCACAATAAGAATCCTGACTCTGCGCTGTAAATGACTGTACGCTCCGCGCGCCGCCGCTGACCGCGGCGTCAGGTTGAACGGTCAAACCGAAAGAGGGGTTGTATTTTCCAAGGTCCCAAGATATACTCCTCTGCGGCAAGAGACTTAGGATACAGCGTTACATTTCAGGCGGTCGATTCATGAGTAAGTTGTCCATTAAAAAGTTGCTCGACGAAATCAATGAACTGGCTTTGAAGAAGGGTTTATCAAAAAGCGAATTGTCTCGCCTCTTGGGAGTACCGTACAGCACGCTGAGGGAATGGTATTTGGAGGAACCCAAACGGCGGACTCCGTCGAGAACCTCCGTCTCGAAGTTACGGGCATTCCTCAGATCGCAGAAAGAAAGCGATTCGGCGCGTGATCAGAAGCCCCCGAAAATGATTCTCGATAAGCCCGCGCTGAAAGCCGGAGTTGGAGCGCTTCCGCAAACAACGGTGGATATTCGAGACATTATTCGGAGAGCCGAGAAGGTCAAAAGCATTCTCCTTCTTCTGGAAGACGAGCTCCGATGGTTCCGGGACGGCGATGAATTCTGCAGGAAGATCTTTCGCGATAATGTCGATCCTGATGACGCGGGATATCTCTCGAGTCTCCTGACCATGCTGGGCGAAGAGGGAAAATTCGAACGGTGGTCGGCGCTGACGACGAACAGGTTCAACTATTTCAAGAAGCGGAGAAGGAAGGCGTGAAGAAGATCCCGATCAAGATCCACACTGCGAATGCACTCCAGTGGCTCGGAAGCCTCTATCGAAATCCCGCAGACGCAATCAAGGAGCACGTGAGCAACGCCATCGATGAGCATGCAAAGGCCAGGGCGGCGGGGCTCGCGCACTCGACGTGCAGGATCAATTTCAAGCTCGAAAAGGATAGGGTCACCATCAGTTATCCCTATGGGATGTCTCGGCAGGAATTCGAAAGTGCTCTGCAACGCGTTGCCGACTCCGCAAAGAAGAGTTGCGATTTTCAGCAAATCGGCCAGCTCGGCATCGGCATGTTCTGTTTCTTCCAGATCGGGAGCAAGTGCACATTCATATCCAAAAAGAGCGCTGAATCCGATGCTTTTCGAGTTACGCTGCGAGGAGGATCCGGGCACGCCGAGTTTGAATCTGTGCCGAAACGGGAAAGTCTCGTTGAGCCCGGAATCAAGATCATGATCTCCGGCCTCCACTTCGACCCGACGAAACCAAGGGGTCCCCTCTCCCCGGCCCGTCTCCAAAAAGCGTTCGCCGAAAAATTCGATCCATACCTAAAAGACGGCACAATCGAAATATCCATTGAATGCGGCGGCATGAAGCATACAGTCGCACCACTAAAAATCGAGCTCCCCCCGATCGGCAAGCACTTCAGCCACTGGCCGCTGACCCGAGGCAGGAATAAAAAATTCACCCTCGAATTGTATTTCGATCCATCGGGCAAGGGGACTGTCGGCATTCGTCACAAGGGCGTTACCATAGTTGAGGATATTCGTCAATTGTCGGCCTACGGATTTGAAGAGAGCACATATGCCGGCGGCGATATCAGGGGCTTCATCGACGCCGATTTCCTCCAACCCCTTCCGGCGAGAACCGGATTCGAGGACAACGACGACTGGTTGAGTCTCCTGGATGAGCTCGACAGGATCGAGCCGTCCATTCGCGATGAGATAGGATATCTCAAGCTCCAGGAAGAAGAGAAGAAATTGACGGAGATCCAGAAGAAGGCGGTCGAGATCGCTCGGGACATACTGAACACCGACGAATTCAAGGACATGGAGCTGCTGGAAGGATTGGGCATCAAATCTCCATCACCCCTATTTCCGCCGCACGGTTTCGATTTCGTTCCGCCATCGAAGAGAATCGAAATAGACAAAAAGGATACCATCGCGCTCAAGGCGATGGTTCCTTCGTGCGTTCCCGAATCCAGCCGTGTTTCATTCAGCATCAGCGATTCGGCAAAGGTAGCCCTTCACACGAAAGAAGCGCTCTTGAGGTCCGTGGATGCGGACAAGAACGGCGTCGTCGTGACCCGCGTCTCGGTCGAGGGAACATCCGAAACGTCCGTTCCCGTGATACTCACGGCGACCGCGGGCGCACTGAGGACCGAGGCGTACCTCCGTGTACAGCCGTCAGCTCAAAAAAGGACACCCGTAAGCCCGGGCAAAGAGAAAGAGGGCACGAGAATCAATTACGTCGAGAAGCCGTTCGAGGACGGACCGTCGAAACACAGCAGATACGTAGCGCGCGTTATCGAGATCAACGAGCTGAGCGAAGACTATGAGAACGAGGTACGCAACGGGCCGGAGAAGGCGCAGCTCGCCTATGCCGCGCTGATGATCGGGAAGGAAACCATCGCATTCAACGACAAGAGCGGCCTGGCCGACGAGTACCTCGAAAAAATGCTCTCCTATTATTTCAAATTGAGGCGAATGATAAGCAGACCCATCGCGCGCCGTCACAAGCGGCAAAAAACTGCTGCATCAAAGAAGAAGAGGGCTTAGGTGTAAGCGGTCGATAAGGCCGCACGGATAAGGTTGGTGATAGATGCCCAAGAAAAAGAAAGGCGCCGGCAAACGTCCCATTGAATCCTACGAGCACACGGACAAGCAGCGAGCCAACAATCCGCCCGTTGGCCTGGTAACGCCGGAGACCGATCCCGACGCCGGGCGGAAGCGCACCTATGCCTACGACCCGCACATCGATCCGCAACTGCACTGGGCGGGCAAGGTGGAGCACACCTCCTTCGATGTGCCCGCCGTCTCACTGCACGTCCATGAGCGCATTGCTCCGCGCACCATCATCGAGGCAGTGCGCAAGCAAAACGGAGGCGGCGCAGTGCAGGGATCGCTCTTCGACCTCCTGGAGGAAAACCCGCCGCTGCGCGAGGCCATCGAGTTCTACCAGCATCCCCACGGCTGGAGCAATCGCCTGGTGGCCGGCGACAGCCTGCTTGTCATGAACTCACTCTTGGAGAAAGAGGGGCTGGCCGGAAAGGTGCAGATGATCTACATCGATCCGCCATACGGCATCAAGTACGGCTCGAACTTCCAGCCCTTTGTGAACAAACGCGACGTGAAGGACGGCAAGGACGAGGACTTGACCAGCGAGCCGGAGCAGATCCGCGCCTTCCGCGACACCTGGGAGCTGGGCATCCACTCGTATCTCACTTATATGCGTGACCGTCTCCTGCTGGCCCGCGAACTCTTGACCGAGAGTGGCAGCGTCTTCGTGCAGATCAGCGACGAGAACGTGCATCACGTGAGGGAGTTGATGGATGAGGTGTTTGGAAATTCCAACGAGGCCGCAACTATTGTATGGAAAAGAGGAACACCTGTTGCGAAGATT
>Ga0307379_10011847_pt1 | contig 11403 bp, 10 predicted proteins | sample UN2MG_FD_202237 | JGI IMG/M metagenome (GOLD analysis project Ga0307379, IMG submission 202237) | Soil microbial communities from Risofladan, Vaasa, Finland - UN-2 | ecosystem: Environmental > Terrestrial > Soil > Coastal area > Acid sulfate soil | place: Finland: Risofladan, Vaasa | collected... | reverse complement strand
GCCAATAGCAGCTCTACAAGTGGCCGGGCATAGGAGCTACCGGAACCAATGCATGCCCAGGGAACGTTGGAAAATCCGGCACCGAATATCGTGTAGAGCTTAGCATTACCGCTGTCGATATTTTCCAGTGCAGCCAGCGCATAGCCGAAAGGTTCCTCTATTTTATCCCTGTAACAATTAACCAGTTCATTAACAACGCCGATGGTAATTTCAACGATGTCGAAGAGTTTCATCTGGAATATTTGGTCGCGTGGTTTTTCTACCTCACGCTCAATGAATACCCGCGCTTCATTTAAAACCGCATCATCACCCGCACCGGCCAACGCCACACCACAGTCCAGTTTGAATAGCTTGTTCGTGTCCGGTCCTATCTCATGTCTTACTATTCGTCTTCGGTCAGCGGCCAAAACGACGCCGCCTTTGCATTGAGCACCTATTATTAATGTCATAATCATACCCCCTCATTACCTAGATTATTTGATGCCCTAGGGATAACATCCTATTTCGCTACAATAACTTGAGTTCGTTTGATCTTTCTTCCCACCTTGATGGTTAGCTCACTTTCTTTCATGATTACGATACCCGGTATTTCTCCGGCTTTCATTGCCTCAGTATATTCAACAGCTAAGGCCAGAGCCTTTCTCTCAGATTTTGATAGCTTATGTACAGCTGATAGGTTTGACCCATTTAATCGCTGAACACCGAGAGATGTAATCTCGCGATAGCCCTTTGTCGGAGTGCTTACTTCGCCCTTTTTCTTCAGGCGATTCAGGTCGTACCTGAAACGTCCGGGCCACCATAATGTCCCGGATGGGGTTCTTCTCCCTAATTCCAGCTTGGTAAGCTTCGGGAAGCGTTTCATAGCCCTTTTCACCAAATCTCCAGTTTTCGCTGCCTTACCTTCGCTCTGTAATTCCTCTAGCAGCATCATTTCCGCTTCTTCTAGCGGCACCAATTGAGATATACTCATTTGCGACCTCCTTGGATTTTTATTTCCTATTATCTTTTATGATAAAAGAAGTACCTTATCCAAAGGTAGCTCTTTAGTTGTCTGAAGAATCGCCACCGGACCTTGCGGGGTCATCTGGATATCAATTATCCGACCTTCCTTAGTCTCCCGACCTAATAAGTCCTTTAGCGATGTTGTCTCATGCTTAATATCTTGGGTGAGGCTTATATACATAGCCCCATTGTCCTTTGAGAAAACAACCTCGTCTCCCGTCTTCAATTCCGGATGATTGCCGAACCATCCTGCCAGCCGGATCCTATATTGGCTGTCTACCTTGACCTTGTAAATATTCGTTTTGTCGGAAAGGTCGAACAGCACCCCAGGCTGAGGGAATAAGTCTTTCTTCTCTCTAGGTATGACAATTCCTCTCCACTTAATCTCACCTGGCCCCAACGCCTTTTTTAGGATAACCATCTTATTACCTCCCTATTTTGATTCTGGATAACTCCATTATAACACATATTGTTCCAGAATGGAACATTCCAGTGGGTAATATCTCATACAATTCAATCAAATGATAAGAAGAAATATTATCGGAGAAAGAGTGCGGCTAGCAAGAAAGAATGCTAAGCCACCGATAACTCAAACGGACTTAGCTGCACGACTCCAGGTTCAAGGCTCAAAACTAGAACGGGTAACTATCTCGAAAATTGAGACGGGATATCGAGAAGTCACCGATGTAGAAGCGGTAGCAATTGCCAAAGCTCTGGGAGTGACTGTCGGCTGGCTTATCGGTGAGTCTGAAGAAATAAAAAATAAATGACCTTCCCTTACAATAATCGAGAGAGCTTCTAACCCCCTTTTCCGACTATTGAATAATGAGCATCAGCTTGCCACATATGTTCACATATAACATTAATTACACGCAGGCCTGTAATTAATAGTGAATTTTTACGTTCATGTAATCATCCCGATGTTCCTGCAGTAGTAGGTAAAGCTAACAGAATTACGCCATTAATTCTTACTCTACTGGTATACCGAAATTTAGAAGTTTAGCTGGTAGTGTATCGTCTAGATTAAATACATCCTTATCAAATAGTTGAATGAGGTTTAGATTATACTTATCGTATATGTCTATTTTCCTTTTCTTGTTAGCAAGGTATTTTTCTTCCTCTAAACCCCAGTATTCAATATAGACTTTTCCAGTAGGAATGTAGAAGTCACAAAGTATTTTTTCCTCTATAGGCAGTTTTCTTTCATAGGCATGAACAATTTTAAATTGATACAACCAGTTATCAATAAGTAATTCTGCCTTTGACCTAACGTAATGTCCATCTATAGCTCGAAGTTCTGGTCTATATTTATTTCTAAAATCTGTTGAATCTGAGTTCCCAGCATTATCAGCTTCCTCTTCATCGATTTGAGTAACTTCCCCACTAGATTGACGTATATTAGCTACTAATATTTGGTTATCTATTATTTTGTCAGACCAACGGACGAAAGATACTCCAGATGTCGTATGCTTTGATTGTATTCCCCCTAGCCTCTTACCTAATTCTGTAAGGTGCCACCCCTTTATTGCATCTTTCTTTATCCAACCAATTTCGGAAAGGATAGAATTAACCCTTTTAGCAGACATATTAAAACGCTTACCAATAGAAGTCGCTGTAACTAGACCAGATTGTTCATCTTCACGATTTTCATCTAATCCGGCCCTTATTGATGATGGCCAGACTATATAACGACCGAATTTTTCACTTTTTTTATAAATGCCACCTTTAGATTTACCAGCTGGGGTTAATTCCCAACCACTGCTGGTTTTGACAATAAGTCCATTTTCTACTAATTCTTGGAACATATCACGAGTGCTGATTTTTAATTCTTTCGCCAAGTTAGTGGTAGAGAGTTCCTTGATTGACTCATTATTTTTATTCATTAGTTATGCTCCAATACTAGTTTTAGGCCAAACATCTCAACGTTAGCATAGAGACTCTGACTTAAACAAGTATTCTATTTGGCAAAATACCTATAGATTCTTTACCCGAAGAATTATTATAGTACAAAACAATCAAACATCCCCATGTATGTTAGGTTATACGTATAACACTACTTATACGCAAGAGCTGAGTTTAGGTTTCTGATCTAATACGTCGTATCTGATAATTGAGACCATTCAAGCTATTTCGAGTTTCTACGTCACAATATACTAATTTGTTGAGCCGATGTAAGAATGCACGCAACAGAATGCATCTTCTGTTATATTCAAGCTCCTTAGTATGTGATTAGAATGGACTTCTGTTCGATGGTTAACAGAACAGTTTATTCTAATCACGATAGGCGTAGAACCATACTTCATCGGTTTGTGGTTCAATGTAGTAGACGTCGTTGCCTATGACCGCCAGGTTTATCATGTGTAGCTGATCACCCTTCTCGATTATGGTAGCTGACATTAAAAAACCATCCTTAAGTGCACTCTGTTGCAAGTCTAACGCGTAATCATCGCAATCGTATTTATCACTCGATCCCGTAGTGCCATCGGGTGTAATAAAGAAGTAAATGGTTGTTTCCCCATCATCCTCCGCCAGCCAATTCTCAAGTTCTTCCTTTGAAACGAATTCCCTCTGCTCAATTGGCTTCTCAATCATTACCTCTTTGACGATATCACGGTATTCAATTTCTTTCTCAACTACTTCTTTGACAACCTCAACCTCACGTACGACTTCCTTCTCGACTATTACTTCAGTTGTTACTGGTTCACTCGTGAAAATGAAAATAGTGGCGGCAATAGCAGCAATAACGGCAACAATAATGCTGACTATGGGGACTAGCGGTCTTTTCTTCGGTACTATTCGCTGCCTTATTCTTTCGGATTTCTCAATCAGAGTCTTTACTCTAGTCAGTAGCTCCGTCTTGTCTACCGGCTTGGTGAGGAAGTCATCAGCACCCGATTCTAGTGCTTTTACCCGATCCTTGACCTCACCCAGAGCCGTAACCATAACAATGGGTATGTCCTTTGTCTGTTTATTTGCCCGGAGCTTCGAGGCAACTTCAAAGCCATCTTGCCCCGGCATCATAACATCGAGCAGGATGACATCCGGAGAAGTTAGCATGGCTTTAGTAATCGCTTCAGTGCCGTTTTCTGCCAGGACGACCTGGTAACCGGCTGGGACTAGCATTGCTTCCATAAGCCGTAGTGTACGGGCTTCGTCATCAACGACTAATACTTTAGGTTCCATAAATGTGATTCCTAATGATTTATTATGACTATCTTCCCATAACTTATGTCATGAATATCTGACACGGTAGCTACCGCTCACTAATGGGTATTGTGAAGATAAATCGGCTGCCTCTACCTTCGCCTTCGCTTTCAACCCGGATCTTACCGCCGTGCATCTCAACCAACCTGCGGCTCAAACCTAGCCCCAGACCGAGGCCCGGCGTCTTGTCTTTAATCTCGCTTTTCACCTGGAAGAAATCCTCAAAAACCCTCTCCTGATTCTCCAGCGCAATACCAACACCAGTATCCTCCACCTCAACAATCAATTGCTTGTCGGCTAGCTTTGCTCTCACACTGATGCGGCCGCCGTCCGGAGTGAACATGACTGCGTTGGAAAGCAGGTTGATGACTACCTGCTGCAGTTTTGTTTCATCAGCACGTATCTCCAACTCATCAAGCTCCGGTGCCAATTGGTAATCCAATGTTAGATGGTGCTCGGCCGCTTTATCTTTAAACATTGACATGCTGTTTTCTAACAGCCTTTTTATTCTTACGTTGGATATCTCCATCTCTGTTTTACCGGTTTCAATCTTTTCCAGATCAACGATCTGATTAATCAGAGAGAGCATGTGTTGAGAATTATCCCGGATGAATTTAACATAGTCCGCCTGCTTCTCGCTGAGCTCACCAAAGTACTTCTCCTGAAGTGCCTCCGAGAATCCAGTGATGGAGGTAAGCGGTGTGCGCAACTCGTGCGATAAATTAGCTACGAAGTCAGACTTGGCCCGGTTGGCAGCGTCAGCTTGATCCATGGCTATTTTCAATTCTTCGGTCCGCTGCTCAACACGTTTCTCTAAATCTTCGTTGAGTTGTTTTAACTCATTGAGTAGCTGCTGGTTTCGTGCTTGTGCATAGCTTAGCTCCGATACCATTCGGTTAAAACTGTCAGCTAGCGTGCCTACCTCATTTACAGCATCCGTTTCCACACGTGTGGTCAATTCACCCGCTGCTACCTGTTCAGTGGCCTGAGCTAACTGGCTGATGGGACGTGTCAATCGAGTGGCCATTAGCCAAGCGGCAGCAACTGCCAGGGCTGCACCACCTACTAACACGATTGCCAGGAGAAGCCATAGTCCACTCATTTCTTCAGCCAGCTTAGATACCGGCGTTTGTACTATTATGTTCCAGCCTTGCTTCCCGATAGGATAGATCACACCTTTAACAGTCCTACCCATTTCATCATTGTAGTTCTCCGGCACGCTAAGTAATCCCAGCTCCAACGCGTTAAATAGCTCAGGTGCACTCAACTCCGGTAATTTGCCCAGTTCCGCCTTGTGACTATGCGCTACGACCTTTCCAGACCGAGACAAAACCATCACGGTCTCATCATGGGTGAACGTCAGGTTTTCTATCAGCGGTTGTATTCGGGACAAATTGATATTCGCTCTTAGTACACCAATCACCTCACCCGTATCCATGACGGGCACAAAGACACTCACTGCTATGCTATCCTGCCATTCTGACGTTAATGATGTATTACCGGCCTGTTGATATTGTGAAGACAGAACTACAGGGGATAAGTCAGAAAAGTACACTAGACCCTGCAAAGCTTCTTGGAAGCCGGCTATTGAAGCAACATCTGATGTACGATCAAAATCCGAGCGAGCGATTTGCTGTCCCGTACGGTCAGCTATATAGAGATTGGTGATAGTCGGATTACGGGATTGGAACGCACGCAATTCAGTAACAAGCGAAGCAGGTGCCATTGACTTGACAGTACTCATACTGGTCAGTTCATCAAGTCTCTGAAGGTTGCTTCCCAATTCAAATAAGATATGGTCAGTTAGGCTGATGGCTAAATCACGTTGTCCACGGATGATATTATCAGTCACTATTCGTTGTGCCAAGATAGTCGTTGCCAAACCTGATAGAATCAAAATGACCAATATAACACTGATAAAAACCGCCATGATTTGGTGGGACAGACGTTTAAACTTTATCATGCTAACACCATCCGCAGTTATTTTGTTTCACTGTCTATGCCTTGATGTTGACATATTCTTGAGAGGCTTTGTATGATAACGATTATTCATTCTCACTTAATGAGTGGACTTGAGTGCCAATCTTTGTACTGTTCCTTGATCGACAGTATTTCATCTTCAACAGCAAAGAAGGCGCCCAATACCTCCGGGTCAAAGTGACTTTCCCGGCCCTCCTTAATAATGGCAAGGCACTTTCTAGTAAAAAAACCTCTTTATAAGGTCGTTTGGATGTAAGTGCATCAAAGACATCAGCGATAGCAGTAACACGCCCAGCCAAAGGTATCTCTGAACCCTTAAAGCCTTTGGGATATCCACTTCCATCCCATTTCTCGTGATGGGTGAGGGCAATAACCTCGGCTAGTTTGATAGATTCGGCATCGGAACCTTCTAAGATTTGTGCTCCAATTCATTCTTAGAGAAATCCTCCATAGTCTTTCGAATCTCCTCATCCTTAACCTTGACCGAATGGTAGAGATAGCTAAAGGCAGCCTCAAACTCCGAAACCAATTGCTCATTCAGATGCTTCACCAAAAGCTCGTTTATAATTTTTACCTCCTTACTGGATACGTTTCTCCTTATCGTGCCAGATACTCGGCCACTTCTTTCAGGAATTCCTTGATGTCAATAGGTTTGGCCAGATACCCGTCACACCCCGCCCCAAGTATCCTTTCTTTATCCCCCTCCATTGCATAGGCGGTTAAAGCTATTACCGGGATGTCACTGGTGGTGGCATCCGCCTTGAGGATTCGGGTAGCCTCTAGTCCGTCCATCTCTGGCATCTGAATATCCATTAGAATAAGGTCCGGTTTCTTGGCCCTGGCTAATTCAATACCCTGTTTGCCATCGCTTGCCTCGATAGTTTTATATCCGGATACCTCGAGCAGGTCACGGAATAATGTCATATTCTTGGTGTCATCCTCAACGATTAATATCGTCTTTACCATACGTTACTCCTTTACTGAGAAGGTAACCATGCTCAAGAAATTGTCGAGAATCGGTGCATTACATCCAGCAGCTTCTGACGATCCAAGGGCTTAGTTATATACCCGTCAGCACCTATATCCTTAGCAAGTTCCTTGTTGAGCTGAAAGTCCACGGAGGTGAGCATGACCACCGGTATCGCCTTGGTAGCCTTATCCAACTTAATTTCACGGCAAGCAGTATAGCCATCCATTTTGGGCATCATAATATCCATCAGAATAAGGTCTGGTTTCTTTGCCTTGGCTAACTCAACACCTTTCTCACCATCGGTTGCCTCGATGGTTACATATCCGGATAACTTGAGTAGGTCTCGAATCAGGCGCAGTTGCCTCGGGTCATCTTCAACGATGAGTATTGCCTTTGCCATGTAATCCTCCTTAATGTGATGTTGCTAGAATTGCGTCAGTTCTTAAGACTAATCCCTCCTCGTATTATCCCCGGTCTCTTCCATGAGTAGTGTCATCTTAGCTTATTTTCACAGCCCGACTAGCTTTCAAATAGGCAGGGTAAAGGTAAACCGACTGCCCTTACCCTCCCCTTCACTTTCTACCCATATCCTCCCACCATGCATCTCCACGATACTCTTAGTCACTGGTAGCCCCAGTCCCGTGCCAGGTGTTTTATCTACAGGGGTATTCCTGGCTTGATAGAATTCCCCAAATATTTTTCCATGCTCCTCGGGAGCAATACCAATGCCGGTATCTGAGACACTAATAATAACCTCTTTATCATCCTTCTTGCCTTCTACCTTGATGACTCCACCATCAGGGGTAAATTTGGCGGCATTGGAAAGAAGATTGAACATAACCTGCTTGATTCTTCGTGTATCTGCCGTAATTTCTAGATCCTCCAAGTCTCCTGAAGTGTGAAAATCCAACTTGATCCCATGTACTAATGCCTTCTCCTTGATCATGATCAAGCTGTCTTCTAGTAAATCCTTTATCTTCACCTTAGATAGTTCTAACTCCAGCTTGCCAGCCTCTATCTTGGAAAGATCAAGGATATCATTGATAAGGGAGAGGAGATGTTTGCCGCTTTCCAAAATATCGGTTATGTATTCAGCCTGCTTCCTGTTGAGCTTGCCAAAGTATTGTTCCTGCAATACCTGCGAAAAACCGATAATGGCATTTAATGGAGTCCTGAGTTCATGGGACATGCTTGCCAGAAATCCTGATTTTGCCTTGTTGGCAACTTCAGCGGCTTGAGCTGCTTCCTCAAATTGTTTTGTTCTCTCCTCAACTTTCTCCTCCAGTTCCAAGTTGAGTGACTTGAGTTCATCATAGAGCTTAGTAAGTTCTTCCTGTGTTCGCTTGCGCTCGGTGATGTCACGGAAAATCCCCTGAGTAGCTACAGGTTTACCATCCTCAAACAGGCAGTGAGCGTTTCCCTCGATCGAAATAAGGCTACCATCTTTGGCTACAAAAACGGCTTCTATGTTGCTCACGGCCTCGCCTGACATAACTTTTTGGAAAGCTCCTCTACAATGTGGCAAGGAATCGGGGTGGATTATGTCCCACATCTTCAGATTGGGAATTTCCTCCTCACTGTATCCTAATACATTTTGCCAAGCCTGATTTACGTAAAGGAAATGGCCATCGATCGCAACGCTTTGTATAAGGTCATTAGCATTATCAAAGAGGTCACGGTAGCGTTCCTCGCTTTTCTGCAGCACCTTCTCTGCTTGCTTGCGTTCGGTGACGTCGCGGAAAATGCCCCGGGTAGCTACCGGCTTACCATCCTCGAACCGACAGCTAGAAGTCCCTTCAACATTAACTAGTCTCCCGTCCTTAGCTACAAAGACAGCCTCAATCTTACTTACTGCTTCGCCCGACATAACTCTCTGGAAAGCTCCTCTACAATGTGGCAAGGAATCGGGGTGGATTACGTCCCACAGCGTAAGTTTAGCAACTTCCTCTTCGCTGTATCCCAGCGCTTCCCGCCATTTCTTGTTCACGTAAAGAAGATGTCCGTCAGGCGCAACACTCTGGATCAGGTCATTAGCATTATCAAAGAGGTCACGATAGTGTTCTTCACTTTCTCGCAGTGCCTCCTCTGCTCTTATATGCTCGGTGATGTCTTGAATCATTGAAAGAATACCCTCGATAGTGCCATCGGCTTTTCTTAGCGGTGTATTTGCCCACTCACAAATGATAATGCGACCATCTTTGGTTATGTTCTCGTTTGTGCTATGCGCTGTCATGTCGCCTTCAAGCAGCCGCCGCCAAATGTCGTCCACAAGCGGCTGAGCCTCTTTGGAAACAATGAGGTCGTAAGGATGTTTCCCCAGCGTTTCTTCCACTGTGAAGCCAAAAATCTTCTCAGCGGAAGGATTCCAGGTTTGCACGCGGAACTCTGTATCCCACGTAATTAACGCTATAGGCATTCGGTCAATCTGAAGCTGGAGTCTTTCTTTGGCTTGTCTAGTTCTTTCTTCAGCCTGTGTGCGCATATTCTCCATTTCAATACCAGCCAGAGCATAGGAGATGTCAGTGACCAGTTCAAGGAATAGACTCTGTTCTTCCTTATCCATCAGCACCTCAGGCAGAGCTGTCATCCATATCGCGCCATACACTTTGCCCTCGTGCTCCAGCCTGTGTGCCACACAACTTCTGCCAGAAAATAAGGTGTTGACAATACAGCCCTCGTGGTGGCTGACATCTTCGTAAGCAACAAGAGACTTTCCTTGTATTAACGTTTCCTGGACACACTGCGGGTACCGACCTTGCTTCATCTGGCCAATAATGAGAGAAGCCTTATCCTCAAGACCTGAGATCGCCGCCGAAACGAAGGTTCCATCAGCATCGGCCAGCAAGATACAGGCTGCATCGTAGCTATGGTTCTCGACCAGCAGATCACAGGCCTGCTGAATCAGGCGCTCGCTGTCTTTCTCGTGGGTTATGAGCTGATTAACGTTCCTTAAGGCACTGAGCACCGAGGAAATTCTTCTGATATGTTCCTCCGCTTGCTTGCGCTCAACGATTTCCTGCCCGAGTTGTTCATTGCTTATCCTTAGTTTGGCGGAACGCTCTTCTACCAGCTCCTCAAGGTGCTCCTGATGCTTTTGTAATTCTTCTTCTGCACGCTTGAGTTCGGTGATGTCCTCAATGGCCAGGAGGATTATCCGCTCTTTTCCCAACACTCCTTGAATTTGCCGGGCATTCAAAAGCATTATGCGCCTGCCAATGGCAGCAAATTCGTGTTCAACCTCATAGTTATCAAAGGTTGTTTTTTGGGGAAGGATAGTTTCCAGCAGTTCCCGCAGCTTGGGGATATCCCACTGTTTATTGCCCAGGTCATAAACAAGCTGCCCCACGGTCTCTTCAGGCTTTACCTTAAAGACTTCATAGAAGGAACGGCTGACTGAGACCACCCTTAAATCTTGATCCAGAGCGATTAAGGGTTCACGTACTGTGTTAATGATGCTCTCGGCGTATTCGCGGGCTTCATCTTCGGCTTGCTCTACGCTCTTGTTGGGAGTTACCATCTGTTCCAGTTCAGCATTCCGCTGGCGAATTTCCTCCAATTCACTTATGAGTTGCTCTTTTGTCTTATCCTTGTCTTTCATAGGCTACCTCCTAATCAAGAGGTTGTATTTCGAACTGTGCTCAACAAAAAAGAGCACCAAAGAACGCCATTATTAACATTACAATAACAGCGCTGGTGCCCTTGTTTCATCCCTACACCTCCTCAAGTATTCTCTAGGAGGCTGTTATACGGTAGTGACCTCACGTAGTCATAGTTTGCTCAGCATATACCTCAACTATATAGTTGTCAATTCCTGCTTTGAGTCCCAGAGTGTAACCCTCTTATTTAGTTTGTAATCATCTTCTCTACCCAGGGGAAGGAGTGATAAACGTGCTATTTCTTGATTGGATAATCAACCTGTAGATTAATGCGTATAACATGGATTATACGCTGGGATTAGGGCAAGGCAATCCAAACAAACTACCGGTTTGTGTCCCCAAATACTTACCGAGGTACAAATAGGCATTATCCCTTCCAAGGCAAAGGCAGCTGTAAAATCGGCCTAACAAATGGGCTAGTTAAAGCAGTCAGAGATTCTAAGCCTGCCGAGTTCCTCACTAAAAGATGCCAAACTCCAGTCTATCAATCGCTTCAGCCTGCTCCTTATTCTCAATCTTAACATACCTCATGGTTGTGCCGAGGCTTTTGTGACCAGCTAGGTCTTTTATCACAAAGGGTCCCACTCCTTT
>Ga0307379_10011846_pt1 | contig 11403 bp, 21 predicted proteins | sample UN2MG_FD_202237 | JGI IMG/M metagenome (GOLD analysis project Ga0307379, IMG submission 202237) | Soil microbial communities from Risofladan, Vaasa, Finland - UN-2 | ecosystem: Environmental > Terrestrial > Soil > Coastal area > Acid sulfate soil | place: Finland: Risofladan, Vaasa | collected... | reverse complement strand
GCTACGGCTGAAGCTGCTGCGTTGCTTCAACAGGGAGCGCACTGGGAAGACTCAGGGACGCCTCCCCCTCGTGCCGGCAACGGTGGGGCCATGCGAGCAGGACCGATTGGTCTGCTTCACTGGAACAACGCCGATGACTTGCTCAGAGACGCTTGGGACCAAGCTCGCATCACGCATCAAGCTGAGATGTCGTGCGCTGGATCAGTTGCCATTGCGATGGCGGTTGCGATGTCCCTCAACGCCAGCCGGGAAACCGGCCATCCTGGCGACCCCGGTTGGTGGGATTGGTTGGCTCGATTCGTCGAAAAGTCCGGGTCGCTCGACTTCGCAGAAGACATCCGGCTCCTGACCCTCAAGAACTTCAAGAAGAAAGAGAAGGCCAGCCAAATCCTCCAGTGGATCATGGACGAAGACAAAGCCTCGGGGGGTGTGGCCAACGGTCAGTGGGACGGCATCTCCCCCTGGGCTCGGACCTCAACGCTGTGGGCCCTGTACGCCTTCATGCGGAGCCCCAAAGACTTCTGGCGCACCCTGAACACCGCGCTGCTCGGAGGCGGTGACACGGACACCATCGCTGCTATGGCCTGTGCCATGAGCGGGGCCTACAACGGGGCCAAAGCGTTTGAAGACCACGGGGGCATCGTGGACCTGCTTCACGACAAGGGACAATGGAAGGCGGACAAGCTCACTGAGATTGCCACGTCATTGCACGCCCTGGCCACGACAGAGCACCCCGACGATGTGGTGGTGCCCCTGTTCGGTGACGGCGCCGTCACCAATCTCAACGAAGAGAGCTAGTCAGCCCGCTTGGCGTTCCAACGCTTCCAACGCCAGCGGTCCCGTACTCCGGCCTGTCGAAGCATCAGGTAGACCTGACGGCAGGCTTCCGTATCGGCCTCGGCCGTGTGGGCGTTGACAAGCTCGATGCGGAGGAACTTGCAGACGTTGACCAGGGATAGACTGTCGAGCCCACACTCCGACAAGTGCTCCTCGGCCAGCGCGACCGTATCGGACATGTGATAGCCGATGCCTTTGAGGAGCTTCTCATCCACGCGCTTGAGTTCGGCTTTGATGAACCCAAGGTCGAAGCTCGGGTTGTGCCCCACGCAGATGCACCACTTGAGGATCTTGCAGATCTCTTCGGCGACCTCGGAGAAGTACGGGGCATCAGCCCAGTCGGCTTCGTTGTATCCGTTGATCTCCAGGGCCTTGGGGTGAGCCGTCTCGATGTGACGAGGCTTGATCTTGCTTTGGAACAAGATGCTCCCATCCGCAGCCATCAGGCAGATTTCGATGATCTCCTGAATGGCGGGATCTAGTCCCGTTGTCTCGCAATCAAGGAAGATGCGCGCCTTCTTGGAGATGTCGTGCATTCTAGGCATACACAAGTAATACCCGGATTCTACGACTTCTGAATGGATGGGGAAGAGGGAGTCGAACCCTCGGATCGCCTGGTTCAAAGCCAAGCGCCAGTAACCGTCTTTCCCCAATGAGAGAAAGAAATGGCTGGGGCGGTAGGGATCGAACCTACGAATGTCGGTACCAAAAACCGATGGCTTACCACTTGCCGACGCCCCAATGAATGTGTGGCTGGGGTACTTGGATTCGAACCAAGAACCTTTGGATTCAGAGACCACTGCGCTACCGATTGCGCCATACCCCAATTAGAAAAACCGAGATGCTTGCGCGTCTCGGTCTCTCGTGGAGTCTTCCGGGTGCGCACGACATCGTGCCGACCCGGATACGCCAGGTCGGCTACGTTTGGATCTGTTGCTGACCGGAAAACATCGTGAGGAACTTGTAACCTGGGTTTGGGCCCAGGTCAAGCCCATCTTGGTGAAAAGAGTTACAGGTCGCAGGGACGGACGGTGCCACGCTTGTTGGCTTGGCATCGCTCGACTGCGGCGGCGAGCATCTCGTGAACTTTGTCGGAAACCGCTTCGACCAAAGCACCATCACTGCGGAGGTCGTGCTCCTTGATGACGGATTTGATCTTGCTGCCGACGGTGAGGACTTCTTTGGTCTGTGCCATGCCCGGACTCTACCCACGCTTTTGTTTTCTGGACAGAATGATTTGCTCGATACTCGCCAGGACAAAGAGCAACCCAACCGCCCCCGCCATCATCAGCATTAGATCAGTCATCCCACTCCTCCCGCTCTGGGATCGATCCTGCTCCGTACAACTCCGGGTGAGTCCGTGGACTGGACCAGTCCTGGACTTGGACCCAGCCCGTTTCGTGCCTCTCCCATTTCCCGCCGAGTTTCAAGCGTGCCCACTGGGATTGGGCAAAGCGTCTGATGAACCATCTCATTGGGGCGGAACATTCTCGTAGGTAGCTTGGATGATGTCTTGAATATGAAGGTCATGTTTGAAGATAACGACAGCGACTTTGGTGGTTTTGCCAACGACGCGGAAGGCGTAATCGTGGGGGTCAGCCATGCAGATGCCGTTTTGAAAGATTTGGATCATCTCTTTGAGGTTGGGCTGAATCCCAACGGGGAAAAAGAAGACCCGATCAGAGAACCGCTCCAACTGAGTTTTTAGATACCGACGCTCAAGGACACGTTGTTTCAAAACGTGGAACTTGTCCGAGTCCAGCATTTCAGCAAGTTGTCCAAGCTCGGGTGGCATCTCCATCATGTAAGGCGTCCTATCGACACCTTACCGAGAGCTACTCCAGCAGTCTCAGTTTTGCCTCCGCCGTCTCCAGTTCAGCGCGGAGGTTGAGACACTCGACCGCGACGGCCTCGGGTCGGCGTTGGCTGTGTGAGTGGTGTCCGCAAACGGCGCCGTATGTAGCGCGCGGGTCGGCTACGCATTCCATGCAGACGCGCACCCGATCCAATGCGGCGCGGAGGCGGGCGATCTCGGAGGTGGCTGCGAGGCTCTCCCTTGCGAGGTCCGCGGCATACTCGTTCATGGCGTCACGGGCAGCGGCCGGCATCTGCTTCCACACCGCATCCATCCGATCTAGTAGTTCATTACTCGCCATCGTCGGCCCCCTTCCAGCAAAGACACGCCCCGGTGAAGCCGTCCTCCCCGTTGCCGCGACCTCGGAGGTTCAGTGTGTGGTCCGGGTGCGGACACGCCCCCTCAGTGATCAGCCGGTCCACGCACGGACCCTCACGCGCGTAGGTCCGCTCCAAGTGGCGACCCACGCCCCAGGTCACCGCCGCCGCGATCAAAACGACCCAGAGCGCGATGCTCCCCCAGTCGTTGCGCCGGTACCACGGTGGCAGCCCGCGCTCGGCCCTACTCGCCATCGTCGGCCCCCTTGCGGTCGGCTCCCCGCTTGACCGGTTCACCCGTATCCCATGAGTAAACAAACCGGACAGCCTTCCGCTCAATAGCGGCGCGGATCGTTGACTCCTCCGACGTGTCCGTTAGTTCGCGCACTAGCGTACGCGCCTCGTCCGTGTCCCGCTCCGCCGTCTCCAGTTCGGCGCGTAGGCACGATGCGCACCATCGGTCGTGATCACCGGGGTACATTTGCGGACAGCGCTCGCCGCCCGACAGGCACTCGCATTCACTCGCCATCGTCGGCCCCCTTGCTGTGCTCGCGTAGCCACGGCGGCCGGCACCCATCGCACCACTGGCTATCGGGGCCCTCCGAGCAGTCGCACCACCGGCTGCCGATTATCGACCGCTCGACCATGCTGCGGGCCTCGTCCAGTTTGGCGCGGAGTCGGTCGATCTCCTCGTAGGGGGATGGCCTACCGGAGATAACCACGTCCGTTTTCCCGGTCACGTTTCCGGGCCACGCGTCAATATCACTTGCCATCGTCGGAGTCCTGCTTGAGTGTTTCTAGTTTGGTTGGAATCTTCATGCTGCCAAAACGGGTTTGGCGCTTCTTCACGGTCTCTTCAAGCCATTCCCCAAAGAACTCTCGGTTGGGTGTCGTCGTCACCATGAAATCAGGGACCGTGACTTGGGGGAAGCGGGACGGAGGCACCTTCAGGATGGGCTCATCCCCTGCCAGGACTTTGCCGAAGGTACTGCGTGTGTCCTTCTCCTCGGGCTCAGCAACGGGGTGAGGCGCCACCATCTCCTGCAACCGCTTCTGCATGGTCCCGTCTTCAACGCTCACCAGAGGCCCCTTGTGGGCTGAGAGGCTCTCTGTCTGACGATCCCGTTCGCCCTTGGCCCCGCGCTTCTCCCCTTCCCTCCACAGGCTGTAGAGCATCTCACGGAGCTTGGGGGCGAACTCTTCCTCGCGCTCACCAAACATGGCGGTCAGATCCGCTTCAAACTCCTGGCGTCGGGATTGTTTCGGCTTGGCCACTAGAAATACTCGGTGGTGTGGGAGTTGTACGTTAGCTCAACGGTCTCGGTTGAGCTATCCAGCAAAACACCAAAAAAGATGCTTTCGATGCAGTCCTCGTTGTTGTAAGTCGTAGTGATCGTGTAGTCCGTCGGAGCCGATTTGATCTCACCATTGACGCGGCAGATGACGTGGGAGGCATAAGGGTCGCTCTGGGTGGGAGGCCCCGCCCCATACGGACAATCCCATTTATGCCCGCCGCCATCGTTGCAAACCAGTTGAAGCGTGACCGAAGCAATCTTGATCTTCTGACGGGTCGGGATGTTGACCCCGAAGACTTCCCCGGTTTCCTTGTTCATCACAACCGGCACATAGTTCCAAGCGTTCTGGATGCCTATGTTCGCCATGGCGTTGGTGACAAGACCCCCGTCCCTTTGGATGATGGCATCGAGTTGCTGCTCCAACCCCGTCGTATTCACGGGGTTGAGAAGCTGCGGTGCCAGCAAGTTGATCCGACGCTCCAAATCCGAAAGGGACTCCTGCTCGCTCAGCGTTCTCATCATCCCGGTGGCGTCGTCCAACCGCATCTCGGGGCCGAAGTCTTCGGTCGGGTGTATCCCGTTGTTCGGATTGTCTGTCGGCGTCGCAAAGCGCTCACCGAGCTTGGTCCCCCGAAGCCAAAGCTCCAATAGGAGTTCCTTGAGCTTTGGCTGAAGATCCTCGTGCCGCTCAGCGAAGATGTCACGTAAATCGCGTTCAAACTCGCGCATCCCTTCAATGATGTTTTCGGACCCAGCCAAAAGAAAGCCTCCGTAGGTTATACCCACGGAGGCTAGGTGTTGAATGACGCGTTACCTCGCCGCTCTGTCCGCGAGGAACGCAAGAAGGCTCAGATCACCCTTGTCCCAGTTGCACTCCTGACAGGCGGGCTCAAGGTTGTCCCTGCCCATGTGGGAGCCACCCCTGGCCCTGGGGATGACGTGATCCTGCGTCCGGTTGCCCTTGTGAAGTCGGCAGCCGCAGTAGACGCAGAGGAGATGCCCTACGTTCCAACGGTAGAAGTGATACTCGGACGTGAACACCCTCGGCATGTCGTCATCGAGGATGTCCTTGACCGAGACGTTTTGGAAATGGCTGATGCGCCGAAACTTCTCAATCTTTCCTCCACCAGAGCGCTGAAGCAGACCTTTTCTACGCCTCCACTTTTGGAGGTAGTAGTCTCGGGTCTTCTCCACCGGGCCCCGGTGGAGGTTCGTAGTCAGCGTGTCGTAGCTGGTCTTGATGGCTTGTGTCATTGGTCTTTCCCTTTGATGGGAACGACCGATGTCAGTGACCGCTCCGAGCTATGAGTTTGGTTTCCGCAAATGAATTTGGTCCTCGTGCTTGTCTGAGTTTAGTCGATTTGGAGGCGTGGGTGAGAATCGAACTCACGATGATCGGTTTTGCAGACCGATGCCTTACCACTTGGCTACCACGCCGTAGCAGGATAGGAGGGGATCGAACCCCCGACCTGCGGTTTTGGAGACCGCTGCTCTACCAACTGAGCTACTATCCTAGAATTGAAGAAAGCCGCCTGGTCCTGAGACCGGGCGGCTTTCAAGCCAAAGGGATCTTGATAGATCCCTACCCGGTCTCCTGAATAGGACACCACAAGCGGCTTTGGTTCGTAAAATGATACATCGTTACTATCCTCCTTGGTTTACCGGGCCACCCTCAGTGTGGGCTTACGCGGCTCGTTGGTTGCTCAGTTTGAAACGCTTGAGCGAGCGGGAGTTCAGTTGGTGCTGATGCACCTGTCGAGTCCAATGGTAAATGGCTTTGGGGCCTTGGACTCGGTACTTCACTTCATACCAGATGCCCTCATGCTGTTCCAGGAAAAACTTGAAGTGGTGCTTCACTGGAACCGTGGTCCAAATCCTCGGCGCCCACTTCCCCTTACGAGGAACCCCAAAGGTCAACGTCGTGGCTTGTGTTTCTCCCAAACGCACCGTGACCCGTTTGGGGTAATCGGGGTGTGGGATCTGCACGTACCCAATGTCGTCGTCTTCTTGGACGATGGGCTTGAGCCATTTCACCAAGACGCCTTCAGCGTTGACGTACAAGGTGCCCGGTGCTTCCGGCTTGCCCTTGGATGTGACCAAGACGCCTTCGTCATCGAACTTGGGGCTCAGGAGCACATCGGCTTGGATCGCTTTGCGAAGTTGCCATCGTGGCATCCGCTTGCTGTCCGCGTACTCCTTGATTTGGGCATGTAGCCGTTTCCAAGACATACCAACCCCCTGCCGGATCATCCGGTGTAGTGGTCCCGACAAGTCGCGTCGGGCTTTATGTGGTTGAGTACGCATGACGTTCCCTAGTGGAGCATTAGGGAGTCGAACCCTAGACCTCTACCGTGCCACGGTAGCGCTCTCCCAACTGAGCTAATGCCCCAAAATGAAGACTCCCGAAGGGACGATTGGGCGTCCCTACCCCCGTTGACCTACGGGGCCCCACTCAACCGCCTACTCAAGTTTGGTCGTTTCGGCGATCTCGGCGAGTCTTCAAACTCTTGCACAAGACGAATGTGCTTTCTACTTGATTTCGACGGTTGCGCCAGCCTCCATCAAGATGTCTTTGAGTAGATCAGCCTCTTCCTTGCTGACGCCTTCCTTGATGACCGTCGGAGCGGACTCCGCCATCACCTTGGCTTCCTTGAGACCCAGACCAGGGATCTGTGCCCGGAGAACCTTGATGACGTTGATCTTCTTGTCACCATAGGACAGGAGGTGCAGATCGAACTCTGTTTGTTCAACGAGACTCTCGGGTGGAGGGACGGGACCTGCGACCAGCTTTGGTGCCGCAGAGACGCCCCACTTCTCTTCAAGTTCGTGGACGAGATTTGCCATCTCCATGACGGTCATGTGACCTAGATGTTCGATGACTTGTTCTTGTGTGAGTTCCATTTGTTTGTTCCTTCTTTAGTGGAGCCTATCGGGATCGAACCGATGACCTCCTGGTTGCAAACCAAGCGCTCTCCCATCTGAGCTAAGGCCCCTTGGAGCGCGCGGTGGGATTTGAACCCACGACCTTCAGTTTGGAAAACTGACACTCTAGACCACTGAGTTACGCACGCGTTTTCATGTAGATGTCGAAGCGCTTGATGACTTCAACTTTGTATTCGGGCCCGTAGGTTGGTCCGTAGACATCGCCCACTGCGGCTTCGATTTTGGTTCGTAAAGAGCGCGGGTTCCAACCGCACTTGAGAGCTTCGTTGATGAAGTCAGGCCAGTCTGGAACAAGCCCGTGTTGATGAAAGTGACCAAGGACAACCTCCAGCGGGAGTCCTTCTGAGTTGATGAGCGGGAACCACCCCCCGACAACGGACTGTCCGGTGTCGGTGAGATGAGTAATTCGGAATTTACCTAAGTTCCCTTTTCGATTGCGTCCAAGCGGCTAGCCCTCTTTCCTTCGGGGCATAGAGTCCCCTGTCATCTTACGATGACCCTTGATGAGTTTGTGTACGTCTGGGGGAGCTTCGGTGGGGTGGCTCATCGACATGACTTGCCAGCCTCGTGTCCAGGTGTCGTCGTCGCCGGGCTCCTTGAGATCCACGGTCATCCCAATGCGCAGGTTCACCATGCCGTTGTCCGACTTTACCTTCGTGGGGATCCACGAAGTCGTTTCAGTACGGGAGTTCTCGCCTTGTCGGGCGAGCTTGCATTGGGTGAACTGGGTTTTGGACATGATGTCGGTTCCTTTAGAACTTGGAGCGAATAGCGGGAGTCGAACCCGCGACCTTCTGATTGGCAACCAGACGCTCTAACCAACTGAGCTACATTCGCATTGGCGGAGGATGAGGGATTTGAACCCCCGGTGGCTTGCACCACACCTGCTTTCGAAACAGGCACCATAAACCGGGCTCGGACAATCCTCCGAAAGTTGTGTTGAAGTTGAGTGTTGTAGGGTTCCTTGATGGGTGAAAAGTTTGGCGGAAGGTACGAGGGTCGAACTCGTAAGGGCGGTAAAACCTCGCCGGGGTTCAAAGCCGGTGCCGTCGCCAGCTATCGGCTAGACCTTCCAAAGTTGGCGGAAGAGACAGGATTTGAACCTGCGGTGGCGATAAAACCACACTCGCTTTCCAAGCGAGCACCATAAGCCTCTCGGACACTCTTCCAAAGTGTTTGGCGGAGAGAGAGGGATTTGAACCCTCGGTGCCTTTTCAGACACACTGCCTTAGCAGGGCAGCGCCATAAGCCAGACTCGGCCACCTCTCCAGGTGTGGCACAAAAACCCATAACGTGTTTTTCTTACCATTGTGCTAGAGTGTTGAAGTGGACAAGAAGTTCCTCCATGAAAAGCTCATGCTCAAAGTTTCTTTGCGTGCGATCTCAACAGAAACCGGAAAAAGTTTGGGGAGTGTGAGGTACTGGGTGAAGAAGCACGGACTTACCGTACAAAATGGAGTTGGAGCGAAACCTCATCGGCTTCCGGGCTACTGTCCTCGCTGCGAAAAAACAAAAGAACCCGACAAATTCTATCGACGTAAACAAAGCGGTGCTCGGCTCCCCTATTGTATCGTTTGCACTAAAAATCAAGTTCTGGAGCGACAGCGTGCTTTCAAACAAAAAGCGGTTGAGTATAAGGGAGGGTGTTGTTCGTCATGTGGGTATGACCTTTATCAAGGTGCTCTTGAGTTTCACCATTTGGAACCTGAGCATAAGGATTTCCATCTCTCACGAAATAAGGGTTGGGAGTTCACTGAAGAAGTCCAGCGAGAGTTAGACAAATGTGTGTGCCTCTGTGCGAACTGCCATCGGGAAGTTCACGCAGGGTTTAGTGCCCCTGGCAGGATTTGAACCTGCAATCGACGGTTTAGAAGACCGTTGCCTTATCCACTTGGCCACAAGGGCAGGTAGACCGACAACCGGGTCGTCGCCCAGTCTCGGCTCTATCCAGATGAGCTAGTGCCCCAAACGGGAGGGGCGCCTATCTCAAGGAGAGAGCGTCGATACTGGGCTTCATACCTCGACCCGACCACGAACGCCCAGAGCATGACCCTGCCGCTGCAACCGCTGAAGCGGAGGAGGACGGGTAGGCTCGACAGGTGTTTGCGATGGGGGAAGTCATGGTGAAACCTCAGTAGAGAACTTCTACTCTCGGCCTAGACGAGAGTCAAGTCCCTTTGTTCAAAAAAGTTGGTGCGCCCCCAAGGAGTCGAACCTTGGCAAGACCACATGGCCGGAGAAAAGCAAGAACCCCGCCTGACCCTTACGAGTACAGGGCGCTCCAGGAAACCCACGGGCGCAAAGAAATCAGCAACCAGGAATGTAACCGTAGTCGTCGAGATCATCACAGATCAGACGAAGGTCGTCGATGGGGAGTTCAGTCATGTCGGAATCGCAGCCTTCTGCGAACTGAGCATCCTCCCAACCTTCGTCGTATTCAGGACAAACACATGTGACCTGAACGGCAGGGCACTCGATGCTTCTTTGTTCCAAACGCTGTCGAAGATCTGAGTTGGTGATGGAAAGCTGAGCCACCAACCCGGCCATCGAGATGAGAAGAACGAACGAGATGAGGTCAAGGGGTTTGGGTTTTGCCATGTCTCTCTCCACAGTACGGGAAGCTATAGACGAACGAACGCGGACCCTCGGTCAAGAGCCCGCGTCCCATCGTGACGGTCTACATCAGTCGATGATTTCGACTGCGTGGCCTTGAAGCGGTGGCCAGTTCTGGCAGGCCATCTCCCAGGCGGTTCGGGAGGCCGATCCAAGGTTGCCTCCGCCGTCTTGGATCAACCAGGACAGGGCTTCCTGTCCTGTGACATGAACTCCGGCTACTTTCCGACTTCGCTTGATCGGCGCCGGATCGTCCCCAGGATGGTTGTCTTTCCGCTGCCATTGGTAGATGTGTGTGATGATCGTGCCCTTTTGGGTCACAAAAACCAGCACCTTGGTTCCCACATGACCGTTCTCGTCGGGCTCGTAGGCTCCGATGAGCCGCCCTCGGAACTGCACGGGAACGGAGGCATCTCGCTGAAGCGTGAACGTCTCCAGAGGAACGCTGTCGGAGAAGGACTCGTCGACCGGCTGTTCCGCCCGTCCCGTCTTCACCATCTGTAGTAGTGTCTCGTTTCCTTGTATCTGCTTGTCTTGTGTCATTGTCTGTCCTTGTAGTGGGCCGCGTTGTACGACCCTCGCCTCTATTCTACCCGCTCCGGCACAAAAGAAAATGCCCCACCAAGGTCCGATCTTCCTTGGTGGGGCGAAGGTTCTCCAGGTGGAGCACCCTCATGGCTGACTCACTCTACCCCCGTAATTCGGGATCAGTTTGTGAAAACGTGGGTAGTATTGAAAGTGCGGCAACCCGATGGAGGGTCCGCCCCACGGAGAAACCGATGACACCCAAGAAGAAGACACCGCGCACAGCCACCAAGAAAAAGGCTGCCCCTAAGAAGAAAACCGCTACCAAGGCGAAGTCCAAGGCTGCCCCCAAGAAGAAGGCGACCAAAAAGACCACCGCCAAAAAGAAGGTAGCGAAGAAGAAGACCGCAAAGAAGGTCACAAAGGCGAAGACCGTCGCCAAGAAGAAGGTGGCAAAGAAGGCCACCAAGGCGAAAGCCAAGAAAGTGACAAAAAAGGTTGCGAAGAAGCCCACCGCCACCAAGCGGAAGGCTGCTCCGAAAGCCAAGAAGACCGTCGCCAAGAAGAAGACCACTACTCGCAAAGCCGCGTAAGTCTTCGACAACGAGAAAGCCCCGCCGGAGTGATCCAGCGGGGCTTTTGTTTGTCGTGAACTCAGGCTGCGACTTGGGGTGGCCAAACGCAGGTGTCGTGGATCGTGATGGTCACATCCACAGGAACGAAGGTGCCTCCCCGCTGGAAGCGAGCCGTGCAGTCTTCGTTGTCGTCAGCCCGCAGAAGCCGTGGCTTCCCTTCACTGCTCTCGTAGTAGAAGTAGGGCCTCCCGGTCTGAACTCCTCGATACCACTGACCTGGGATCAACTGGGAGAAGGTGCGAGCGTTGGGGAGGGGTTGGTTGTTTTCGTATTTGATGTGCATGTCGGATTTCCATCCTCGGCATTCCGCCGTCCCCTCTTGTACGCGAAAACCCGACCCCTTGTGAGGGGCCGGGTTTTGTTGGTGGAGACGTTGGGAATCA
>Ga0307379_10011845_pt1 | contig 11403 bp, 13 predicted proteins | sample UN2MG_FD_202237 | JGI IMG/M metagenome (GOLD analysis project Ga0307379, IMG submission 202237) | Soil microbial communities from Risofladan, Vaasa, Finland - UN-2 | ecosystem: Environmental > Terrestrial > Soil > Coastal area > Acid sulfate soil | place: Finland: Risofladan, Vaasa | collected... | reverse complement strand
TCTATGCACCACAGCTTAAAGACTTACAGGGCTTAGTAATTGGGTCATTAAATGTAACTTATGAGCCACACAATAAGTTCACGCAGAAAACAGACATATGGTTTAGTGCTTCACCAGTAACTAAAGCCGCCAATGTAGCGGTTGGGTTTGATTTGATACTGATAGATAACACGCTGATAGATAACTAAAAAGGAGATGATAAAATGGCAGATGTAACAATAACAATAACAATACCAGATGCAAAAGTAGCAACAGCAAAGACAGGGTTCTTAAAAATTTATCCGAATGTGGAGATGACTGAGGATGAAGTTCCTGTATCAAAGTACACGGATGTCCAGTGGATTCGTGAGCAGGTAAGACGAATTATCATTCGTGATATTCGTAGAGGTTTACAAATGGTTGCCAATGAAGCAGCTTCAGTAGAAAGTGACGACACGTTAGCAATCTAAATGGAAAGGAATAAGGTAATGGAGATTAATGGTGATTAGCAGTTAATTACCATTAATCTCCTTTTCATTTGCTTTTTTTTGTATGAACTAATTAGATATTATCGTCTAGATCTGGTATTGATGTAGGAATCGGTCCATTCACATGTTTTGATGAAGATTTGCTTCTTAGCAATTGATCCTGAATTGCATAATCTTTATCTTCAAAAGTATATTCAGCCGCTTCTGACATATTGCTTCTATACGAAGAAACCCCTTTAGTTAAAGAACTAAAAGCCATTTTAGCTCCTGCGCCAGATGCATCAAAAGTAATAGAAGATTTAGCTCTTATGCCATATCCACTACCTTCAGAAATCGCATCTTGATTTGCTCCAATAAATACAAATTGCCAATTAATGCTATTATCATTGGCACCATCAGTCTTTAAGTCTTTAATCATTTCGAATATTTGTTTTCTTGTATATTTAGAGCTAGCGTTTTCTTCTCCATCTGTAATAAAAACAAAGATTACTTTTGAAGGTTGTTCGTCGTTTTTCATTTTTAGAACAGTAGATCTTGTTTCTTCTAGTGTTGTTCCCATAGCATCTAGAAGAGCAGTACTGCCTCCTGGATCAAGATTCATCTTTCCAGCATCTTTAATATTTACAAAACTATAAACTGATTCATAAACATCATCGAATTTGACTAAACTTAGGGTTGCTTTTCCTTTTTCTTTTTTCTGGTCTTCTACAAATTGATTAAAACCTTCGGTTACTTCACTTGCCATAGATGCCATTGAACCACTTCGATCTAAGCAAACAGAAATATGTGTATAATTTTCTTTCATTTTTTATTTCCTTTCTTGTTTTGTTAATTTCCAACTGGAATATCTTTTAAAAACGATTCTTTGTGCCCTTCTAATGATATTTTTCCTACCTTAAGTATGCGTTCGCAATCTTTCTCCAAAGCATAATTAATTAGTATTAAAGATTCTGGTTCTTTTCTCCAAAAATCAAGAGTGTTTGGATCGTCATGTATCATTTGCTCCACATTGGCACCTGCTCCAATCTCTACTTTTTTAACATTAATGGTATGATGTGTAGTAATAGTTAGATTAGGATCGTTTGATATATTAGACAAACGTATTGATGTTTCTTCTAGAGATTCTGACGCTGCTCCTACTGCTTCTAATGGAGCAGGTGGTAGCGCAGAAGTTGAAAATATATTTGCTTTAAAATTGTTATCGCTTATCTCACAATATCTAACACCAGTGCTGTTCCATGTTTTACTACTACTAGTAGTAGTAGGAGCAAGAGTAGGAGCAACAGTAGAGTTAAAATCAGGTTGTGCATAAATAGGCCCATTATAGGACATACTGACTATTCCTCTAGTATAAACAGTTTGTTGCCTAACAGGTTTAGGATTATTTGAAAGGAAAAAACTTATTCCTACTGCAAAAACTCTTTCTTCTTTAAGAATATTAGCCGCAACTCCTTTTATTTTATCCATGGTTAGAATATATTGCCTTACGACCCCTTCTGCGGTTCTAAAACCATCTAACCATAAATTTCCATGTGGTGTTCCAGTAGTACTTATATAATTTTGTTTAGGCCATTTATATCCGCATTTTTCACAATATCTATTTGGACCAAAAGAAATCTTATGTTTTGGGCAAGTGTCAATATATTGTTCTAGTCCTGCATCCATACAAGGCATGCCCGTAATAGGATTGACTCCTTGTACAGAAACAACAATAGCTACTTCATATTTATGCTCGCAATTCTTATTAAAGTCAAGCCACATTCCCTGGTTTTCTTCAACAGGAACAAAGTAACTTGTTTTGCGTCCTTCGCTAGGAACCCAATTTTTAGGGACTGCGGGATATTCATCTGCTAGATAGAATTTTCGTTTATTGTATGGTGGCAATCTATGAGAAAATTCACTTTCTCCATTTTTAGTAGAAGGTAGTGCTTCTGGCATATTAAATCCGCAATACATACCATTTGAACTCATCCAGTAATCTGAGTCCCAAACTGTTGAAAAAATAACAGGATTATTTTTAGATTTAGACATTTTTAATTCTCCTCGTAAATTGATTAGTGTAGGGATACTGGAATTCCAGTATCCCTACATAGCTGTTAGAATCTTCTATTAATACTGAATGGATCGTTACGTTTTGTTGAAGCTTCATCTAAGGATAATACCAATTTAGGTAATTCGCCTTTAGACTTAAGTTCTTTGTACTGCATATATGCTTCTGGGAAAAGTTCTTTTAATTCTCCCAATGTTTTCTTCATAAGTTGAGAAATAGTTAATCTTTCGGCGGATTCTATGTCATGTCTATTAACAAGAATCCTTAATAGTTGACGAACTTCTGTTTTAACCGAAGACCAATTAAATCTATTAACGATTGAACGACCTCTTTTTAGAGGATGTCCTTCATATAGTGGATCTTCTTCTACTATTTGGTTAGGGATTTTCCCTATAGGATAAAGTTTAACTAATTCACCATTAACATCTATTGATTCTTCTTCTGGAAGACCATTTTGAATATCTGTAATATAGTCTAATGTTTCATTAAACGCTACTTCTGTAGTATCTGGATTAAAAGCTATGATTCTTTTATCTCCAAATTTCTTAACAAGTGTTTCGTAGATACGATTTTTCTTATTCGGCTTGTAATAAGGAAGTAATTCTTCTATTCCAAGATCTTCCATACGCATTTTAAAGCCATATCTAGTTTGCAGAGCTATCATTTCTGTGTCAATCTCTGTCGTTTTAGGACTGTCCTTTGGTCCTCTTAGGAATCTAATAGCCATTCTTAATTTAGGGACTGCTATTCCATTTTCTTCGCAGAATAGTTTTCTTAAATCACCGAATGGAGTTACTTCTTCATCTGAAAGCATTTGAAGACCGCATGGTTCTTTTGTTATTTCAAATCCTTTAGTAGCAAGAATAGATTCAATTTCCGATGGGGTAAGACCCATTATGTTTGCGGATTGATCAATACGGTTTTCCCATGTATCGGGAATGGTTGATGTGTTTGTGTCTGACATAATACTATCTCCTTTTCTCACGCACTCCTGTATACCTTACAGGGAAAGGATAACCACACTTTGCAGTTACAGGTCTATTATACAACATAATAAAAGATTTTCAAGAAAAATATTTTAAAGGTATATTTCACTAAGAAAATTTCAAGTAAAAATTACTCAACCTTTTTCTTACTTTTGAGAAATATATACATGTTTTGAGTAAAAAATACTCGGAAAACCATATGTTAATTTTACGTAAACTATTGAAACAGAAGCAGTTATAGATTATAAAAGTCTCTCTTTAATAGAATAGTATAATATAATAGGTACACCTAGACACGTCTAAATATAAAATAATAATAAAAATAGTATTAGAAAATTTTAAATTTGTTTGTTTTTCTGAGAATTCGTATTTTCTGATAATTCTTCCATTTTTCTAACTAAATCTTTTGATCTTCTACCTACTTGTCTATACCATTTAGAATTTATCATTTCTTTAGCTGCTGTGGAATAATCATAATTAGAAAGAGCTTCTAAAAATTTATTAAAGCCACTTAATTTAGGCATACCCATATTATATGACATATCAACAATAGCAAGTTTAGCATTTTTAGGTAATTTATCAAAATTAGGAACAATAGAGTATATAGAGTTTAGAATTCTATTAATATCATAATCAAGTAATTCATTGGCTTGTTCTATATTTATTTTTCCTTTTCCGCTCATAATTTCTTTATAGTTTATTCCAAGTCTTTTAAATATTGATAATATTTCAGAAGTATTTCTTCCAGTCAAATTAAATCCATACCCAATAATCATATCTTTTTTATTTGGATCTTTAGCTTTGTAAAAATGGGGTTTGCCTTCGTATGTTATAATCCATTGTATTATTTCTTCTTTCGACAACTGATTATTTTGAAGTTGTTCAGTATTAGATAATGTTTTTGGATTAATATTTTGTTGTGTTTCTAATTTTTCTTCTTGATAAGGTTCTTTATTTCTTTCTATAACATCTTTAATTCTAGATATCATTTCTTTATCGTTAATTGTTTCTTGTATTTCTTTTTCAGAAACTTTATATTTTTGAGCAGCGTTCCAAATAGTAGATCCAGATAATACTGCAATAACTGCATATATTAGTCCAAGCCCCAATATATTTTTAATTCCAGCTTCTTTATATAAATCTTCTGCTATAATAGCTGTTTTATACCAATTTTCTTGTTGCATAGAGGTTTTCCGTTCCTATTTATAGAATTACTAACTGAAAATTATTTCCATATAAAATTTATAGATTCCTCTAAATGAAATATGTTCAACTAGAATTTGATTTCGTAAATAGCCTTAAAAAAAGAAATTGGTTTACAGAACATTTTAGACCTCAAATTGGATGGAATTCAGATGGGCAAGAAGGGTACTGGACAAAACCGGAAGAATACAAATGGGATAGTGTTAGCAACATATGGAAAAATGTGCTTGATCACGTAAAAATTGGATTTGTATTTAAATGGAAGTTTTAGCCTCTTCAATTGTATAATAGCCGCAAACGTATTATCATTGGAGGGCTAGAATATGGGAGAACTATATAACGTGAATGAAATAGATAAAAAAACCGAATCTTGTTCTAATAAGCAAAAACAATTGACAAAATTTCGTGAGCTTTTATCTTTAATTATAAAAACAACACCACAAATTATTTCTATAACAGATTGCGAAGAAAATGGTGACATGTCGTTTGTTATTCCATTAAAGGATTTAGGATTAAATGCATATCATTTTTCAAAATATAATAAAGAATTATTTTCAAATTATATTGTTGATATGTTAGGAGAATTGATAATTAGAGAAAATCTTCATTTATTTGCTTCTCACTTAACAAGATTAAAATTAGATTTTTATGTCAGTGCAGTTAGTCGTAGCATTCACAGGAGATTTGGTATGCAAATAGAAAAAGGTTTTATGACATTCTATTTTCATATTAGTTTAATTCAAGATATACTTACAGAAGATTTCAAACATTAAAAATGTATCACCATTTGTGTTTTCGTACTCGTCTAACGTTATTTTTTGTATTTATCATTTATGTTTTTTATTAGGGGGAATAAAGTGTCTAAAGATATTAAAGATGGTAAAATAATGGTTTATATTCCCCCCGGAGCTCATATTAATGTGGAAAATACTCCTGATGCTCCACCACCAACAAGATATGAGAGGAATAGATGGACATTTGATATTAATTCAGTAAGGAATTTTGTGAAAGGTATCTATGGTAAAAAAGACGAATGAACCGTTAATTATAAATCCAGATTTTCAAATAGATAGATTGCCAGAAGTAAGAGTTAAATCAATTAGCTTTAAAAACTATAAAGCATTTGAAAATTGCACGTTTGATTTTGTAGACCAAGATAATAAGATTCGTGAATTTTCTTGTTTTATTGGACCAATGGGATCTGGAAAATCAACTACACTTTATGCAATTCAATTACTTTTTTACAATTTTGAGGGGTACGACAAATCACGTATTGAAAATCAATTAAGTAAATCTATTAGACATATTGAAGCTAGAAATAAAGGAAAAAGTAATTTTCTAATAACAGCAAAAATAACTATTGATGGAAAATTACACACTATATCCATAGATAAAAATGGTTTTAAAAGAAAGCATCCAAAAGAAATTAAGGATTTGCTTTATAGAATATGCTATTTATCTAAGCTTGACCAAGATCTTAATAAGTTTCAGTTAAAAAGAGATAAATGGGACAAGTTTAAAGAATTATTTGAATCTGTAACAGGATATACAATTGAGGAATATGCAAATCCATTTTTTGATAATAGTAACGATCCGCATTTATCAGAGCTATTAAAGAATTATGTATTAGACTTTTTAGTAAAGAAAAAATATGAAACTATTCATGCAAAAGAATGTAGTGATGGAGAAAAGAAAATAATCAAATCTTTTTCAACCATGTTAAATCTTGAATATACTCCACCTATTATATTAATTGATAATTTTGAAATGCATGTTCACCGCTTTCGTCATATGGTTTTATTAGAGTCTCTTAGAAAATGTTATCCGACGAGTCAAATTTTTTCTACAACCCATAGTCATTCTATTTCAAAAGTTCTTGGAGAAAATGCAGGAGTCTATGATATGAGATTGTTAAGAGAAAATTCTACTGTGAAAAAAGAACCTTGGAGATTAAAAATAGTAGATGAAATAGACGATTGTATAATAAAGCTGAAATCTACAGAAAGCGATCCGAAATTGCTTACAGAAGCAAAAAGTATCCAAAAAAAATGCTATGCTCCAATTAAAGATTTACAAAAGTTTAAATTGGAGGTTACAAGGTTTTTAGGAAAAGTTTCTGAACTCTTTGTGAGAGATATTTGTTATGGTAAATAAAGTATTGGGAGTTAATAATATGTCTAAAGATAATGATATTGTTGGAGCAACTGAATTTACAACATATGAAAACGTAAAAGATGAATCAACAAAAGAATATTTTAGAGGAAATCAATTCAGCATTGATGCTTTTGAAAAAAAATATGCTCTTATGGATAATACTAAAGAAACATATGTCCAAGCTTTAAAAAGAGTTTGCGATTATGTTGCATCTGTAGAAAAAAACGAAACCTTAAAAGAATATTGGTCAAAAAGATGGTTCCATGAAATTTACAATGATTGGTGGCATCCTGCTGGTTCAATTATGCAGGGGGCTGGTAGCGGAAGAAAGGTATCGCTCAGCAATTGTACCACCTTATCTCTAGGCACAGGAAGAGAAGGCGAAGAATGGGATTCGCTAGAAGCTATTATTAGAAACACAGCTTATTCTGTTGCTAAATGTGCCGCTTATAGACAGGGATTAGGAGTGGATTTTTCCCGATTGCGCCCTAGAGATTCCACAGTATTAAATTCTGCCAATAAATCAACTGGTGCTATTCACTGGATGTCGTTTATTGATCAAATTGGTTATTATGTAGGTCAAAGTGGCAGATTACCAGCTTTTCTTTTCTCTATTTCTTGTAAACATCCAGATGTTGAAGAGTTTATCAAGGTCAAAGGGGATAAGTCTAGAATTCAAAACGCAAATATATCTGTTCAATGTACTGATGATCTTTATGAAGCCGCCAAGAAAGATAAAGATTGGGAATTATCTTTTGAAATACCAGAGCAGAAAAAAGGTCAAAAAGTATATGTAGATGAAAATTCTGCAATGCCAGATTGTAAAAAAGATGAAAGTGGAATTTATTATATTGCATCGCATGATAGAAAAGGCGAGACAATAAAGAAAACAATAAAAGCAAAAGCGTTAATAGAACTAATTGCTAAAAATATGTTTTCTCATGCAGAACCTGGAATACAGAATATTGATATCGCAAGAAAATATTCAAACTCTGATTATGTATATGATCCGTTAGATGAATATGATTCCAGAATTGTTAGCAGTAATGCGTGTTGTTTGTCAGAAGATGCACTAGTAATAACAGACAGAGGCAGTCTTACTATGAAGGAGATATATGAGATTTTCTTAAAAAATCCAGAAGAAAATATATTGGCTATGTCATATAATCTAAGCCAAAAAAAATATGAGTTTAAACCAATATTAAACTCTTGGCAAAAAAGAAATGATGTTACTGTTAATCTTGAAATAGAAGAAGATGGAAAAATTTACAAAGTAGAATGTTCAAGTGACCATCCAATTATGACAAGGAATAGAGGTTATGTTCAGGCAAAAAGCCTTACATCAGATGACGACATAATGATTTTTAAATAAAGGATTGTTTTTGATGGATTTGAAAACTTAAAATGTGAAGCGAAAAGGAGAATTCAAAATGGGCAAACTGTTAAAAATAACAATAAATGAAGAGATTAAACCTCTTTATGATATTGAGATAAAAGATAATCATAATTTTATAGCAAATAATATCGTTGTGAAAAATTCGGAGCAATATCTTTCTCGTGATGGTCTCTGTGTTCTATCTTCTATTAATTGTGAACGATTTTCTTTTAACTTAGAAGAATATGAAAACGAATTTAAAATTATAGGTCCTTCAATTAATAGATTTTTAGATAATGTAAACGAATGTGAATTAAGATATAGTACATATTCTACCCATATTCAAAAAGTCGGTATTGAAAAGATGAGAAGAACTGGTGCTGGCATGACAAATATTGCAGCATGGTTATTTAAGGGGAATCTTCCATATGGGTCAGACCAATCAGCAGAGGCAATGGAAAAATTCACAGAACGATATTGCTATTATTTATATAATTCTTCTATACAACTAGGAAAAGAAAAAGGAAATTTTGGTCTTTTTAATAAAGAGAAACTTGAAAAATCTCCATTTATAAAAAGAATGAAAAAATTAGGACTTGAGTTTGATACATTAAGAAATGTTACTTTAGTTAGTATCGCGCCGAGTGGCACTTTGTCGTTAATGTTTAGAGATTCAGTAATGAGTTATGGTATTGAGCCAGCATTTGGGATGTATTATTGGAAGAGAACTCGCATGAAGGGCAAATATTGTTATTATTTTAATGTCCCTTCTATTGTAAGAAAAGCATTCAAGAATGCAGGATTTGAAATACCAATAAATAGTGACACAATTTTAGATGATTGGCAAGGAACAAAAGGTAAGCCTATCGCTGATTTTATTGATGCTAATAAGAAAAATATTGGTGTTGTTTTTAAAGATGCAACAGAGATTACATGTTCAGAAAAGCTTGAATTAATGTCAAGAGTTATGAAATGGGTTGATTCTTCTATATCAGTAACTTATATGTTACCAGAAAATTCTGATTGGAAAGATGTTTATGATTTTATAATGTTAGCGCATGAAAAGGAAGTCAAGAGTATTGCTGCATTTCCAGATAAAAAAATGTACGGAATTATAGCTTTTGTTCCATTTAAGTCATTAGCTATAAAACTTAAAGGAGAAGGTGTTTTTATACATCCTCAAAATTTCTCTGATGAAGAGTTAAAAGAACTTAGTATGTCAAGAGAAAATATTGTTTTGAATACAACAACAGCACCACAAAGACAAGATGTTTTGGATGCAGATATTCATAGTGTTACTGTTAATAAGGAAAAGTTTATCATTGTTGTTGGTTTACAAAATGGAAGTCCGTATGAAATTTTTGGTGGAAAAATGAACGGTTTAAAGATTGAAATGGATTCCAAGCATTTACCGGGAAAACTACGTAAGATAAAACGTGGTCAATATTCCCTAGAGTTTGAAGAAGCCATTATTAAGGATTTTTCAAAGCAATTTACACCTGTTGAGAAGATATTATTTAGGTCATTATCTTTAATGATGCGTCATGGAATACCTATTATATATATTGTGGAGCAATTAAATAAAGCTAGTGATGATATGTTTTCTGTCTCTGCGGCTACATGTAGGGTGTTAAAGAAATATATAAAAGAGGGGCAGAAAATAAATGGAAGGTCATGTCCTAGTTGTGGGTCTAGCGATCTTTTCTACAATAATGGATGTACGGCTTGTTCTAATTGTAATTATTCTGCTTGCGGATGAATATGGGTAATAAATAGAAAGGAGTGAAAATATGAGAGCAGATTTAGAAAGGAAAAGAGACGATTTTTTCAAAAATTTAACTAATGCTGACAAAAAGTAAATTCAAAGACTCATTAATAAACTAAAAAATCTAAAAAAATTTAGATTCAAAAGATAACAAGGGAATAGAGATTTAGAAATAAACGATTCAGAAAATTTTAAAAAGTGTTTAAACGGCTAAGGATAAAAATGAAATACAAAGTTCCAAGAATTCTAAAATCAGAAATACTCATAATAGAAATAGATAATACTAAAAATGATGTTAATATGGAACAAGCTAGAGATTTTTTCAGAAAAAACAATGTTGCTAATTTAACAGAATTTGAATCGCCTTATGAAATCAAATTTAAAACGGCAATTAGAACTCCAGCTTGTAGTATAGAATGCGCTAGTAATCCTAAAGAATTTAAAATCCCCAACCGTTTAGACCAAATATTAGTTTTTAAAAATATTTATTAAATATATTAATTTGTTTTACCGTCAATATTCTGTATAATATATGCGGAAAATTATAGTGGGAGAAAAATGAATTACAAACTAACAGATAAAAATGGTAAAGCATTTTTAATAGGATCTAATTGAAAGACAAGAATCTAATCATTGTATTCTAATGGTTGGTAGACCTATTGATGAAGCAGAATGCAAAATACTTCAGTCGGCGTGGGGGTTGTTGACTCGGGAGTTTCATTATTATTTATTTGCCATTGTTTTATACCTTGCACAATCTCTTCTGTATAGTCGTGCCCTTCATTACTAATGCTTTTAGCATATGCTATTATCCCATTCATACCTTCTTCTTCATATGCGTCTTGTATTTCATTCGAAATTTCCTCGCCGTATCCATGGTCCAAAAAATAATCTAATGGTTCTTCTATCATAATATATTCCTTCTGATTTTCATTATCCGTTCTATTTTCCTTTTCATATTATACAAATATCAAAAAGGAAATCAAACCCGATATCTTGAAATAGTAAAGAAATCTGCTGGAGTATTTTGGGGGCAGGATAAGGACCACAAGATAATCAAGAAAGTTTTGAAAAACAAACAGTATTAAGTAGGATTTGTTTCACACTTTATTGTATAATAATAGTGTGAATCTTAAACTATACAAAATTAATGATCGATACGCCTTTTCCATAGAAAACTTTTCTTCTGTGGATCACTGTATACTATGCCCTGACATTAAGCCAACATATAAATATGCTTGGCAAGCCTATAAAGATGCCCACTGGCTTTATAAAACCCAATCTATTCACATTAGTACCCTTCAAAAATCTGCCGCTGATGACCTAGAGGTTACAGATATATCTTCTAGTCAAGAAGTATCTGCGGAGCAAATGATTATTGGACACTATTCAAAAATCTTTGA
>Ga0307379_10011842_pt1 | contig 11405 bp, 5 predicted proteins | sample UN2MG_FD_202237 | JGI IMG/M metagenome (GOLD analysis project Ga0307379, IMG submission 202237) | Soil microbial communities from Risofladan, Vaasa, Finland - UN-2 | ecosystem: Environmental > Terrestrial > Soil > Coastal area > Acid sulfate soil | place: Finland: Risofladan, Vaasa | collected... | reverse complement strand
CCTCACCGTGGAGATCCTGCCGAAGATCGATACTGCCACAGAAGATACCGGCCGACCCTTCGAGCCCGGCGAGGCCAGACAAGTCAAGGCACAGGCGAATCTCCTGTACATGCTCTCCTTCGCGCGGAAGCTACCGGCTCGCCCAAGGGATCTGGCCCAGCTTCGCCTCCAGCGCCTTCCGTTGCTCGAGGCGATGATCGCGATCTTCGCGGGGCGACTGGTGGCGGAGCTCCGCAAGGGAGTGGACCATGGCTACGTCCACTTCGAGGAGAACGGCGCGTACCTGCGGGGCAAGCTGCTGGTGTCTCAGCAGGTCCGGCACAATGCCGCGCACAGGGAGAGATTCTTCACCGCCTTCGACGAATTCGTCCCGGACACATGGTTGAACCGCATCCTGAAGGCAGCATGCTGGAAGCTGACGGGGTCGGCCACCGCCACGTCCACCCAGCAGCTTCTACGCGAGGCGCTGCTCTGTTTCGTGGACGTAGAGAAGCATGTCATCCGGCCAGACCACTTCCAGCGGGTACACCTACACCGCAACACGGAGCGGTTCTCCTCCTTGCTGGACTTCGCCCGGCTGGTACTGACCGACGCGGCGCCGGCGCCTAGCCCGGGCAAGCTGGGCACGTTCAGCCTGCTCTTCCCGATGGAGACGCTCTTCGAGGAGTTCATCGCTGGCTTCCTGTGTCGCTATGCCCGTGAGTTCGGCCTGCAACGCGGCCAAATCCACGCTCAGGCAGCTCGAAGACGGCGGTGGTTGCTGCGGACGCCGGAGGGTGCCCCCCGGTTCCGGCTGAAGCCGGACATCGTGATCGACGACGATTCTGGCCAGGTCCGATTGGTCCTGGACACGAAATGGAAGCGGCTGCGAACAGACGCGGAAGACAGCAGGAACGGCGTATCCCAGGCAGACCTGTACCAACTCTACGCCTATGCCCACCGATACGACTCAGCCGACAACGTCCTGCTCTACCCGCGGGTCGAGGGCGTTTCGCCCAAGACCTACTACCTGGAGGGCGAAGGCGACAGGAAGCTGCGGGTAGCGTTCGTGGATCTAAACCGTGATCTGCAGCGCGATCGGCGGGCCTTTTCTGGGGAACTCCGACAGATTGTCCTCGGTCATGCGGAGAAGGCAGCGGCGCCCGGGGCGGTCTCATCGGCGTAACGGAGTAACGCGTTGGCGACGTACCTGATCACCTGGAACCCGAACAACTGGCAGTGGGAAGACCTGCCAGCCACTGCTGAGAAGGTCTGGCGAGGGGAGCGCGTCCGCGATACGTGGACCGCCGCGTCGAGGAAGATCAGGCCAGGCGATAGGCTGTTTCTCCTTCGCCAAGGAGTTGAGCCGAGAGGAATCACGGCAACAGCCACAGCGCTCTCCGAGGTCAGGATCGGCCCGCATTTTGATCCGGAACGTGCAGCCAAGGGCGACACACGACCTTTCGTTGAGATTGAGTGGGATGTTGTCCTGATCCCGGAGGAATCACGCGTTCTGCCAAGATCAAGGCTCGACGCGAACGACATGGCAGGCGTCTATTGGAACACACAGATGTCGGGCATTGCCATCGCTGACGACGTGGCTTCGGCCCTTGAGGAGGCTTGGCAGAAACACCTCTTGGAGATCTGCTATCGGTAGAGCGTCTTGACCCAACCGCGCCCTCATCGAGCATCTTCTGCCACTTGTACGGGGGGGGGAACGCCAAAGCGACGACGATCGGCCGACGTGGGCCAACGTCGGGCATCCTGTGGGCGTCTGGCGGGAGGACGATCTCCTTCCGCCCGCCGCGGCGCTTGAGCTCCATCGGCACGCGGACGTCCACGCTTTGGCCGTCCTTGCCCGGCTCCGCCAGGCCGTCGCCATGGATCTCGGCCACCAGCGAACTCGGGCCGTTCAGCCGACGCCGAGGGCTTGGGCCCCTTGGCGGATCGCTGGAGCACCGCAAGTTGGTGCTGCAGTGCCAGGTTCTCAGCGGCCAGTGCTGCCCTGCCGACGAGAAGGACCCTGAGGAAAGCCAAGACTGTCTGGATGATGCCCATCGTTGCGCCCCCGTCGATCTCCTGGAAGGCGGCGTCCTATCACCAGCGGCGAGCCATGGCGAGGAACGCAAGTCTTTGTGACACAGCCTTGACGGAGTTTTCGGGAGGGACAGGTTGGCCAGTTCTGTGAAGGCGGCTTCGGTTGAGCCCCCGGGGCCGGCGCTGGCATCGGCGGCGCCGCCGCGGTACCGTGGCGGTCATGCAGGTTTACGCCGAGAGCCAAGCGGCCCGGCGCGGCCCAAAGGGAGGCCCGCAATGAACATTCCGTCTGTCGCCGGTCTCGTTCCAAGACTCATCGCGCCGGTCCTGCTCCTGGCGGCGCTGGGGGGTTCGAGCCTGCACGCCGGGCAGCCCGCAACCGACAAGCCGTTCCTGCATCCGCTGTTTTCGGACCACATGGTCCTCCAACGGGATATGGCCACGTCCGTCTGGGGCTGGTCGCTGCCTGGTAGGCAAGTGACGGTGGCCCTGGCCGGCAAGACGGCGAAGGGCGTCGCGGACGCCCGGGGCAAGTGGGTGGTCAAGCTGGGCGCGCTGCCCGCCGGGGGGCCGTACACCATGACCGTCGCCGGGGCGGCGACCGTGCAGGTCAAGGACGTGCTGGTGGGCGACGTCTGGATCTGCTCGGGCCAGTCGAACATGCAGATGTCGGTGGGCGGTTCCATGAACGCCAAGGAAGAGATCGCTTCCGCCACGCATCCCCGGATACGGTTCTTCAGCGTTCCCTGGGCCGGACTTCGCCCGGGCCAGCCCCGAGTGATGCACACCGAGCCGCAGGAGACGGTCGCTGCCAGGTGGGAGGTCTGCTCGCCAAAGACGGTGGGCGGTTTCTCGGCCGTCGGGTACTACTTCGCCCGCAACCTGCAGAGAGGGGTGGACGTCCCGATCGGCCTGATCCGAGCCGCGGTGGGTGGTTCGGCGATCACGTCCTGGTGCGCCCCGGACATGCTCCAGGACGTGTCGGCACTGAAGACGGCCCTGGAGTCGGTGGACACGTTGAGGGCCTTGATCAAAGAAGGCAAGATCGGTGAGGAGCACTTCAAGGGGGTAGTGAAGCAATGGTGGGAGGACAACGACACCGGCACGCGAGATGGCTGGTTCAAAGCCGAATGCAACACCAGTGGCTGGCGGAAGGTCAGCCTCCCCGCGGGCGGAGGCAAGGCCGATGTACCGGGCTTCCACGGCATCGTCTGGTTCCGCAAGGAAGTGGAAACCCCACAGGACTGGGCCGGCAAGGACCTGAGCCTCTATATCACGGGCATCTGGGAGCCCGACACGACGTGGTTCAACGGGATCGAAGTGGGAACGTTCGGCCAGGGCTGGATCAACCGGACGTCGAAAGTCCCGGCCGCACTGGTCAAGGCGGGGCGCAGCGTCATCGCCGTGCGTGTCCTGGCCCAGCGGGGAAAGGGCTTCCGGGGACCGTCGGAGGCGTCCAAGCTCGAGTTGCGGGGCGGCAAGCCGGGGACGGCGATCTCCCTCGGCGGCGAGAGGGTGCTGCGGGAATCGACGCCCGCGGCAAAGCTGCCGCCGTTCCCCCATCGTCTGGACAATGACTTCCAACTCCCCACCGTGCTGTACAACGGCATGATCGCACCCCTCACCCCGTATGCGATCAAAGGCGCTCTGTGGTACCAGGGCGAAACGCCCTGCCCTGGCGGAAACGCGGTGCATCGACGGATACTGACGGACATGATCGCCGACTGGCGCACGCGGTTCAGGTCCCCGGATTCCTGGTTCCTCATCGTGCAGTTGCCGGTGCTGGGCGGCACGCCCACCATGAACCCCAAGGCTACGGGCGCTGCCGATATCCGGGCCGTTCAGTGGGACGTCGGCCACTCGGTCGCCAACGCCGACACCGCCGTAATAACCGACCTGGGCGACCCCCACGACATTCACCCCAAGAACAAGCAGGACGTGGGCAAGCGGCTGGCGTTGATCGCACAGGCGCGGATATTCGGCAAGTCGGTGGAGTATTCCGGGCCGGTCCTCAGGACGGCGTCGCTCGAGGGCGATACCGTGCGCGTGCGGTATGACCACCTCGGCGGCGGACTGGTCGTCAAGGGCGACAAGCTTGAAGGCTTCGCCATCGCGGGGACCGACGGGAAGTGGGTGTGGGCCGACGCGAAGGTCGACGGCAATGACGTGCTGGCATCCTCGCCGCAAGTCAAGGAGCCCAAGTTCCTGCGCTACGACTACGTGGATGTGCCGAGGTACTGCCTCTGGAACAAGGCCGGCCTGCCCGCAGCGCCATTCGACGTCAAGATTGGGCCGTAAACGCCGAGGGGGCGGTCGCCCAGAAGCGCGTCGAGCGGAAGGTTCGCAGGCGCGACGGCACCCGCGTGCTCGCGCCCGGTGTCGAGGACGCGCAGCGTGAACTGGAGCACTCTAATGTCTCGGGGGCTTGTAAAGCGGACGAGCGATCTTCCGGGTGGGAGTTGGGCCGGTAGGAGGTGGTTTGGGCGCCTCGGCTCCCGTCGCCGATGAGCCATGGGGGTCCTTGGCGCCATGTTCCAAGCGACCGGAGAGGGACAAGTGGGCCAGCTTGAGCAGCACGAGCGCAGACGAACAGAGCGGACAGATGACGGAGCCCCCAGCCGTCTCAAGCAGCCACCAGCTTGACCACCGGTGCGACAAGGCTGGTGGGCGTGTGGTCGGGGTGAGGGCCCTGAGGAAAGCCAAGGCCGTCCGAACGATGCGCATCCTTGCGCCTCCGTCGATCGCCTGGAGGCCGGCATGCTACCACCAGCGGCGAGCCATAGCCATGACTGTAAGTCCTTGCAGCGCAAGCCTGACGGAGTTTTCGGTACGGACAACGGCCAGTCGCTGAGACCTTGCGGGGGCGGCCTGCCCCGACCGGCGATGGACGCCCGCACGTCGGCCGCTACGTCCACGCCGCCGTTTGGCAGCGCCCCGATGGCCCTTCCGCCAAGCCAGCAGACTGCTTACTCACCCCCCGGGACGTGATACAATCGGTAAGCCAGGTACGGCCATGGGCTCACGGCCATCTGCGAGGCTCCGGCTGATGCTGATCATGCGAATGCCAGGCATTGGCATTGCCTGCGGACGCCAGCCAGCCCCAAGCTGGACAGCCATCGATTACCGCGCTAGGAACGAGGTCTCCAATGACACGAAAGACCTTACTGGTTCTGGTCAGCAGCCTGCTTGTTCCCGGCTTGGCCACGGCCGCACCCTCGGCCGAGGGTCTGCCGCTGGGCGGTCAGATGCCGAGCTTCAAGCTGCCGGGCGTGGATGGCAAGATGCACACGGACCAGGAGTACAAGGATGCCAAGGTCCTGGTGCTGGTCTTCACCTGCAACCATTGCCCGACCGCCCAGGCCTATGAGGACCGGATCATCCAGCTGGACGAGGACTACCGCGGCAAAGGCGCCAAGCTGGTGGCGATCTCCCCGAACAACGCCGAGGCCGTGCGCCTCGACGAGCTGGGCTACGCCGATCTGGGCGACTCGCTCGAGGACATGAAGATCCGAGCGAAACAGAGGAAGTATCCCTTTCCCTACCTCTACGATGGCGAGACCCAGGCGTTCTCCGCGGCGCTCGGCGTGAAGGCGACCCCGCACGTGTTCATCTTCGACTCCGCGCGGAAGCTGCGCTACAACGGCCGCATCGACAATTCGGACGTGGGCAAGGTGACGTCTCGCGACGCGCGCAACGCCATCGACGACCTGCTCGCCGGGCGCGACGTGAGAACTCCGCAGACCCGTGTCTTCGGCTGCTCCACCAAGTGGAAGAGCAAGAAGGCCGGCGCCCTGGCCTCGGACGCGCGCTGGGCGAAGGAACCAGTCGACCTGGCCGACATCGACGTTGCGGGCGTCAAGAAGCTGGCCGCCAACAAGACCGGGAACTACTTGTTGGTCAATGTCTGGGCGACCTGGTGTGCGCCCTGCGTTGCGGAGATGCCGGAGTTCGTCATCATGCAGCGGATGTACCGGCGCCGCAACTTCAAGCTGGTGACATTGTCCCTGGATCGCATCGACGAGAAAGCCCGCGCCCTTGCCTTCCTGAAAAAAGTGCAGGCGGCCATGGCCAACTACGTCGTCCCCAGCACCGACCGCGACGCCCTGGCGGAGGCGCTGGACGCGAAGTGGTCGGGGCCCATACCCTATACCGTTTTCATCGCGCCGGGCGGCAAGGTGATCTACCGCAAGGAAGGCAGGATCGATCCGCAGGAGCTGAAAGGCGTCATCGTCGACAGTCTTGGTCGCACCTATGCCAGCCGCGAGAAGAAAGAGCCAGCGCGCGGCACAGAGCGCTAAGCGACCGCCCCTCCATGGATGTCCCGGAGCACCGAGCCTGGCGCGCGCAGAAGATCCAAACGCCCAGCTTCCTGCGTCGGCTGGCGTTGCCCCAGTCGGTGAGGCACTGGTCGCTGACGACACTGCGGGAGAAGCTGATCAAGGTTGAGGCGAAGGTAGGCACGCACGCGAGATACGTCATCTTCCGTAGGGCAGAGGTTGCCGTGCCGAAACGGCTGTCCCTGGCGGTCCTGGAGCGGATACGGCGGCTGCGGCTGCCGGAATCGGTGCCGTGATGACGGCGGCTACCTCTGGAATCGTGCGACACGCAAGGGACCGACAGAGGTCGTCCGTTCGCTTCAGGCCAGAATCAGGTTCCCGCGAACGAAACCGGTCGGTTCGGCCCCTGGCAGCGGCTGGATCCGCCGGTTTGGACTCGACAAGGGGGGCGGATAACGCTTGCCGAGCCGTAACGGCAACGGGTAATGGCAATAGAGCGGCCTGCGGTGGTCGCGGGGCCGAGGCCATCTGGGGAATCCCGGATGAAAGGCCCGGGTTGCCAGCCAGCATGGAAGGGATCCGCCCGTTGAGGTACTGAGGCTGGCCAAGGACTTCGCCAAGTACGCCAAGAGTCACCCGGACCGGCCCTTGCCGGATGAGGTCGCGACGGCGCTCTACTACGCGGCCATCGCAGCAGCCCTGATACGCTGCGAGGAGCGGATCACCGACTTGGACGACGCTTCATTACGCCACGGCTTCCAGTGGGGAGTCGAGCAACCATGGGGGGACGAGGCCGTGAAGTCCGTCCTTCGAGAAGCCCTGGCATCCATTCCGAACGGGAACTCGTAGCCGGACCTCGTCAGCTTCCTCCTTCGGCACTCCCTTGATCGGCCACTAGCTTTGCCAGAAACCTCCCGCTGATCTCCCGCGGGTTCCAGTATATCTCATCCGCGACGATACGCCGCAATAGGGCAATCGCAGTGGAGTCTTGGCCGCGCGCGTAGGCAGCAAGGGCCTGAGCCAGGTCATAGGCCAGCTTGCGATCCCCTACGGCCCGTCGACGAGCGTCTGCCGCCTTCTGGACGTTTTCCGGATCCAGTACGGCGATGCAGAACCAGTCGTGGTTCTCCTGGGAACGCCTTCGGAGAACGGCCAGGACCTGCTCTCTCTCACCACGCAGGGCATGAAGGAACGCCACGTCCCAGTCATTCAGTTCCGTCCTCGGCCATTGTGCAAGCGCTTCGTCGTAACGCCCCTGAAGGAGCAGAGACAGGCACCTTTCCCGTAATGCCTCTTTGCATGCATCGCTTTCGCCGGGGTAGTCCTCAAGGATCCGCGCCCGGTAGGCCTCCGCCTCGCCGTATCGTCCCTGCATGTCCAGGGCCACGGCCGCCATGCCCAGCGCCGAAGTGCAGGAGGATCGTTGGTCGGGATACTCACGAAGCGCGCGCGTGAACTGCGCCATGGCCTCCTCGTATCTCCCCGAGTACGCCATCGCCCCCCCCATGACAATCATCGCTTGGGAGCAATGCCCAGGGCAATCGCGATACTCCGCCAGTACTTGCCGGCACAACGCGATTGTATCCTCAAGACGGTTCTGGTGCCGGCGAGCGGTGGCGGCAGACAGCAATGCGCAAGCGCACGTCGTTCTGCGTACCGAGTACTGGCGGGCGGCTTCGGCGTATGCCTCTACCGCTTCGTCAAAACGATGCTCGCGTGTCAGGCAGTCTGCCAGGCGGAACTGCGCCTCCACACAGAGCACGCGCCGGTGCGGAAAGCAACGGATGAAACCCGAAAGGAGCGATCTTGCGGCTTGAAGGTCCCAGACATGAGCGACAGTCGTCAGGGCCGCTTTGTTCAGCAATCCCTGGGGATACAGCCGGGCCGCCGGGAGCGCAAAGAGCTCAACGGCCGGCCCAGGGACGGGTCCCCGCGCTCGCTGCCACAGGCGTTCTCCGATGACGCACAACGTGTCGCAGCCGGGGTGATCCTCGAAGGCCCGCACCAGTTCGGCGGCCTCCTTCTTCGGTTCCCTGCCAAGCTGGTGGATCAAGGACTTGCCGAGGCAACCCAGCGGGGCGAGCGGTCCGGCCTCCAGGCGGTCAAAGGAGTCCAGGGCTTCCGCCAGCAGACGCTCCCGATGGTCATCCCCCGTCTCCCCCTTGCCGGCCAGTTCCACGGCGCATTTCCCGGCGAGGAACAGCGCCTCCTGCCCCTCCTGACGAGCCGGGTGGCACTCCGCGACACGGAGGTATTGCTGCCTGGCTTCCCGGATCATCCCCTCGTTGTAGAACGCGTCCGGAACCGCCAGGCAGGAGACCGTCACCGGCACGCCGTGACTGAGGATCCGGAACCGCCGCACGCGAAGGAGGTCGCTGCCGCAATAGAGCCCCACGCGCTCGCCCCTGAGAGGAACGTAGTCGCGCCAGTGCAGCAGTTCCTCCCCATCCGCCGTGATCCGCAGCAGGTTGCCCACCCGCTCGGCCACCACGTTGTGCCACTTGCCCGGCTCGCACGGTGTCTCTACCCTTGCCACGTCGCTGCCGTTCTTGGCGAGCTTCGTGCATGTGTCGTAGTCGGCGCCCCACTGGAGGCAGTAGCCGGCATCCACAGAGCGGAGGGCAGCATCGCCCATCCCGGGGACAGGGGCATCGATCATTACGCTGATCTCCCCCTGCGGCCCCGCCAGGAGCATGGCCTCGACCTCCACCCGGACATTGCCCACGACCGGCACATTCAGGAGGAGCACGCCTTCGGTATCCGGAGACGTCAACAGGCCGTCCTGCACGGCCCAGACGGCAGCCAGAGCCGTCCAGCCTTCCGCGGGGCCGTCCGGGAGTGTGCCGAAGTCCACGTCGGCCACCACCCGCCACGGGGCGATCCCCTCGAGCCAGTTCTCCAACTCCTGGGCAAGATGTCCCACCGATGCATGACGCTCGGCCTTGTCCCGCTTCAGGCAGCGGAGGGCGATCTCCGCCAGTTCCGGCGGGACCTGGCGCCTGGGACTGACACGCACAGGGTCCGGCGGGTCCGCCATCGCGACCAGTCGTGACAGGTCGCGGAACCGCTTCGCCTCGAACGGCCGCTTGAGCGTGCAGACCTCGTAGAGGATCGCACCCAGGGACCACACGTCCGATTGACCATCGACCTTGTCTGTCTCGCCGAGGATCTGCTCGGGCGACATGTACGACGGCGTACCCATGACCGTGCCGTTCCGAGTGACCTTGAAGGAGGTGTCCCTGTCGGTCCGGAGGCCCTCCACCTGGCGCTCGTACAGCCGTCGCCAGGTCTCCTTGCTCTCGTCCTCGCCTCCTTCGGGCGTGTCTCCGCGCGACGGCGCAGGCATCACCTTCGCCAGCCCCCAGTCGATCACGATCACTTCGCCGTAATCGCCGACCACGATGTTGGCGGGCGTCAGGTCGCGGTGGACCACGCCTCGGTCGTGGGCAAAGTGGACGGTCTGGCAGACGGAATGGAGAACGCGAACCAGACGCCACAACGGGAACTGCTGCGAAGTGTCGGCGTCGTCCTCTTTGAGCTTCGCGATGATGTCTCTGAGGGAACGCCCCTCGATTGGGCGCATCGTGTAGTACTGCCTGCCATGGGCATCGGTATCGAGGCGGTACACAGGCACGATCCCGGGATGCTGCAGCTGCGCGGTGATGCAGGCCTCCTCCAGGAATCGATCCAACAACATCGGGTCGGCACCCTTGGGGCCTGTTGCGGTCTTCAGGGCGACGTCACGCTTGAGGGCACTCTCCCGGGCCAAGCGCACTACGCCGAAGCCGCCTCGGCCCATCTCGCCCTTGACCTCGAAGCCCGGATAGGCCCCTTCGTCCCCTGCACCCTCGGCACCTGGCCGCCCCTGGTCGCTACCACCACCCGGCCCGCTCATCGTCGGCAGCTCGTTCCCATCAAGATGTTCGCTCATGGCAGCGTCCTCGCCTTCAACGACTCCAAGAGGGTGGAGATCCGTTCTTCCGAACCAATCGGCAACGTGCACCGGTGACACGCAGAGAGGTCGACCACCACATTCCATTGTCCGCATGCACAAACCGATCGTCAAGCGCGGCAATGGACCCCAAGGACGTGTCGGCGAGCCCGCCGGCATCGCTGTCCAGGGAGCGCGCGACGATGCCCTTGTCCTGGAGCAGGTACTCCACGGCCGTCTGGATGATCTCGTCGGAGATTTCCAGGAGCTTGACGGCCATGGCGACCAGCTCCTCCCGGCCGTAGCCGCAGTGGCCCTCCTCGGTCAATTGCAGCAGAACGTATTCCACGCCGGCCCGGGCGCGGAGGTCGGACTGCTTGCCGATTCCCACGCTCTCGGCAATCACGTCGGCCGTCTTGAAGCCAATCCCCTGAATGTCGCGGGCCAGGCGGTACGGGTTCTCGCGGACCTTCTCGATGGCATCGTTGCCGTAGGCCTTGAAGATGCGAAAGGCCCGGCTGGTGCTGACCTTGTGGCCGTGCAGAAAGACCATGATCTCGCGGATGGCCTTCTGCCCCTGCCATGCCTCCGTGATCTTCTTCTTCCGCGTGGGCCCGATGCCGTCGACGTAGGTGAGGCTGTGCGGGTCGGCGTCGATGATCTCGAAGGTTCGTTCCTTGTAGACTTTGACGATCCGGCCGGCCAGAACGGGGCCGATGCCCTTGATCATGCCGCTGGCCAGGTACTTCTCGATGCCCTCGACAGTGGTCGGAGGCATGGTGCGGAGGGTTTCGGCCTGGAATTGCTGGCCGTATTCCTTGTTGACGATCCACCGCCCCTGGGCCTCCAGCCATTCGCCGGCCCGCACCTCCGGCAGCGTGCCGACCACCGTCACCAGCTCGCGGTGCCCGCGGGCTTTGATGCGCAGCACGCAGAAGCCGGACTCGTCGTTGTGGAAGGTGACACGCTCGACGAGACCGGCGATCTGCTCCGGTTGAGGGTGCTGGCCTGTGGCTGCTGGTTGTGGTTGCGGATTGGGCATCGCGGGACGCGATTGTAGCAGAGAGCTTGCGGATCGAATACGGCGGACATTCTGGCACAGCCAGCCGGGCTGTTGTTCCTTTCGGGCCTGGGTCGTTTCTTCGGTCGGAGGTGTGACCTGACCTGTCACCCCTCCACTG
>Ga0307379_10011841_pt1 | contig 11407 bp, 11 predicted proteins | sample UN2MG_FD_202237 | JGI IMG/M metagenome (GOLD analysis project Ga0307379, IMG submission 202237) | Soil microbial communities from Risofladan, Vaasa, Finland - UN-2 | ecosystem: Environmental > Terrestrial > Soil > Coastal area > Acid sulfate soil | place: Finland: Risofladan, Vaasa | collected... | reverse complement strand
CAAGATCCCCTACCCTACACCCCCATCGGCTGCTACCCGCATCCTGCGTTGGGAAGACGAGATGGTTTTCCAGCGCTATCGCACGGCCGAAGAGCTGGTCCGCTTCCATCTCGAAGAATTCCTTCCGGAGACTATCACAGCGGCGAAACAACTCGGAGCACAGATCATCGTTGCCTTCAGCTTTGATCGCGGTGAAGGGATTCCCCCTACGGCCCCAGTACCTGAAGCGGTCATTGACGCGCTCAAAGAAGCAGCTCGACTGGTCCAGGCGGCCGATCTGACCTTGGCCATCGAGGTCGAGCATATTTGCTGGGGAAACATTGGCAGCCGGACGGCCGCGATAATCAGACGGATTGATAACCCCGCCGTTGGCATCAATTGGGACCCGGCAAACGCCTACCGGGCTGGATCCGACTTGCCCTACCCTGAGGGATATGACGCTGTTCGCGACCTTATCCGGCATGTTCACTATAAAGATGCCGCTATCGTCAATTCAGCTACCGGAGAACGTGGATTTGTATTTGACGGCGCCGTCGACTGGCCGGGGCAGATAAAGGCACTGCTCAACGATGGCTACGATGGCTACATGTCTATTGAAACCCACGCCCGGCCAAAGGTAGAGATGGCCCGTCGCTCCATAGAACTTGTCCGAAGATGGATGGAGGAAGCATGAATTTAGCCAGGCCGTCAGGCCTCATTTGCCCCATCGCCACGCCACTAAACGATGACGAAACGTTAGATGTCCAGGCGTACCAACAATTGATCGATCGCATCATAAATAATGTAGACGGCATACTCGTCCTGGGCACAACCGGTGAATTCGCCCTCCTCCGTGATGAGGTCGCCGCCCATACAGTCCAGGTGACGATCGAGCGCGCAAACGGCCGGAAACCGGTCTATGTTGGCATAGGCGACACCGGCACAAAACGGGTGCTTGAGAAGCTGCAATTTATCAATGGAACTGGAGCCGACTACGGATTGGTAACCAGCCCTTACTATTACTCAGTAAATGATGAAGACGCATTAGCCCAACATTTCCTGACCGTCGCCGATGCCGCCACTGTGCCCATATTGATCTACAATATTCCCCAACATACCCACGTAAATCTCCCACCGAAATTGGTTGGACGGCTGGCCAACCATCCCAATATCGTCGGCTTGAAGGATAGCTGGGGAGATTTTTTTCAGTTTCAGGAGTTTCTAAAACTCAAAAAAGACGGTTTCAGTGTTTTTATGGGCCCCGAACAACTTGCAGCCGCATCTTTATGGTTGGGCGCAGACGGAATTGTCTCGGCGCTTTCCAACTTTGTTCCGGATTTGCTGCAACGCCTCGTATCTGCTGTTAATGCTGGCGATCAACTCAAAGCCCGGGCCACTCAACAGGCAATCACCAACCTGGCCTCGCTTTTCCAATACGGCTCCGTAAGCAGTGCTTTGAAGGTAGTCCTGTCAGAGTTGGGAATATGTAGCGATCGGGTCGCCTCGCCCTTACCGCCCTGCACACCAGAACAAAAGGAAACGATCCGCCACATACTTCAAAAAGAGAATTTAATTAACTGAAGGGAAAAGAGATGTCTCAAACTGATATCGAAACTGAGGTCAAAGCACCCTCCCTTATTGGCAAAAAAAGGCCATCGTCGAGAAAAGAGATTTTTCAACGAATATGGCCTCCGATTTTTTCCTTTATTTTGCTGCTCATCGTTTGGCAGGTTCTGGTTGTGGGATTTGAAGTACCAGAGTACATCATGCCTCCTCCTAGCGATTTTTTGGCCCGCCTGGTTGAATCACGCTCTTTGTTATTTGATCACATGTTGCGCACGGCGACCGAGGTAGCCTTGGGCTTCCTGCTTGCTACAGCCATAAGCGTCCCCCTGGGCTACCTGATCGCTTCGGTTAACTTCGTTGAACGGTCAGTTTACCCTTTGATCGTCTTTGTCCAATTAACACCCAAAATCGCTATCGCCCCGTTATTCATCGTCTGGTTCGGCTTTGGGATGACGCCTAAGATCTTTATCACCTTCCTGCTTTGCTTTTTCCCAACCCTCGTCGCCAGCATGGCTGGGTTCAAATCTCTGGACGAACGAATCCTTTTTCTATCGCGATCGATGGGTGCAACGCCTAAACAAACGTTCCGTTACATTCAACTTCCAACTGCGATGCCCTATATTTTTGCGGGGTTGCGCGTATCCATTGTCTTTGCTGCGACCGGGGCTATTGTCGGCGAGTTTGTCGGTGCGAATAAGGGGCTTGGTTACCTGTTGTTACGAGGTAGCGCCTACCTCGACACAGCGCTCATCTTCGCCGTCTTGATTGTATTAGCACTCATGGGGTTATTTTTCAGTTATGCAGTCCAATTTACTGAGCAGATTTTCATGCCTTGGAAAAGAAAGGGAGGAAAGTGATTGAAGAGATAAAACGAGTAATAGTCAAAGATTCTGTTATGGGGTTTACCGTGCAGTTAGATTGCAGATGTAAGGAGAAGGAAGAATGAAGAAAATGAAGAAAGTTACAATTTTGATCGGACTACTACTGGTGGTTGCCCTCGTCCTGGTGGCCTGCAGCCAAGATGAGGCCACCGAGGAGCCCGCCGCGGAAGTAACAGTAGCGGCCACGGAAGTGGCTGATGCTCCTGAAGCACCTACCGAAGAACCAGCACCTGCTGAAGAAGTAATGGCTGATGAGCCATTCGAAATGAAGTTAACCCTGAACTACCTGGCCGGTGGCCCTCAGGCTGGCTTCACCTACGCCAAAGAGCTGGGTTACTACGATGACGCCGGCCTGGACGTGACCATCGAGGAAGGCCAGGGCTCGGGTACAACCGCCCAGTTGGTGGCCACCGAAGGCACCGATATCGGCTATGCCGATGGCGCAGCCGCCATGGCCGTTCGCTCCAAGGGCGGTGAAATCAAGATCGTCGCCCCTATCCTCCAGACCAATGGTTTCGCCATCATCTCCCTGGCCGAAACCGGCATCGAGGAGCCGGCCGATCTTGTGGGCAAAACCATCGCCATTCAGGCCGGCTCGGCCCACACGGCCCTGTTAGATGCTATCTTGGAAGCCAACGGTATATCCCAGGATGACCTGGAGTTGGTCAATATCGACCCGGCCGCACTGGTCGGAGCCCTGTTAGAGGGTTCAGTCGATGCCATCCTGGGCGGCGCTGACTTCCAGTCCGTTCAAATCCGCGACCGTGGTTTCGACATCAACGAGATCATGTACCGCGACGCGGGCGTCCCCACCGTCGGCCTGTCGGTTCTCGCCAATGACAACTTCATAGCCGAACATCCCGACGAACTAGCCCGATTCGTTAAAGCCAGCCTGATGGGCTGGGACGCGGCCCGTAACAATCCTGAAGCGGCTGCCCAATCCCTGGTGGACACTTTCATCTCCGGCGATTTGGAGCAGATCACCAAGCAGCTTTTGGTTGACTTGAACCTGGTTTGCGCGCCAGGCGCCAAGACCCTGGGCGCTCCACCGGCCGAAAACTGGGACCTGACCTGGGATCTACTGACTACCTATCAGGATCTGCCGACTGACTTACCAATTACCGAATATTACACTTCGGAGTTCATTCCGGCTGATGCGCCGCCTTGCCCATAGGTAATTCATTTTGAAGCAAGTGATTCAGGAACAATACGATGCCTTCTATACAAAACCAGACTAGCGGCGCCCGGATTGTGGGTCGTGGCATTTCGAAAACTTACGAAACCCGCGATAAGGATGTAGAGGCGCTAAAACCAATTGACTTTGACTTCCAAGCCGGGGAATTCGTGAGTCTGATCGGCCCCAGCGGCTGTGGTAAGTCCACGCTGATGCTGATGGTCGCCGGTCTGCTCGAACCTACAACCGGCGAGATCACGGTCAATGGAAAACCGCTGACTGAGCCACTAACTGATGTGGGTATTGTATTTCAGGATCACTTGCTTCTTGATTTCCGCACTGCAGAGGAAAACATCCTGCTGCAAACAGATATTCGTGGCACAGCCCGAGAGGAGGCGCGCCAGCAGTCGGCGCGCCTCCTCCAACAACTGGGGCTGGAGGAGGCTGCTGATCGCTACCCCAGCCAACTTTCAGGCGGCATGCGCCAACGAGTCTCCCTTGGCCGGGCCTTGATCCACGATCCAAGTGTCCTATTAATGGATGAGCCCTTTGGCGCTCTTGACGCCATCACCCGCACCCAGATGCGCCATGACTTAGAACAGCTCTGGATGGAAAAACAAAAAACAGTTCTTTTTATCACTCACAGTGTGGAAGAAGCTGTCGGTCTATCGGACCGGGTCATTGTGGTGTCGCCCGGCCCTGGAGAAATCATCGAAGAGATAAAAATAGATTTACCACGACCGCGTCCCATAGAGATTGGGCTAGAAAAATCATTGGTTGAATACGCTGACCGCATCTATGTGATCTTCCGTGAGCTTGGCGTATTCAAGTTCTAATAAATCTTAAGGACTAGGTCATCCTTAGTCCTTAAACCGGTATTCAGGGCAAACACAATAGTGGCTGTCATTGTTGACCCTTTATGCCGCCTGGTTGAAACCACTTTCGCTACGTTGCGCTGTTTGCCGGTTTGATTCAATTATGAGAAAGATGAAGCGGATATTGATCACCGGCGGAGCCGGCTTTCTTGGCTCCCAACTTGCGAATCGGCTGGAGGCAGAGAGCTACCAGGTCGTCCTTTTAGACCTGCTTTGGCCAACTTCAGCATTTAAAGACGGTCCAGAACGCCAGGAACAGGCGATTTGTTTTACCGGTGACATCCTTGATTATGCCTTACTAAACGATGTTGTCTCTCGTTATGAAGTAGATGCTATCGTCCACTTAGCCACCTGGCTGACGGCCGATTGTCAGCGAGATCCCATCGGAGCTGTGGAGGTCAACTGTCTGGGAACAACAAATATATTCACTTTAGCAGCCAGGAACCTGGTCCGGCGAGTCATTTTTGGCAGTTCGGTTGCTGTTTTCGCCGCTGACCCGGCTCTGCCTACGGGGGATAGTCGCCCTTACGGCCCATCATCTGTGTACGGGGCAACCAAGCTATTCGCCGAGCAACTGGCCGTGACGATGCGCGCCACTCAATCGGACCTCGACATAGTGGGGCTGCGTTTTGGCTGGATCTATGGGCCGGGACGAGTGCGTGGATGGAACGATATGCAGGCTGTAATAGAGGGCTTTGCTTTGGAACAACCGCTGGTTAAATATCCGGACTACCAAAAGGCCAACGATTGGACCTACGTCGATGATGCCGTCGAGGCTATCGTTCGCTGCCTTAATCTACCTTCTTCTTCAACTGCGGCTTTCAATGTCAGTGGCGATTACCGGCCCATTCAAGACGCGATTAACCACCTGTCCCGGCGTTTTCCGGACATACGCTCCGAACCCTATTCCGCTGAGCTACCAGCCGTCGGCTGGAATTTTACATCAGACGCAATTACCAAAGAAACTGGCTTCTCCTACCGCATTTCGCTTGAAGGAGGGCTCGACCGGACCGTAAATTCGCTCCGGTCAGATCACGGCCTTTCGCCAATATGCTGATCCGGAGCTTGGAGAACAACAAATTAACATGAAGAGGATTAACGATGACTGACAAATTTGTCCGAGTGGGTTTAGTGGGTGCAGGCAATATCGCCCAGATCGCGGAGTTTCCGGGTCTGGTCGCCGAGTCAGGGGTGAAAATCGCCGGCGTAGTAACCCGCACGCCAGAAAGTTCAGAGCGCAATCTGGCTCGTTGGCCCATTGAGCGCGCCTATACCTCTACAGAGGAAATGATCGCCGAAGCCAACCTGGACGCCCTCTTTGTGCTGACCCCAAAAGGCTTACACACCCCCTTTGTCGAGTTAGGCCTGAAATCGGGATTAGACGTCTTCTGCGAAAAACCGCTGGCAAGCAATGTTGAGGAGGCTCGTTTTCTGGCGGGTCTGGCTGACGAAACTGGACAATTATTAATGGTCGCTTTCAACCGGCGTTATTCTGAAGTGTATGTAACAGCCAGGGAACAGTTTGGCGCTAGGCACCCTCAATTTGTCGTCGCCGAGAAGAATCGTGAAGGCTCTGAATATCGCGCCACCCTCGAAAACGCCATTCACATGATCGATCTGTTGCGCTGGTTCTGTGGAGAAGCCGAGGAAGTTGCTGCTCATGCCATTGCCCCGGATCCCTATCAAGAAGATGGCCTGATGGCTCTGATCCGCTTTAACACCGGCTCTGTCGGCTCACTGGTAGCAGCCCGCTCGGCCGGGGAGTGGGACGAGCGACTGGAGGCGTATGGCGACCTGACCACCGTCCGAGTCATCACCCCAGACAGTATTTCCGTAGTAAAAGAAGGCGTTACCAGCACAATAGAGATGAGACCCCGCGCATTAGGCTGGGTAGATTCGACCCAGACTCTTGGCTTTGGACCCGAGGTTAGCCACTTCATCGACTGTGTCCGCCAACGAAGACAACCCCTCACCAACGGGCGTGACGCGCTGCGCACCCAGGAGTTAGTGGAGGAAATTCTGCGAGCTGCGGGATTGCCCCTGAAAGATAAGGAAAAATAAACCGGCCGCCACCATTTGGAACTTTAACCATTGCATCTATAAGATAAAAGGTAGGTCAAAATGACTCAGAAAATGAAAGTTGGCACCTGGTTACCCAACTTTGGCTATGAAGACGATGATGGCATCGATCACGCCGAACGGCTGAAACATTGGATTGTGCGCTCTGAAGAGTTGGGGCTCGACTCCATTTTTGTCACCGATCATATGCTTCGGGCGCGAAATATGTATGCCCGCACCTGGCTTGAACCGATGACCAGCCTGGCCTATGCTGCTGCGGTCACCTCACAAGCCCTACTGGGCCCGGGCGTCTTGTTGCTCCCCTTACGCAATCCGGTTCTACTGGCCAAGGAATGTGTATCGCTTCAGAAGTTAAGCAACGGTCGCTTCGTACTGGGTGCTGGCACCGGCTGGTACGGAGAAGAATTTGAGGCGGTCGGCACAAAAAAATCAGAACGGGGGCGTCGTACGGACGAGGTGCTGGAAATCGTCGTCCGTCTGGCAGCGGGTGAAACGCTCACCTATAACGGCAAATTTTATCAAATTAACGAAGTTCAAATCGAGCCATCACCGGTCAACCTGCCCATATGGATAGGCGGTGGCAGCCAAGCCGCTCACAAAGACTCGGTGGAAAAACCTATCATGCACCCCAACGTAGCCCGGAGGATCGCAAAATATGCCGATGCCTGGTTCACACGCCCAACCGCCCTGGCTCACCAGATTGTTGACGACTGGCAACAACTGAAACCCTATTTTGAAGAGATTGGCCGTGATCAATCGGAAACGGAAATCGTGCATGGTCAATTGATCCACCTGACCGAGGAAAACGACCACGATCGCGCCGTCGAGATCCAACACGAAGTCGCCAAAGACGTCCTCGGTACCGGCCGCTCGCGAGATCTGCTAGAAGAGACCTACATGTTCGGCACCATCGATGAGATCGCAGCCAACTTACGCCAGCGTGCCGAAGCCGGCATCACCCACATTATCTTCCACCCCTGGACCGATGATCCCCAACAAATTGAACTATGGGGGCGTGAATTAATCCCCAGGGTGCGAGAGATCGAAACCTGCGAACCACCACTATGACCCAGATCATGACCCCGCCAAAAAGAGTCAATTGGTGGAATGTAGAACTAGAAAGTATGCCTCACTTTGAAGAGGCCATGCAGCGTGTTTATGCCTGGTACGAAGGGCAGGTTCTCGACCGGCCGCCGGTGAGATTCATGTCAACCCTTTATACACCCACCCTCTCCAACAAACCCCACCCTGCTGATAATCCAAAGGTTGTTTGGTACGATGTAGAGTTTAGGGTTGAATCTTACCTCCAGTCGATTGAAGGTCACATCTTCCTCGGTGAGACCTTCCCCTTCTTTTATCCGTTCCTGGGCGTTGACAGCTACGCGGCCTTCTATGGCGCCGAACTGACATACGACAACTTCACTTCCTGGTCTGCCCCCTTTGTGCATGATTGGGACGATCTTTCCCGCCTCAACTTAGATCTGGCTGCCAACGAAACCTTCATCAAAGTAGAGGAGCTTACCAACTTTGCCCTCGAACGCTGCCAGGGTAAGAGCCTCGTGGGTTATACCAGTCTTCATCCCGGCATTGATTGCGCGGCCGCCTGGCGGGGCTTCGAACAACTCTGCATAGATATGGTCTATGAACCGGACAAAGTCAAAGAACTGATCGATATCGCTCTGGCCGATTTTCAGCACATCTTCGACCATTATAACGCGATGCTTTCGGCCAAAAACAACCCCTCTTTGAGCTGGATGGCTGTCCCCTCTTTTGAAACCATGCACATTCCCGGTTGTGATTTTGCTACCCTTATCTCGCCCAACTTCTTTGAAAAGTTCATTTTACCCGCTCTTCAAATAGAGGTTCGGGTAGCGAAGAAGAATATATTCCACGTCGATGGTGCGGGTGTGGCCCGGCATCTTGATGCCATCTTCGAGTTACCAGAGGTCAATGCCATTCAGTGGGCCCAGGGCGCCGGTGCAAACCGGCCCATCATGCAATGGATACCGCTCATCAAGAAGATCCAGGCCCACCGGCCGGTCATCGTTGATCTAAGCGCCGCCGAACTAGAGTCCTTTATGGCTGAGATGAAGCCTGATGGACTATTCCTTTGGGTGGGCTCAGAAGATAAAGAAGAACAACAAGCGATATTACAACGGCTCAAGCATTGGAGATGAGACAAATGAACAAAAAAGGGATCCATCACCTCGTTTGGCATGCCGACGTTGGCCCAAAAACCACTGAACTGTTGCCCCTAATCAAGGCCGCCGGCTACGATGGCATTGAGATACCCATTTTTGCGCCCCAGGAACTGGACACCCAATCACTGCGCGCTGCGGTAGAAGATGCCGGCCTGGCCTGTACAACCTCCAGCGCCCTTCCCGAAGGGCTCTCCCTCATAAATGAAGATGTGAGCCAGGACAGCATATGCTGGTTCCATACGGTGATCAAAGCGACCGCCGAACTGGGCGCTCCGATTCTATGTGGACCGTTGGCCGTGCCCGTGGGAGAACTACCCGGCCGGGGTTACACATCAAATGAGTGGGACACGGCCGTTCAATCATTCAAAGAAATAAGCCTGATGGCCGCTGACTACGGCGTCGTTTTAGCTTTGGAGCCCTTAAACCGTTTTGAAACCTTCTTCATCAACACCATAGCAGCTGGTATACGTCTGGCTGAAGCCGTCGATAATCCCTCATTCGGTCTGCTCTTAGATACTTTCCACATGCACATCGAAGAGAAATCAACCCTGGCGGCCATTCGTTTAGCCGTGCCCCACCTCAAACACTTTCACTGTAGCGAAAATGATCGTGGCACAGTGGGAAGCGGCCAGGTTCTCTGGAAAGAAGTATTCGCTGCCCTGAAGGAAATCCACTATGGAGGCTGGCTGGTCGTCGAATCCTTCGGCGCAGCCATGCCCGAGCTTGCCCGCGCAACCTGTATGTGGCGACCCCCGGCCGCCAGCCCTACCATCCTGGCCAATGATAGTCTCAGGTTCATTCAGCAGCAATTAGCCGTCATGGCTTGATTGTTTGGCTAAAAAGAGGTTCTCATGTTTACCCTCGACATTCATTGCCACTTCTTTCCCCAGGCTTTTCTAGACGAAGCCCGAAAAAGAGACAATCCCTTCCAGGCTTCTATAGAACTCGGCTCCAGTGGCCAGGAATATCTAATCTGTACCGGTGATTTTCGACACCCCCTGACTCCCGATTTTTATGATGCGGACCGTTTGATCCACGACATGGACGACCGCAAAGTACGCATGTCGGCCGTCTCGGCCGCGCCACCCACCCTTTCCTACTGGGCCGACGCACCCTCAGCCTGTGATCTGGCCTCGCGCATGAACGACAGCATCGCCCAACGGGTAACAGCCTATCCCGATCGTTTTTTAGGCCTGGCCACCGTTCCCTTACAGGATGTTGACACCTCCATCCAGGAAGCCAGACGGGCCATCAAGGAGCTGGGTCTACACGGCTTTCAAATCGGCTCAAACGTGAACGGTCGCAATCTAAATCATCCCGAGCTGTTCCCCTTCTTTGCCGCCGTCGCCGAGCTAGGAGTGCCTCTATTTATCCATCCTTACATCCCCGCCGGGGCCGAGCGGATGCAAGATTATTACCTTCACAACCTTGTTGGCATGGTAGCCGAAACCGGTCTGGCCATTGCTTCCATCATCTTTGGCGGCATCGTTGAACGTCTTCCGGAACTAAAAATCTGCTTCGCTCACGCCGGCGGCGTTTTTCCCTACATAGTCGGCCGGCACGATCACGGCTATCTGGTGCGCGAGCAAGAATGCCGGCAGGCCATTCCCCACCCGCCCAGTTACTATCTGCCCGCCCTCCACTTCGACGCTATCACCTTCCATCCCCTAGCCTTGCGCTACCTGGTCGACTTAGTCGGCACCGACCAGGTCATAATCGGCAGCGACTACCCCTTCGACATGGGTCCCGTCCAACCCGTGGACACTATACTGAAAAACCCCACTCTCACCGAGGAAGAAAAGCGGAAAATATGTGGTCAAAACGCAGCTGCGCTTTTCTCCCTTAAAATCATGAACTAGGACAGCAAACTCTATGCTTGGTTAGATTTCCAACTGTAGGCTATGGGTAATACTCAAATTTTACAAAATGAATAATATCTTGTTTGCAATAGTGGGTGGTGGAATAATATCCATCGCAGGCTATTTTATATTACGAACCTATCATTTCATTAGGGGCCATCCAAGCAACCTTCAGGACAAATATTCTTTGAGTCCTATTAGAATACTAATTCTCATTGGAACTAATATCGCTTTGGTCTATATAGTATTTTTTCTGATTCCTCCAGTTGAGATTTCAACATCCACCAGATACGGTACCTTCGCTCGTTGGGCTGTTTTGTTCGCATTCGAATTACTATTATTAGATGGACTGCAGTCGTAGGTTATTAGCGTTCGCAATGACTCGCTATAAGTATTACCGGCACTAGCAATGAAATTCCAAATCCTTCTGCCTTTGGAACCAAAAACAAAGGGACTGTTTTTGTGGATGAGCACCGGCAACACCGACCGCAGGGGGATGACACATTTCGTCTATTTGGGTAGTATGAACTTTCGCGTGTCGATATACTCTAAGGGGGTAATTACTCGGGGGTCACAGCTTCTCAGCTAAATGAAAAACGCAATACTGCTGTGCCGAGAGAATACGTTTCCCCAGAGGTAGCAGGCGCTTAGCGTATATTAGCCCATAAATATTCATAATGACCATCTTTGGCTTGTGCATTTTACGACGGCTACAACGATTCACCTAGGTTGACCATACCACGCAACCCTAGCACCCGAACCGTCTCGATGCGGTCAGTCGTAAACCGACTTC
>Ga0307379_10011840_pt1 | contig 11407 bp, 6 predicted proteins | sample UN2MG_FD_202237 | JGI IMG/M metagenome (GOLD analysis project Ga0307379, IMG submission 202237) | Soil microbial communities from Risofladan, Vaasa, Finland - UN-2 | ecosystem: Environmental > Terrestrial > Soil > Coastal area > Acid sulfate soil | place: Finland: Risofladan, Vaasa | collected... | reverse complement strand
TCATACAGAGTGCCGCGCGCACGCCTGGAAACTTGTTGGCTGTGATCGACATCCCGATTCCTGTGCCGCAGATCAAAACGCCCCGCTTACGCTCTCCGCTTGATACTTTTTCCGCCACCACCCGGGCATAATCCGGATAATCGGCGCTCTCCGGGCTGTTAGTCCCCACATCCTCAGGCTCGTAGCCCAGCTCTTTCAAATATTCGACCAGCTCTTTTTTGATTTTGAATCCGGCATGGTCACTGCCGATAGGTATTTTTTCCACCCTCTGTCCTCTTTTTAATGATTATTTTACAAAAATTCCCGCGTGTGCGGGAGGCGGATATAATCCACAAGTATTAAATTATCGCCTAGCTTTGAATTTTTCAACATGCTTCTGACCCGGACACTGAAAATACTTTCAGGATTTATAATCGGAAGGTTATCACACATTTAATTGCTGTTATCGCTTAATCTTTCGCAGACCAGTACCGAGGCGGACCGTCATCCTTCCCCATTTATTCCCGCTTGACAGAGCCTGTGCGCTGCCTCTCTGCCTGCTCGACCATTTTATCTAAATAATCCCGGTGGCCGCAGAGACAGGCAAACTCATGCAGACAGTTCCACTCAGGGACCGTATAAGTATGGCTGAGAATAATATCATACAACTGTTTTATCTTCCTGCTGTCCTGTTTCAAGGTATAGTAGCGCAGGAAGAACAGCATTGCCTCTACATCCCCTTCTTTTTCAGCAAGCCTTTGATTGTAGCATCCGGCCAGGCCTTCCATTTGTCCGGCCCATTTAATCCTCTCCGAATCTTCAAGCTGGAGGCCAGTGCGCTGCAAACTGAGGTAAGGAATTGTTGCGCTGTCCGAGCGGCATTTCATGTCGTAGGCCAGAGAGAGCAAGATATAATATTTCCTGGCCGCGGCGGGTTCCATGTAGCTGCCCCCCAATTCCCTGAGAGAGCCTATTAAGCTGTCCGGCATCTCGAGGGAAAGGAAACAAAGCCCGATATTGAGTGCGGCCCTTTGCATTTCAAAGCGTTCCGGCGAGTTAAACAGTCTGTACTGGTTTATAGCCTGCTGAAAAAACTGCCGTTCATAGAGCAGTGCGCCGAGATTCATTTTTCCGGTCTGGCGGTGGAAGTCCGCCTGACGGATGCGGTCGAGAAAGCGCACACCCCGGTTGATATCCGAATTGATCCAGACAAAAGTTCCCGCGTGCAGCGCGCAAGCGAGAGCCAGGGCCCTTAATAAAGCTTTCCGCCTGGCTCCTGCCGGCATTGCCAGGCTCAATGTCCAGCCCGCAAGCAGGGCCAGGGGAATTGCAGGAAGAGAGATGAGATCCCAGTCCCGGATACCGAGCAAAGGATTGAAAACGGTCGAGAAAAAAACACACCCTGCCGCGCTCCAGGCAGCGAAACTGAAAGAAAGGGAATCCATGCTACGAAAGATGCGCCATCTGGTTACGGCCAATGGCAGGGCTACCAGTGCAGCCGGACAGATCAGCAGTAAGAAGTTGAATTTTTCCCACAGGTGGGTGAGGCTGAAAAACAGGTATGGGGCAGGGTTTTCTTGCCGGCCTCCCAGCAAAGGAACCATGGAACTGCGGTCGGAAAAAATGGGTCCCAGAACCAGCATTATCGAGCAGGCAGCCGCCACTGCCAGGGAGGGACCCGATTTTATAATAAACCGACCTATTCCGGGAATCCTCTTGAGCCAGGGAACTCTCAACAGCCAGAGAAAAAGCAGGGATGGGAAAAGAACCACTCCGGTGAGATGGCTGGCTGAGGCGAGGACAAAAGCCAGGCTCGGCCGCCAGGGAACCCTGCTCTCACTCCCGGCAGCGATATATCTCAAGCCTGAGTAAAGGTAAAGGGCCAGCCAGAAATGAAGCAGCGTGTAGTTTTCCACATAGCCGGAAAAAAGCTGCAGGCTTGAGCCGGCCGCAATCAACAGAAACAAGACCAGCCGGTCCGGGATTCTCTCAGCCACCAGGCCGGCGATACGCCAGCAGAACCAGAGAAAGATGGGAAAAAGAAGGCAGTGCAAAACAGCGTAAGTGGCCTCTCCACCTGTGAGACCGGCGAACTGGAGGAGGCGATTGAAAGATTGCAGGATAAAAAAGGTCAGCGGCGCGGTGTCCCAGAGGACAAACGGTTTTTCCACCTCCAGGCTGAGCACCCAGCCATCGCCCATAAAATGGTTTTCCGAGCGGAGGTTCCAGCAGAGAAAAAAAATTGCCAGGTAGAGGAGAAAAAAGAAGAGCAAGCGGGAATTGACGCGGTCCGGTCGAGTGAAAAACCTGTAAAAGGCGGCTCCTTGCTCTTCCAACCTGTCGAGCACACGGGCCCCCAAGCCAAAAGCAACAACCGTGCACACCAGAGCGGCAAAAGGAGCCCAGAATCCCTCGGCCGGTCCTAAAGGGAGTATGCCCCAAAGCCACGGCCAGCCTGTCAGCATGACCGCTGCACCGGACCAGATCCACACGAGGAGCGCTAGGTACGGCAAGAAAAAATCGTATTTTTCGGCTTTGTGCATTTGAGAGTCCGGATAGCCTTGCAAATATCGGATCTCTTTGCAGGAGCGCAAGACCCTTATAACCCGGACGCGGGAAAAGGTATTAAGTAAGATGTTTTTAACCGGTCTCTCAGGGATCACTGCTCAAGCAGTTTTTCCATCTGGTCGAGAAGGCGGTCCAGAGTACGCGCCACAGACACTATGGGTTCAGGTGAGGTCATATCGACACCGGCTTTTTCCAAAAGGTTTATCGAATAGTCGCTGCTGCCGCTTTTCAGAAAATTCAGGTAATTCCCCCTGGCCTGGCTATCGCCGGCAAGTATCTTTTCCGCGATCAGGGTCGCCGCTGCATAGCCAGTGGCGTACTGGTAGACATAAAAGTCGTTGTAGAAATGAGGTATCCTGCCCCAGTTGATCTTGTAGATCTCATCGATTTCGAGCTCCGGGCCGAAATATTTCTGGTACAGGTCGCGGCAAAGCTTTTTCAGTCCGACCGCAGTGAGGGGCCGGTCACTTTCGGCCATGGCGTGAATCTCACGCTCGAATTCCGCAAAAAGCGCCTGGATATAGACCGTGCTCTGGATCTGTCGGACATAGTGGTCGAGCAGGCTGAGTTTCTTTTTGTTATCCTCGATTACCTTGAGCAGATGGTCGATCATGATCGCTTCATTGGTGGTCGAGGCCACCTCGGCGACAAATATGGTATAGTCGCCGTAAGCATAAGGCTGGCTGCTCCAGGTAAAGTGGCTGTGCAGGGCGTGCCCCATTTCGTGGGCGATAGTAAAAACCTCGCGCAGGGTCCCGTTATAATTGAGTAAAATATACGGATGGGTGCCGTAAGTTCCCCAGGAGTAGCCCCCGCTGCGTTTCCCTTTCGTCTCGTAGACATCGATCCAGCCGGAATCGAATCCCTTTTTTAAGACCGAGAGGTAGCTCTCACCCAGAGGGCTGAGAGCTTCGGTAACCAGGCTGACCGCCTGATCATATTCGTACTCCTCGCTCATCTCAGGGAACAGCGGCGTATAGAGGTCGTAAGGGTGGACCTGATCCAGGTTCATCACTTTTTTGCGCAGAGCCACATAGCGGTGAAGCGGCTTGAGGTTGGCATTTATGGATGAGACGACATTGTCGTAGACTTTGATCGGGATATTGTCTCCATCCAGGGCTGCCTCGAGGCTCGAGTTGTAATTCCGGGCCCGGGAATAGAAAATGTCCCGCTTGACAATTGCCCCAACGAGCGCTGCCAGCGTGTTCTCATAGCCGTTATAAGTGGAGTAGAAAGCCTCGAATGCTCTCCGGCGCAGTTCCCGGTCTCCGGACTCCATAAATTTGCTGTATCTGGCCTTGGTCAGCTCGACCTCTTCGCCTTTCTCATCCTTTACAGCCGGATAGCGGACATCCGCATTATCAAACATCGAAAAAATCGTTCCCGGCATGCCGGTCACCTCACCGGCCGTGGCCAGGATTTTTTCCTCTCCGGGACTCAATGTGTGCTCTTTGGTGCGGATAATGTCCTCGATCTTGTGCCTGTACAGCGCCAGGCCTTCGTCCTCGTTCAGCCAGCCCCTGAGACGGTCCTCCGGGATCTGGAGAATCTCCGGCGTAACGAACGAGGCCGCAGCAGAATAGCTGGTGCCCAAGGAAACAGCCCTGTCGGCATACGCCTGGTAGAAATCGTTCCTCATATCCTCATGACGCCGCATGTGGGCGTAGACATAAAGCTTGCCGAGAGTCAGACCCAGAGAGTCCTGCAACCTCAATAATGAAAGCAATTTCTCCCCGGACTCCCCGAGCTTCCCCTTGTAAGATTCAAGCTCGGGAATCTGACCCTTGATTTTTTCAAAATCCCTCTCCCAATCCTCATTGCTTAAATAAATGTCTTCCAGGCGCCACTTATAACGGGGGTCGACTGCTGATCGCTCAAGTTCTTTTTTCACTTCCGCTCCATAGGAATTGCTGTTAAAAACTGCATCAAAGTTTAAAAGAAAGACCATAACCAACCAAAAATACAATATTCCTTTCATATAATAAACTCCGGGGACAGTGAAATGGTATTTTTCAGGCTGAATTTTTTCAATAAACTTTAATTTCGAGAATCAACAGGCACCCTTTCAGGTTAATAACCGGTAAAAATTTGACTTCTCTCTGGGCTCGAATTTGAAAAAACCTTCAGCTCGAAACAAAAATGGAACATCTTAGAAATTTAATATCTATATCTTTATAAAAGGCCTGAAAAAAACTGAAATCCGCGAAATCCCGGTCCGTTGACAATGAGAACAAAATAATAACTTTGCTTCCTTAGGTTGACAAGATTTCGGTGATCCCGTAAATTTCCCTCATCTTAATTTAAGTTCACATCTTTAACAGTTCTTTAATTATGCGCCGTTACGGGTCCAGCCTTCTTCCATTCTTTTTCTTGCTGTCTCTGGCTGCCGCGTCCGGGCTTCCAGCTCAGGAAGAGCTGGTCCGTGTGTCGATCCAGCCCGATAACACCCAATGGGACTGGCAGCCTTACGCTGAAAAGGTCGCCCAGCGATTTGCAGCCTTGATTGAAAGCAGGGTTAGAGAAGGGATACCCCGCCGCGAATTCTGGACTGACACCACAAGCGCCACTCTCAGTTTCCTGTTCCGCATCGACAACTCAGGCCATCTGAAGCGCTTCGTGGAGCTGACACCCGAGTACCGTTATCTGGCCTATCTCATCCAGCGGACAGCACAGAGAATAAGTCCATTCGACTCCTTGCCTGAAAATTTCCCATATTTCTACTTTGACGGGACTATCACTTTCCACTGCGATTTCCTGCCTGCCGGGCGTTACAAGCGGCTGTATTTCGAGGAGCCTCTTGACACCCTGGAAAAAATAGAGTTTACTCCCATGTATAAAAGCAAATCCCGAACTCCGCTTTTTTTGTATGAACCTCTCGAGATGGATAAAAATGAACTCTTCGAAAACTACAAAAAGCGTATCGGCTTGATTGAAGAAATTAAGGATACCAGCAGTTATGCGCCATTGGATTTCAGCAACCGCCATGTAGCTGTGGTCATACCCTACGACAGCCTGACAGGCGACACTTATGGGTCAGAATGGCTGAAAACCAGGATCGAAAGCGCTCTCGAAGAGGCAGGGGCACATATCAGTGCCCAGGAATACAAAGCTCCAGTCCCTGTTCCCCCAGAAGAGGGCAAAGCGCCTGGTGACTCAACCCAAAAGACAAGCGAGAGTGATACTGTGTCAGCAAAGAGTTCTTATCCTGGTGAGCCAATGGATACAGTGAAAAATCAATTTGAAGGCAGTAAAAGCGAGGCAGACACGACATCGGTCGAGAGCGCTTCCCCTGAGAAGCCAAAAGATACAACAAAAGAACCTTTGGAAATCAAACGGAGTGAAGCCGACACGGCATCGGTCGAGAGCGCTCCTCCCAAGGAGCCAAAAGACACGGAAAAAGAAGTGTTAAAAAGAGACCTGAGAGAGGCCTTTTCCAAGGTCTCAGAGAAAGACTTCCTCGTTTTTTCCGCTGGAATCGCCGCCGGGCCCAGCCCGGACAGCGCAATCTGCCGCCTGCGGCTGTTCAAGTCGAACAGGCCGGATGACCTCAAGCGGCGTCTGGATTATAAATTCGCCCACTCCGGCTACCTGCCGGACAGTCTCGGACAACTGCTGGTCAAGCGCCTGACCAATCCGCCTGCGAAACCCGCTCCTCCGCCTCCTCCCAAAAAGCCGGCTGCAGCAGTAAAAGCGGATTCCATAAAGGCCGGACAAAAAGCACCTGCCGCCCAGGTAAAGGACAGTCTGGCAGTCTCAGCAGTGGACTCGACTCTCACGCCCGCTGACAGCATATCTGCGGCAAAGCCCGGCAGAAAAAAAGCCCCGGCCCCCTCGGACAGCACCGGCCAACCAGCCGTTTCGCCTGAAACAAAAAGCGATACAATAAAAAAACCCGCTCCTGCTGACACAAGCCAGGCACCACCGGATACAACAAAACAAGTTCCCGGCACCCCTCCTCCAGCCAAGTCTGAACCAGTGGGGGCACCACCGGATACTGCCAAACAAACACAGAGCCCTCAACCTCCTGCAGCCCCGGATTCTGCTGCCGCAGGAGACAGCGCCCAGGCTGCACCCCAGGCCCCCCAACCCGCCCAGTCTGAACCCGCAGAGGATAAAGCACCCCCGGACAGCGCGAAAGCCGCCCCGCAGGAACCTCAAGCCGCGCCTTCCGACAGCTCGAAACCCGGCGGCGGAAATCCCTGAAAGCCTGATTCTACATTTTGTTCCTAAGCTGCCCCGCTAGAATAAGAAACGTTTTACTATTTAAAGACCTTTAAAAAAATCCCAGCCGAAAGGTTATCATGTGACCTGATAGGGCGGGTTTTAAACCCGCCCCTACAATAACACATTAATTTTTATGGCGTTATAAAAAAGCAAACAATGTTCTTTGGGTAAAAGGATGACATTTTTCAAAGGTTTCATTTAATCATTATTTATAGGATTCTTCCAGATCCAGGTCGAATACTGTGAAATAAAAAAATGAAATAATATCGTTTATTAAACCGGACATTTTTAGCTAAAATAATACTTGTAATACTTGCAGAATATTAAAAGCCGGATCCAAAGGCTCCCTGACAAATAAGCCATTGGTCCGGCTTTTCTTTTTATCCCAGATCTGTATTTTCAACTGCGCTTCAGGCGCTCTTTTTCAACTGTTTCAAAGAAACAGCAAGCTTACCGCTTTCCCATCAGGTAATCAAAGAGCTTGGCTCCCTCTGTGAAGTCTGCCACAATAATATCCGCCCCGGCCTTCACCAGGCGCTCCCGCTTGCTGGGGTTCAAACCATAGCGCCGTACCTCGTCCGAGGCTACGCCGACCGCAATTCCGCCCCGCCGCTTGGTCTCTCTGATCTCCACCGGGCCGTCCCCGAATGTGCACAACTGCGGACCTTCGAGTTTGTGGCCCTCGATTATCTCAGCGATCAGCTTCTTCTTGGAAAATTTCGTTATGTCTCCCACACTGCCGAAAATGCCGCCATCGAAAAGAGAGGCATAATCCAGCCTGGCGGCCTCCTTTTCCGTGTCCTCCTGGTCCGTGCCGCTTGCCAGATACAGGCGCATTCCGGCATCTTTCAGAGACCGGACAAATTTAACCGCCCCTTTCACCGTGAAATCCTCGAGATCCAGCTCTCCGGCCTTGAGACTTTCCAGCCGCCTGTTGACCATTTTCATCAGCTCCTTGTTGAAAACAGCCTTGTAGCCATGGGAGTCGAGAATCTTATCCTCTGGCACATAGCCGAACTCGCGGACCATCTCGACCAGGCCCTGCATCTGGAGAATGGTTTGTATCCCAGTGGTCTGGTCGATAAATTCCCGTACCCGGTCCTGGACTTTACGGAACTCAGCCATAGATACAGTCTGGTAAGCTGGGCCGAAAATGGATTCGAGCATCACTTTTTCCATGATCGGCTCCCAGCCCTGACGGAGGGTGGAGACTGTCCCGTCATGGTCGAAAAGGACCTGCCTGATCTGTCCGCGGGTGATCTGCGGGTCCACTATTTCAATCCGAGTCCCCTCCAGGTAGCGCGCCCCTCTCGGGTCCTCGGCCAGTTCCGCGCGATAGATCAGGCTGCCCTCGGCGACCCTGGCCATGATCTCGGCCTGGGTGGCTGTGCCGGTCTGCCTGAGTTTACTCACTGTGACCGAGGCGGCGAAATTGCCCAGCATTGCAGCATCCCTGATATCGACCCCGGCAGCGAGTGCGGCTGTAAGAGCGGCCAGCATCGTATCCCCTGCGCCCACAGGGTCCACCGGGCCGGTAACCATCACTCCCGGGACTTCATCGATCCGACCTCTTTCATAAATCAGACAGCCCCGCTTTCCGCGGGTGATTATTACCGGCTTGCCATAGCTTGAGAAAAGCGCCTCGAGAGCTTCGACAATCTCATCGCGGCCAATCGAATCCTCAGCCTCCAGAGTTTCGACACCCCGGCGCATCTTTATCAGGGATTCGCCGTTGAACTTGAGGATCATCCCCTGGTAATCGCCTATATTCTCCCTGGAATCGACAACTAGAACCTTGTCCCTGAACCGTCCGGCCAGAGAGTTGACTTTCCCGATCAGACTGGCACTGATAAGCGGCCTCGGGAGCTGCTGGTTCACTATCAGGGCGTCAAGCTCGCCCAGGCGCTGGGTGAGTTTGTCAAACAGCCGCTCCCGGGTTTCCTCAGCCAGCTCGTTGTAAAAGCCGAAATCCAACCGGCGCTGTTCCTCATCCCCGAGATGGGGTTTGGCCCAAACCGGCGTGTCCCATTTTTCTCTCTGGAGAATCATGCCCGAGGTTTCAATTCCGAGAGCTTCGAGCCTGCTCACCAGCAGCTTGCTGAAAAGGTCCTCGCCGATCACACCGAATGCCTCGACTCCGCCCAGGTCCAGGGCCGCCAGGTTGGTGGCAATGTTCCCTGCGCCTCCCAGGCTGTAACGCTGAGAGCGGACAACAAAAGCCCGCTTGCCGGTCTCAACCGAAATCTCTCCCACAGAATCCTCGAGCATCCAGTAGGCATCAACAGCGAAGTCTCCCAGGACTCCTATCTTAAGCGTACTGAATTTTTGCATAATTTCTTGAGCGTTTTCTTCTTTCATGGTTTCCCCGGTAGAAAGCAATTCTTTTCCGATTGGAATAAAAAGTTTGTGTTGCCTGATCAAATCAAAAAAGCAGGAAAACGAATGTTTACCCCAATTCAGCCCAAACCTATCAAGCTGAGATAAAATTGTCAAGCAGCCGGTTGAAAAATATTCCGGGACGATAGTTTTCGCGAGCTTTTCCCACCTTTTTTTTTCAGGGTATATTGACTATCCACATTTTATTCTATAGGTTAAATTTTTTTCATATTTTTTTCAGGCTGCTCCCCTTGCAAGGATCAGTCTCTGCAAAAATGATTATGTGAACCGGGAATACAGATGAATAAAGAATTTTCGGCCAGATTTGTGATTATCGGAGCCGGTCTTGCCGGTGCGGCCACAGCTTACTGGCTGGCCCGACTGGGAGAGACCGCAGTGCTGATCCTGGAACAGGAAAACCAGCCGGGCATGCATTCCTCGGGTCGCAATGCAGGGATGATTCGCCAGTTGATCTCTGACAAGGAGATTCTTTCCCTGGCCAGGGAGGGAGCGAAATTTTTTGACAGGCAGGCTCAAGACCTGGAAGAACCGGTTCCTTTTTCCAGGACAGGTTCCATTCTCGCGGCTGGTGGAGAAAGGTGGAAAGCCTTGCTTGAAGAAGCCGAAAGGGCCGGTCAAGTCGGAGTGGAGCTTGAGATCTGGGATTCCGGGAGGGTGAATAGCCTTGTTCCCTGCACTGAGGGCGGTATTTTCGAGGGCGGCGTGTTTTGCCCTCGGGATGGGGTAACCGACACGGACCGTTTGATTAACATGCTTCTCAAGGCAGCTCAGGCTCGCGGAGTGCGGCTTGTTACAGGCTGCGCGGCAAGAGGAATCGAAGTGCAAGGCGCGGGGATCAGGGGTGTTGAGACAAACCAGGGTTTTATCAATACGGAAACCGTGATCAATGCCTCAGGCCCCTGGGCCGCAATTGTCGGGGCTATGGCTGGTGCGCTCCCGATCCCTTTCGCACCTTTACGGAGGCACCTCTATTACACCGGAGCCCTTTCCTGGGTCGACCCCCGGTGGCCCTTTGTCTGGGATGTCGGGGTGGATGTCTATTTCCGGCCCGAGTCAGCGGGCCTGCTTTTGAGTCCCTGCGATGAATCAGAAGTCAAGCCCGGGACCCCGACAGTTGACCCTGAAATGCAGGACTTGCTTGCGGCAAAGCTTTCGGCCTCATTTCCCAGGCTGCTCGAGGTGCCGATAGCCAGGACCTGGGCTGGGATCAGGACTTTCGCCCCGGACCGCCGGTTCGTAATCGGCTGGGACCCCAAGATAGAGGGCTTCTACTGGGTCGCCGGCCTGGGCGGGCACGGGGTGACCACAAGCCCGGCAGTGGGCGAGCTTGCTGCAAGAGAGCTCTGCAGCGCACCGGGCGAATCGTCTTTCTCGCCAAAGAGGTTTCTCTGAGAATAGCTGCCTCTAATGCTATCTTTTTTTGAGACTATTATCCTTAGTAATTAAGGTGCCGGGACCTCAAATCGACCTGTGATTTCTTCCTTTGGAAGTTATTCTCGAATAATCATGCTGCTTTCATGGAGAGTAGGCCTAGCCTCCCATATGGACTTTTGAAAAGGCCATTGGCGATTTATCCTCTCAAGCGATCACACATTCCCGATCACTCTTTTCATTCTGACCTGCACCTCAGCGGCTAGCTCACTTAAGGCGGGGTTGCCCACTGCCTCCATCATCCCGACCGGATCCACGGCCGAGACTTCCACTGAGCAGTCCTCATGCTCCTGGATCACCACATTACAGGGCAGAAGGATCCCCACTTTGTCCTCCAGGCTCAATGCTCTGTGGGCGAATTTGGGATTACATGCCCCGAGGATCACATAGTTGCGGAAATCGAGATCGAGCTTCTTTTTTATGGTGCTTTTTACATCGATCCGGGTGAGGACCCCGAAGCCTTCCTTTTTCAACTCCTCGATGACCCGGTCTATGGCTTCATCAAAAGAACAGGATACTTTTTTACTGATATGATAATCCATCGTTATCTCCTGTGGAAAAATTGTTTCGCTCCTTCAAAGCTTGCGACAAACACGGATCATTGGTAAAAATTCCAGACTCTTCTGCCTGTGGGCCTGGACTGTTATTAGCCATTTGTTACTATTCAGGTCATAAAATTGATTGCATCTATCCGTAAAGGAAATTCTTTTTCTTCTTTTGGTGGCAAAAGAAGCAAAACCATTTCTTTTGTAACCAAAAGAAACAAAAGTTAATCCTGGCATTTAAGTCCTTTACTCCGCTTCGCCAA
>Ga0307379_10011839_pt1 | contig 11408 bp, 25 predicted proteins | sample UN2MG_FD_202237 | JGI IMG/M metagenome (GOLD analysis project Ga0307379, IMG submission 202237) | Soil microbial communities from Risofladan, Vaasa, Finland - UN-2 | ecosystem: Environmental > Terrestrial > Soil > Coastal area > Acid sulfate soil | place: Finland: Risofladan, Vaasa | collected... | reverse complement strand
GCCTTTAGAGGCTATTTTAAAACGACGTTGATTACGATATGCCATACGATTCAGCTGATGTTGTTGTATCCCGATATACGCATCCTAATTGCTAGCCATAAGAAAGAAGGCGGAAGTGGTGAAATCCTACAAGCCATAAAAAGACATTTTATTGGCAATGAGAGGTTTAGAGGACTTTTCCCAGAGTATTGCCCGAAACCAAATACGGTGGGGGTGATTGAGTGGGGGACGTCGGAACGAGTAACTCTTCCGAACCGGAGTAAGGGGTGCGCCTGGCCGGAGGCGACGATTGAGATTGCGGGGTCTACGACGGACGTTACGGGTAGGCATTACGACTACATTAAGAATGATGATTTGGTTACGAGAGATTCTGTAGCGAATGAGACGATGATTCAAAAGACACGTTCTTTTAAAGCTTTGCAGATGTTTTTGTTTAACCAACCTGAATGGGGAGTCACGGATGTCATAGGGACTCCGTATCACTTTAATGACCTATATGCGAAATTAAGAAAATCGAGGCAAATCACGAAATTGGTGTTGCCCGCGATTGATGATAAGGGAGAACCGACGTTTCCGGACCGGTTTACGAAGGCTGGATTAAAGAAGATTAAGAATGATCCCTCGATGGGGAGTTATGAGTTTTCTTGTACGCCTGCTGAAACGCCGATTTTAATGGCTGACTTTTCGTTTAAGAAAATTTCTGATGTAAGAGTGGGAGATGAGGTTATTGGATTTACGCTTCAAAAGGGAAAAGGGAACCGGAGGAAACTGGTAAAAACAAAAGTAAAGAGCGCCATGTCGAAAATGGGGATGGTTAATGAGTTCCAGATGAGTTCTGGGCGCGCCGTGAGAGCCACAGAAGACCATAAGTGGTACACAGGTAGGGAAGATGAATCCCACAAAGCCTACCGAGAAGCAAAGGTGGGTTCAAAGCTCATGTTTGTGATTGATCCGAAGGAAAGAGCCTTGAATGATGAAGAAAAGGAATATTCAAGTTGGCTCGGCGGGATGTTTGACGGTGAAGGCAGTTGCCCTAAAAGATGTTCGGCCTTTACGATTTCTCAAAGCCAGTCTCACAATCCAGAGGTGTGTAAATCTTTGGAATTTAGATTAAGTTTTTTAGGGTATACCTTTGGGCGAAGCGAAAGATCAAATTCATATTACATTAACGGTGGATTTGAAGAAAAAGTTAGATTCATTAAAGAATGTAAGCCTGTTAAATCTCACAAAATTATAGAAAACATTTTTCACAAAGCGGCTAGGTTTGTTAAAGAAGAAGATGAAGTTAAAGAAATAAATCCAGTTGGGTTTGAACCCGTTTATGCGTTAGAAACTGAAACTGGAAATTATATTGCGTGGGGATATGCTTCCAGCAACTCGCAGTATTTAATGAACCCCGTACCGCCGGAGGATCAAACATTCAGGCCTGAGTGGCTTGAGAGAGAGGGATTTTGGTATGACGAGCGCCCAGAAAGCCTTAGAATCTATATCTTGGTCGATCCTGCAAGTAAGCGACGTAAAGCAAGTGATTTCACGGCTATCACAGTCTTTGGACTTGATCGAACAGGAACTTATTATCTGCTCCGCGCAGTGCGCGATAAGCTCGCTGTCGAAGACCGAACAAACTTGGCTATTCAAACTGCAAAAGATTTTAAGGTCCACAAAATCTACTATGAAACTATCGGCTTCCAAGATACAGACGCATTTATCATTGACCGAAAAGCCAGAGAGCAAAACTACTACATTGAAGTCGTCAAACTTAAAGCGCAAAAGAAATCCAAAGAAGACCGGATAAAAGGACTTCAACCTCTTTACGAGCGGGGGAATATGCGTTGGCCGAAGGAATATTGGTATTTTTCGAAATACGAAGGCCGCAAGCTTGAAATGATAGAGATTTTCAGGGACGAAATGATGATGTTCCCCAAGGCCGAGCATGACGACTTACTAGATTCCCATTCCCAACTCTTACAGATTGTTCCTATAAGCCCCACGACCTATACCCCTGAAGTTGAGGACGACCAATTTGAATTTATGCGAAAACTTGCCATGCGGGCGCGTGAGACGCCGAAACATAATATAGGAACTTTCCGGACGGATAAGAAACCACGTTTTACGCCCGGGAGTCCCGCGTGGCAATAGTAAAACAGTGTACGCGGTGCAAAGAAATAAAACCGTCGCTTGATTTCGGTCGGAACCGAAGAGCAAAAGACGGCATGAGTCATAGCTGCAGGGAGTGCAAACGAAACGAACGCGGGGTATTGCCGCCAGAGATATCAATGGCATGGAGGAAATATGGAAGAAGTCCAAAAGTTACAAGCCGAACTTAAAACAACTAAAGACCTTCTGCAAATGGTTTTGATTGATGCCATTCCCATGCCCGCTACGCCTCAAATGAAAAAGAAAAATCCCGTATATGCTGATGGTTGGGAAGCGGCACGTGAGGACGCTGCCATGAGAATCAGGGATTGCATGGAACGCTGGAAGTTAGGTGGCTGATGAAGGGTAAAGTTGGTGGTGGGTACTATAGGGCTGAGGGGACGCTTATCTGCGCTAGCTGTGGGTTAACCTTTAAAACCTTTGAGAAGTATTTGGAACATGGGTGTAAACGATATGTCAGTGAATAGCGAAGCCAGTGATCGAGATATTTTGTGGACCTGCCCTAAGTGTGGGGTGATGTTTACTTACTCGGTTCCCGAAGGTCAAACATTTACCGTTAAAAGCATTAAGCATAATTGTTCTGAGTATACGACGATTGAGGGTACTGATGAGTGACAAAGAGCGTGAGGCAGAGAAGTTGTTCAAGATGATGGAGTCTTATTCAACAAGGTCTTATCTCCACTCAGAAGAAAACGATGCCCCACCAAACAAATTTTATTACTGGAATAAATTGGTTGAAGCCCTAGAACGAGCTGAGAAGCGGTCTTACGAGAAAGGATTTGAAGATGGACAGAAAAGTTCACGATAAGATTTACAGAGCGAATCACAGGTCCGACCATGTGTTCCACAACATTCCTTGGAGATTGAAGAACAGTAAGTTTTATGTCGGAGTGAAAAACTTTCTTACCAAAGAAGCTGTTGCTCAGTTATGGGAAAGAGATAACGCTGATGAATTGAATCAGCCATCTCTGGATAGGATTGATAGCTCAGGACATTACACATTTGATAACTGCCGATTCATTGAGATGAAAGAAAACTCCAAAAGGGCGGTCAAGGATAAGTGGGATAAGAGAAGTAATCTTGATTACTGTAACAACGGACATCAGTTTATCGAATCAAATACTTATTGGTATGGTCCAACTAAAACTTACAGGAGTTGCAGAATATGCAAGAGAGTAAAGGCGAAGAAGGAATGGGCGAGAAGGAAAAAATAGCATACGAGTTAGGTGTGAAACGTGGGCGTGAGGAGGAACAAAAAGAATCACTAAGCCACGGTATCGTCTATACCAAGACAATGTATGATGAGCGATTTAATCAAGGACTCCTGCGTGGTGCGGAGATTGCAAAGGAAACGGTAGGTTGCCTTTGTGGAGAACACGGAGAGTTTGACACCTGCCAGATGCACAGAATAGCCGAAGCCATTAGAAAAGAGGCAGAGTAATTGTTCTTTGATGGGGTGACAGAACATGAAAAGTGAGGGGTGGTATGAACAAATCTAAAGTGGCAAGGGAGAAAGCAAAAGAAGTAATGAATTTAATTAGAGCGCATTCAACCAAAGATAATGTTCTTGCTGGTGGCTTGCTTGAGTTTACAGAACAACAAATTAAACGAGTTGTTTCCCAAGCCCAAACAGAGATTCTTGATAAGGCGATTGAGGTTGCTGAGAATGAAGCCTTTAAAGACGGACTCCTGCGTGGTGCGGAGATTGCGGAGAAGTTAGAAGCACAAGCATATAATCCTGCGTCAGAGAAATGGTATTACAGAATAGCCGAAGCCATTAGGAGGGAAGCCAATGGAAATTGAACAGCTTGCTGGGTATTGCGTTCATTGTTTAAGAGAAGGAAAGCGGAAACAAGCGTTCACAGTCTATAACGGAAATTCAACTTGTTACGACCACTTTGCCTTGGCTATTATCAATGATGAAAAAAATATCAAGAGACCCTGAAGTGTATAGGACAGGTCACGCTAAGAATAAGTGTGCTGACTGCGGTAAGGGGATTCACTTCTCACGGGTACTTGGAATAACGAAAAGATGTAAGCGTTGCAGGGATAAAAGAAAGTCGAGTTACTAAATGAAACTGTTACTACTTACCACACTTGTAGTATTTTCCTACCACAGTACGTCTTATGCACTCCTAATTGGTGAACCAATTGATTAACGCAACCATGAGAACGCCCAATGCGACTATTTATACTTTTATTTATAATGGTGACTCTTTTAGTAACACCGTCTTACGGGAATCAATATACGGACGCACTAGCACCACCACTCGTCTTGACTGGCGGGCCGAGGTCGGAAGTAAGGAATGGGATTGATAAGAATCTGATTCGTGCCGAAGGTTACATAGATACTATTTATATGTATCCACTTGCAATCTGGACAACGGTTGAACACATAGAAGATTTGTTGCAGCTTCATGCGACAAGTAAGTGGCATCTGGATTGGGTTGCAGTTAGGTTAAAGCAAACGACAGTTGAGCAGTTACAGAAACATGATGAGTTAAGATTAAGACTTATTCAGGCTGAGGATCAGATCACTGCAAGGCTTGATGAGATTATTGAAGATAGAAATCAACGGTCTGAATTACGTAAGAGTGCATAACGTAAAGGTACATAATGACGGAACCGTGGTGGAGTAAAGACGGACAGAAAGAAATAAAACGCCGTAATGCGTGGTTCTATTTACTAATGTTTCTTACTTTTATTGTTCTATTGGGACTTGCTATAATTGGTGTTCAATCTTATGTTCAATTCTTAAATGAATGGTGATTCATGGAACCAGTACAGTTCAGGGCATTAAAGTGGTTGAGGTATTGTTATAAATTAACGCAGAATACGCATCATATGGATGAGCTTGAAACTTTTATTGATGAGTATGAAGATTGGTTAAGTGGTAATGACGAACACAACGACTTTGATATTCCGATTCCGACGAGTGAATTGGGCGATATAGAGTCAGAGGTGTGAGGAGGAAGACCTACCTTGATGGTTTAAGGTTCGCGGTCAAGGTGGCTGAGACTTTAGCGGCAGGTAAGGATAATACTGATTTGCAAGATGGTTATTTCTATGACGGGTGTATAGAAGTTTCAAAGATTATTCGTAAAGAGATTATTAGGGCGGCACAAGGAGACGAGTTCCAAGTAACTCGGTGGTGATAATCTTTAGGGAGGATTCACCCCACGAATCCGAGTGAAAAGAAAGCCACGTTAGTAGCCTGTGTGACAATCCCAAAAGGAGGAATCACCTCAAGAGAGCAGGCGAAAGCGTGGCTTATTTATGGAGGATGCTATGGCGTATGAGTTGAATGTTAAAAAAGTAGAAAACGGATTCATTCTGAAGTATGACGAAGAGTTGGATGAAGGAACCAAGATAACAACTGAGCATATTGTTGAGGAAGATGACACGGAATTTGGTGAGTTAGAATCTGGAAAAAGGATGTTGTGGCACGTGTTAGAGCATTTTTGCCTTAGTGGCAGCAAACATGACTCAAAGCGTATTGTGATCTGTTACCGGAACGAAGATGGTGAGTTAGTAGATGAATAAGGACACAAGCTTCATGAAGCCGTGCTGTAAGACTCTACTTAAGAAAGAGTTAAAGAAGCTGGCGGTTAACTTCGACTCTCAAGGGCTGTGGCACTTCGGGGTACATGACAAGACGCATGGTGGTGATGTTAGTCAGCGGATCTATAGACTGATTAAGGAGATAGGTTAATGCAGAATTGTCTTTATTGTGGGGATACGTTTGACAGGGCGCATATGTGTACTGGTGAATTGGATCTGAGCAATCATCATCCGTATTGTGTGCAGACTCACGCGGATTATATGAAGCAAGACCCAAGGGCAGAGTGGAGATGTGAGTGTTCGATTCTGTACTCATATGATGAGTGGAGAAAAAGGAAAGCATCCAAAAAAAATGAATAAGGGCGATCTAAAAGAAGGGGAGGCACACCCTGCAAGCTACCACGCATTGGAATACATTAAAAGCATTGGTGGGGAAAATTTATGCGCGTGGCGTGAGGTATTTGCTTCATGCGCTCTCTCAGGCAATCGACTTGCCGAAATTTCGGGAGAGACACTTAGAAGACTTCTTGATGGTGAACCAGTGTCTGACCGATACTTACTTGGCCTTGCTTGGGTTATCTTTAGAAAAGACCTCCCAAAAGGAGCGGGAACTCCCGAACTATTGCCCCCGGTGCGGGACAAAACTGATTCAGGTGATAAGTCTTGAAAAAGTTTTGATGGTGAGGTGTATTAAGTGCGATTTTAAGGTTGGTGAGCTTTAGTATTCTCTTTTTTGTGTCTTTCTATCACGTCTCTTACCGTATGAAGCCTGAATCTACAACGCGGGCATAAAACCGGGTGTTCTACCCGCGATACCCACTTTGCACCACATTTCGGACACTGTTCTGTCTGCATGACACCTCCAGGTTGTATTGGATAATAGACCATGCACTTGAAAGTAGTCAAAGACTTTGTGTATGTTATAGTGAGTGGCGAAGTCTAAGCGTTTGGACAAGAATACCCTCGTCCGACTTCACAACGAGATCAAACTTGCTGAGAAGCGGAACGAAGCAGAACTGTTACCAGTCGTTCAAGAAAATATCGCCAGATACACAGGTAGATTTCTTCCGACAGTAGGGGTCAACTGGGATATTGTCCTTAACGAAGTTTATCCCATTGTTCAATTCAATCTTCCCTCGATTCATTTTAGAAATCCACGCGCATTCTTAAAACCCCGCAACAAAACTTATATTACGAAACGCCGCGACCCAGTTTCAGAAAAAATGGTCGATGTGCAACTCGACTCCACGAAATCCGCGCGTACCCAAGAGCATTTGCTCAACTATTCCGTTGAAGAAATTCGCTATAAAAATGAAGTGCGTAAAGTCTTATTTGACGCGCTGTTAGCACCTCATGGCGTTCTTTGGCATGGTTATAAGGGTGAGTTTGGAATGACTGAAGAGCAGAGTCTCTTCATAAGAGACGAAATGATTTACGTCAGACGCCTCTCACCACTTCGTTTCATATTTGATCCCCGCGTGAACCTTTCAAACTTAGACGAAGCCCGTTGGGTTGGTAGAAGTTTCGATATTCCGCTTCAAGACTTGTTTGAGGACGATACGTTAAACGTCGATAAAGATCAGATCAAAGGTAAGCGTGGATTCGGACAAGGACTCTTAGTAGACGCAAAAGGAAATTTCATTCGATCAGGCGGCACTGATAAATTGCCCGCTACTTCAAAAATAAAACCTCTTCTTGAATTTGCAGACAAAGATTTTAGAACTTCAGAAATGTCACTATTTGCAACACTGCATGAAATCTTCCTACGCCCCTCAAGAAAAGAAAAGCGCGACGGTGAGAAAGGAAAACTCGTTTTACTCACCGACGAACAGTTTGAAGACTTGAGAACCAACCCGTGGCCGTACAAAGCTGAAGGCTGGCCAGCAAAACCGCTTATATTTAACGATCTCCCAGACGCAACTTTCCCGCTTGATGACGTTTCTACATATTCTTCGATTGCAGACAACAAAAACATCATGCGTAACCTTCAGATTCGTAATGCACAAGAAAATTCAAAAGTCTGGGTGTTCATTGCAAAAGAGGGCATTAACGAGGAAGACCTTTCAAAGATTAAAAGTGGTGAGCAAAGTATCGTCCTTTATGAGTCAGGCAGTATTCAAAACAAAGCGCAAGTATCAGCCGCTGGTTTAGCTGCAAGTCAGGAACTTTATCTGATTGACGGTAGGCTCGACAAGGAACTGCAAGACAAGTCATTTGTAAGTGACCAGAAACGTGGTTTCCTGCAGTCTGGTGAAGAAAGTGCAGCTAATGCAAGGATTCGTGCAGCCGGTGGAGCAGTGCGTCCTAGCTACCGCCAGGACATCATGAGTGACTTTCTAAAAGATTCTTTTAAGTACCTTTTACAACTGTTAAAGCAGTTTATGCCGATCAAAGACGCGGTACGGATTATTGGCACCCTAGACGTCGATTGGTCAGACGATTTTACGAAGGAAGACATTCAAGCTGAAGTGGACGTCGAACTTGACGCGATTTCAATGTCACCTGAAAATCCTGAGAAGGAAGTACAAGAATTGACCATTATTTTGAATCTAATTCAGAACGCGATTGCCAATCCAGGGCTAACTCAGAAATTGCAGCAGGAAAACAAGACGTTTAACGTCGCCCCCATTATTGAGCAACTGCTTATGAGACTGAAGATCAAGAACCCAGAAATTTTTCGTAATATTCGCCCCGAAGAGTCTGAAGGGTTTGTCTCTGTCTCTGAACTTCGCGCAGCCAAAGAGAATGCAGCGGCAGCGGTTCAAAATCAACCCATTCCCTCACCCCCACAACCGGGCCAGGACCATAGGGCAAGACTGGAACTCTATACGAGCATTTTTCAATTTGTTCAAGCTTTGGGTGGTGGTTCAGAAGGACTGCAGCGTTTGATTGAACAACAAACTTTAATCATGCAAGAGGAAGAGAAGCGTGAGTCTCCAAGAACACCCAGAAAACTTGAAGAGGCACCTAAGTAATGGTTTACATCAAGAAATCAACAGATTACGAACATTATAACAACGCCCTTGGTAAACACATTACAAGCAAGAAGGACTATCAAGAATCCATGAAACGTGCGGGCTGTGAGCCGTTTAATCCGTCTAAGGTAGCTGACAAAAGCCCAAAGCCTTACACGCCTTCAGACGAAGCGCGTCAGGTGGCTAAAGCCGGTTCAGAACAAATGAAACGCGATGGCCGCGTGAGTGGAGCAGTAATGGAATGGCTCGTAAAGAACGGTAACTCCAAGCCAGTTCCGAAAGAAGTACGCGATAAACAATCTGGTGGAATGTACACCTCTTCTTAAGGGAGATAATTATGGCATTACCTCAAAGATTAAATAGACCAACTGGTGAGCTGATTTCTTTTAGAAAGCAAGCTGGCGTAATCGTTTCACCCACAGTCAGACAAGAATCATTTCGGCAGATGCGTAGTAATAACACTCCCGCGCCGAAAAGTGAACCTGTGGCTAAGAAAACAAGAGAACCCAAAAAAATGTTACCTGCTCTTATTTCATTAGAAAAAGATTCAGGGTTCTTTGGTCACATGGACTCAAGCAAAATTAAACGGTCGCCAGTAATCAAAGGCGGAATTAACGGATAGGAGAATGATATGCCACAGGACAATTTATCTGGTAAGGGTTCAGTCCCAGGAAGTCAAAAAATAATTAAGAATGCAGTAAAAGTCGGTGCGTCACTTTCAGGCGATATGTACAACAGTTCTATCGGCTCAAACCCTCGTCTTCCCGGCAATCCCGCAAAAGGAACTCTCGGAAACAGTGAGTCCGTTAAAAGCGGTGCTTCTAGGAGTGGAGGGAGTTACTAATGCCTGGCGCACAACTCTTTCTTGATTTCATCAAGTATCCGAAGCTAAGGAATGCTGTATCTGGACAAAGAATCAACATAACCATTGGTGGAATTGCAAAAGTAGGTCGTGACGGCGTTAATCTTACGATTGAATCTTTAGACGTTGGTAAACGCTCAAAAATGTCCACACAGGCAATTATGTTAGCTAACCGACTAGATAGAATCGAAGCGAAACTTCCGGGGCAAGCGACAGCCGTATGAAGTATGTTCAGATCACTGAGGACGTTTGGGTTAACTTAAGTGAAACGGAATCCATTGTGAGGACTTCCGACGGACTCGCCCTCATCCAAGGTAGACAAAGAGTTTACGAATCAACTATTCCATTCGAAGCGGTGATTGTAGGTGCGAAGGACACACGAGAAGATAATGGTAAACAGCCTGTACGACACGTTACGTCGCCGCTTTTAGTGGATAAATCTCAAGACCCGTTTAACACTTCCCCGGCGTGGTGACTTATCGGAACTACAGCGGCAGTCACAGTAGGCACAACAGCGACCCTGATTATTCCGGTCAATGCGAGACGTACGAGTTTCTACCTATTGAACAATGGTGCGAACGAAATGTTTATTGGAGAGACAGCGGCATCAACAACACTAGCAAATGGATTCCCACTGGCAGCAGCTTCACAGGTATCTGAAGACGAGGGCATGAATGTTTACAAGGGTGACGTATTCGGAATTGTCGCAGCAGGAACTGAAGAAGCCAGATTCTGGGAACGTACAGCAAGTACGTAGTAAGTAGTGGATAATTTTGCTTTCGGTTTTTTAACAGGAATGTTGTTCGGGTTAATCATTTTATACGGGTCAATAATTTTGGGAGTCGGTTGAATGGGAGTCGCGATAGGTCAGGCGAAAGCCAATATTGCAGGAACCATTGATTCAACCAACACAGCGAATAATGTCATCCTTGCGTTCGGGACGGTCGCAGCAGTTGCAGCGTCTACTGAAACAACGATTGTTAGTTACGCCACCGGAGCAGCCAAAGCCACGTGGATTACGCAGATTTTTTGCTCAGGTCAAGAAAATAGCAAGTGGCGACTCTTTGAAGCAACTGTTGCAAAAATTGTTTTAAGGATCGGAGCAGGTCAGGTGAACACAGAGTTTAACTTCACCACGCCATACAAAGTTTCAGCTGGTCCAGTTACGATTGACATTAAAGCAGAACACTTTATTACAGGCGAAACACCAACATTCGAAGCAACAATCTTAGGTTACGTTGAGCTATGACACAAAAATATACGTCACGTACTAGAATGCTTTATGCAAATGATGATGAAAAGCGAAATGGTCATTATCGAGTTCAAAGAAAATATCGCTCAAATAAGAGAGCGAAAGTTTTAGAGCATCTTGGCGGTGTATGTGTTCAATGTGGATTCTCTGATGAACGAGCATTACAGGTAGACCACATTAAAGGTGGCGGTTCACAAGCAAGGCGAAAATACACTTGTGCTCAGACGATTTATAATCAGGTGTTAGATGATGATGGAACTCATTTTCAACTCTTATGTGCCAACTGTAATTGGATTAAAAGATACGAGAATAAAGAAATCATGGGGTACGTGGAGCTGTAATGGCAGATACCAGTTTGGTAAACATAGGCGATTTAAAAGAAGCACCACCTGACGCCATTAAGAAATGGCTCCAAGCACAGTTGCAAGAAAAGAAATCTCAGATGTTCGCTCTTAAACAGCAACTCGATAAATGCGAGCAAGAAATCGAGGACATCAGGGAGGGTAAGATTCAAAAGATTAAATATTCAATGATAATGATCGGTGAGCAGGTTAAGAAGATCAGCTCTGAACTGAACGTAGTAGATTTAACTTAAGGAGAA
>Ga0307379_10011836_pt1 | contig 11408 bp, 11 predicted proteins | sample UN2MG_FD_202237 | JGI IMG/M metagenome (GOLD analysis project Ga0307379, IMG submission 202237) | Soil microbial communities from Risofladan, Vaasa, Finland - UN-2 | ecosystem: Environmental > Terrestrial > Soil > Coastal area > Acid sulfate soil | place: Finland: Risofladan, Vaasa | collected... | reverse complement strand
TAGACAAGCTGGATAAATACGGGCGAGGAAGCGTTGATTTTGCTACAATGGAGACAGCTAATAGGATTTCTGGAATCCTTGAGACTTCTAGCATAGAAGGGTATGTAGATGTGTGCGGCATTGGTATTGGTGTGTATCATAGGCTCAGGGAGCTAAAATACAAAAACGCATATCCGTTTAATTCCGCACAGAAAACAAAGCGACGAGATCAAAACGACGAGTTTGGATTTATAAACAAAAGAGCCGCTGGATGGTGGTTGCTTCGAGAAACACTTAGCCCAGACAGTGACGTAAAATTATGCTTGCCCCCAGACGACGATCTTATTGGAGAGTTAGCTACGCCAAAGTATCAAATCATGGCAGGGGGTAACTTAAAGATTGAAAGCAAAGATGATATAATGAAAAGGATAGGAAGGTCGACCGACTCGGCGGATGCGGTTATATACGCACTTACCGGCCCAATACTTGCTAAATTGCCACAGACACTCGTGTATTTTATTGGAGAAGGACTCGACGAGTGATAACCGAAGGTTGGTACTATGAGAAGCGATGTAATTAGAAGTATAAGTAATTTATCCGTTAGAAATACGGGTGGCACAGGTTCAAAAACAGCGAGCTTCGATTTCCTGTCTTTCCACTCCTCAATGCTACCTCCTTGGTGGTCTGAGTCGAGAGACAAACAGCTCAGAGAGTTTTGGAAAAAGAGTGACCATCTTTCAGGCGCAATGTATGCCATGCAGAGCAAAATGGTGACTATCCCGTTTCATATTGAAGCTCGTGACATGACTATAAAATCCCATGTTGAGCAGGCAAAAACAGTAACCCGTTTTCTAATGGAGGGTGCTGAGTTTGGTGCAGGGTGGAGTTCGTTTTTTACGCCAGTTGTCGAAGACCTTTTGGGGCAGGATAACGGAAGATTTATAGAGATTGTAGGCAGAGGGAGAAAAAACGGCCCAATAGAAGGAGCGCCTATTACAGTTACGCATCTTGATGCTAGGTCTTGCCAGAGAACAGGAGACCCGATGTTCCCTGTTATATACACCGACAATAAGGGTCGTCGCCACAAGATGCACTATACAAGAATAATATTTGACTCCCAGATGTCCTCCGCAAAAGAAGATATGCTCGGAGTTGGTTTTTGTGCAATAAGTCGTGCCGCACACAACGCTCAGACCCTGATAGATATTGCGACATACGAGACAGAGAAAATGGGGAGCAGACCTTTCAAGGGGGTCTTGCTTGCTGGAGGTGGGCTTGACCCAGAGGCAGTTGGAAAAACATTTGAGAAGGTGCGCTCCAAGATGGACTCGGCTGGATTTACAAGGTTTTCACAGACACCAGTTATCGGCGCTCCTGAGATAGAAGTTCCCACGCTGGAGTTTGTGTCGCTAAGTGACGTACCTGACAACTTTGATAAACAACAGTACACCGTTATAAGCATGGCTGGTATTGCTCTTGCTTTTGGTGTGGACGCCAGAGAACTTTGGCCGTCCTCGGAGACTGGCGCAACACGAGCTGACGCTCTTCTGTCTCACATAAAAACACAAGGTAAAGGGCCTGGACACATCCTTGAGACCACAGAGCGACTCTTCAACGCAAAGTATTTGCCAGGACATCTAAAACTTATCTTTGACTATCAGGACGACACGCAGGATAGAATGCGCGCTGAGATAAAGCAAATAAGCTCTAGAACCCGTGAGAGGAACATAAGTTCCTCTGTCACAACGGAGCGCATAGAAAGACAGGTTATGCTTGAGGACGGCGAGATTGACAAGGCGCAGTTTGATTTGCTTGAGCTTGAAAGCGGAAGGCTGTCAGATGGCAAAAGCGTTCTTACTTTATTCTACTCAGAAGACCCGCTCATAAAAGAAATGCTCAGCATGGGCATAACAGACCCAACAGTTCCTCATAAAAACGATGCAGAGAAAATGATTGAGAAAATAAATGAGCAGAGAGCAGTAATCTACAAAGAGATTGCCGATGTAGACATTGCTGGGCTTGAGAGCGCAGGTAGACAGTCATTGGCGGCGTTAGACATGCTTGAAGAAATATATGAAGAAACACTCCTTATAGAAAAAGAGGAGGAGGCTCAAGAGGAGGCTAAAAGAGCGCAACAGGACAGAGATAGATTTGGAGACAATAATCCAAAAGTTTCCGAGAGCACAGGAGCGTCAAGTAGCGAGGTTTCAGTATCAGAAGATATGGACATGGATACGGACGACAAAAAGGAGAAATCAAAAATGAGAAAAGGAAAAGGCGGACAGATTATTATAGACCTACCAACCCCAGAGGTGACTGTAGAGCCGCACATAACCGTGAATGTACCCGAACAGAAAGCTCCGGTTGTAAACATCGAGCAAAGCCCTGTTGTTGTAAATGTTCCTAAACAAGAGACACCCATAGTAAACATTCCCAAACAGGAAGCTCCCAGAGTGACAGTCAATGTTCCAAAACAGAAAGCTCCTACGGTAAACGTCAATGTTCCTAAAAGCGCTCCCTTAGAGCTTCCAGAGTACGAGGAAATGGAGCTAATTAGAGACAGAAGAGGAGACGTATCAAAAGTTATCAAGAAAAGAGGTAAAAGCAAATGACAGACGTAGATAATCTAACCGACGAACAGCTTGAGGTCTATGCCGACAAAATGGAAACGGATGAGCTTCAACTGTGGCTTCGTTTATTTACCAGCATTGCAAACGAAGCCGAGGAAAGAGGGGACAAACGCGTGCATAGAGTTCACAGACAGATTATAATTATGAAACGCGTTATCGACAAAAGAAAAGAAAATGTGGTCATAGGATTGGACTCTCTGAACCTAACCGCAAAAAAGAATTAAGGAGTAAACGATGGCAGAAGGAAATGGAGCAATTTACAATAATTTCAAAGAAGAAGTGATGGGGGGCGTTTTTGACCTCTCAAATGCGGCTGACGTTCTAAAGATGATACTTGTTTCTGGGCACACCCCTGATATTGATGCAGATACGGCCTATGCTGATGTTTCAGCGGACGAGTACGGAACTGCCTCTGGATATACTGCTGGTGGCGCAACTCTTGCAAATCAGGCTATATCTCAGAATAACGCCGCTGACAGAGGCGAGTTTGATGCTGACGACGTGCAGTGGGCTTCACTTGGGCCTCTTGCGCCAGCGACTCCAAGTCACGCTATTCTGTACGATACCACGGCGGCTAACAAATTGATAGCCTACTGGGAGCTTGGTACTACCGCCACAAACGGAGGCAACTACACGTTGCAATTTGGGGCGACCATTATCAATTTGACGTAAAATGAACTGGCGCGTGTACTACGACGCAGAGAGAAGTAGCCTGAACGATTACGACTGTCCAAGAGACGGCGTACTTATTGTTGTTTTTGACAATGAGTCTTGCGGCAGGCTACTTCTTCATGGCTTTGATTTCTACATGCTTATATCCGGTCAGTGGGTTGGAGCGGACGTTTTCGGCGTAGTGGACTATGCTAAAAATAACTTAGGCAAAATAGAGCTTGTACTACAGGGAAGAAGCGTAACAAACGAACAGTTTGAAAAAGTAATGCGCGACGCACAAAACGATAACGACTTTGCGCCAAAATCCGCAAGGTCGCGGATGGAAACTCCGAGGAAATAATGGCTGGCTCTCCAAATCATAACCAGTACGAGTTTAGATATAGGAATGACGACGGAAACGAATCTGGCGCGTCGTGGATTTATACATTAAATAATAACGGAAGCCTGCTTACAGATACCAACTACAGAATGCGTTTTACCATATATAACGATGGCACAGCCGTAAGAAGAAATTTAGAACCTCGGTTTCAGTATAGATGGTATACAGGATTTTGGGGGGCTTGGACTAATATTACAACGTCGTCAAGTGTAGTAAAAGCAGTACCCTCGCTGGAAACAAGCTGGACAATAACAGACGGAGACGATTGCTCACAACAGTTATCTACCGGAACGTATGACCCGACTAACAAAGGGTATACAGAAGATGGTCTTTCTGGCGGCGCTACTCTTGATATGTCCGCAGGGGCTAAGGCAGAGACAGAACTCTGTTTCCAGATTGTCGACTCAATTGTTAGTGATGGAAACTTAATACAAATACGCCTTGTCCAAGGGGATGCCGGAGATGCTGTTTTTGAGTCATACACGGAAACACCGGAAATAACTGTAAGCAAACCCGCATCTCCAGTAACAGTTCCTATCAACGTTCTAACTCTCTCCTCTGCGCCAATAAACCTTACCGTTGTCCCAGGAGCGGTCTCGACCTTAGTTGACGTTCTCGCTTTAGCCTCAGCGCCAATAGACTTGACGGCAGACGCGCCTATTCTGCCAGTAACAATTCCTGTGGACGTTCTAGCTTTAGCCTCTGCTCCAATAGACCTATCTGTAATTCCTGGCGCAGTAGCGGCAGTATTAGATGTGCTTAGTCTTGTATCGTCTGTTATAGACTTGTCGGTTATTCCTGGCGCAACAGACGTACCGCTTGATGTACTAGCGCTTGTCTCTGCCCCAATAGACTTAACGGTTACGTCTCCGCCTCCGTCACAATCTGTCTCTCTTGATGTCCTAACGCTTATATCTGCGCCAATAGACCTTGCTGTTGTCCCAGGAGCAGTATCTGTGTCTCTTGATGCACTAGCTCTTGCATCAACGATTATAGACCTAACAGTAACAAGCACATCGTTTGTGCCTCTGGATGCTCTAGCTTTAGCATCGGCGCTGATTGATTTGAGTGTCGTTCCTGGGGAGGCAATTACCCTCCTCGACGTTCTGTCTGCGGCGCTCTCTACAACAGACCTGTCTGTGATTGCAGGAGCTGTGACTGTTTCTCTCGATGTGTTAACGCTTGCGTCAGCCCCAATAGACCTAGTGGTCACGGGAACGACATCTGTGGCTCTCGATGCTCTTGCGTTGGCATCAGCTCCGATAGACCTAACAGTTGTGCCAGGGGCTATAACTGTATCGCTTGATACATTAACTCTTGCATCAACTCCTGTTGACATAACGCCAATAGCCGCATCTGGGATTGGTCTTGACGTGCTGACGCTCTCGTCTTCACCGACAGATTTATCAGTGATTGCAGGTGAAGTAACCATAACGCTAGATGTGCTAACGCTTACATCAAGTCCCATAGACATAACGCCAGTCTCTTCGTCTGCTATTGGTCTTGATGTTTTGACTATCTCCTCTGCCCCAATAGACCTATCTGTTGTGACTGGAGAGGTAATTACAACGCTAGACGTGCTAACGATTTCCTCTAATCCTATAGACCTGTCTGTAGTTCTTGGAGACAAATTTATCCCGCTGGATACACTCACTCTTGCGTCCAGCGTTATAGATTTGTATTTCCCTCCGCCTGCTCCAACAGGAGGCATGGCTAGTGGAACTGGAGGAAGAAGAGCAAGCCCAGAGACATACAGCGCAATAATGAACGCGGTAATTAGAGAGAAGAGAGACGAGAGAGACTTAGAGGTAATAGAAATTCTCGATTTATTTGATGATTTCTAAGGAGTAGTAAAATGACAAAACTAATACAAGGCTCTGCACAGCCAGCATACCTTATTGACCCATCAACAAGACAGCCACTGCGCGGTAGCGCCATTCCTGTATATCTAGTAGATGTAAACGGAAACTTTGTGTCATGGTCTGACATCGCTATTGGAAATGTTACAGCAGGAAATTACGTCAGAATAAACGAGGATGGTGTTGTTTTATACGGTGACGCAACAGCATGGGACGATCTAAGAATACCAGCGAGTGCAACAAAAGTCACCGGCGCAAGCCAGCCAGCATGGGCAGTAATTCCTGGGACTACAAATATCTATACATGGTTTTTTGGTGCGGCTGGAGTTAATGAGGCATGGTTTGTAGCACAAATGCCCCATAGTTGGAAAGAGGGTAGCAACATATCACCCCATGTTCATTGGGTGGCTAATGGAAACGGCGGAGTCGACGACTTTGTAAAATGGGTACTTGAATATACATGGGTAAATATTGGCGCTGTTGTTGTGGCAGAGACGCCTCTTTCCTCCGTAGTGCATACTCCCGCGGACGCTTCAATCGTTGCAGGAAAGCACTATCTCTCTGAATTTGCTGATATAAACGGTGCTGGAAAAACACTGTCGTCAATGCTTGCGTGTAGGCTGTATAGAGATGGAGCAAATGACGACTACGCTAATACTGCTGGGCTTCTTGAGCTTGATTTTCATTACGAGGTAGACTCATTTGGCTCGCGAGAGGAATACGTGAAATAATGGTTAGAATAGCTATAATTCCAATTGTTAGCGCAACTATGCTCACAGGAGCTATTGGCGAGGCTGTTGAGAACCAAATAGAGAGGGAGACAAAAACCATAGTAGATATGTATGAGAAGACCGTACGCACTTGGTCAAAAAAGCCAAACTTTACACAAGACATAGAAATTGGTGAAGACATTATTGTAGATATTGGAGCAGACCGAAGCACAGATGAAGGAGACCACCATTTCTACCTTGACTACGGGACAAGCGTACGGTATGCTACTATGGTTGATGGATACTCTCCTAAGACAAGAGCTAATAGGGTTGGCTCTTATGGAGGAAAGACGTACAAAAAAGGAAAAGGCGGGGGAGTAGCGTTTGTAAGCAGAAGTCGCCCTAGACCTGGAATTGAAGCAAGAAACTGGTCTAGCCTAATTCATCAACGAAGGTCACATGCTGTGGCTTGGAATCTAAACCTTGCAATAAAAAGAGGAACAAAAGGACTTTTCATATGACGGAAGACATCAAAACCGGCTGGCTTAATTTAGCCAGAAGATTACAAAGCGTCTGTAAAACAGAAGGGTATGCCATTGTAAGAATTACTGCTATCGTAGACTGTAATGGAAATCCCGTACAATGGGTAGAGCCAACAGTAAGCAGATTCGAACCAAAAGGGATAAACTTAGAAAAAATAGTTGAAGACATTGGAGAAGAAGAGTTCAAAAAATTCATGGATGTACTAGCTGAAATAACCCCATAAAGTGAAAAGGTCAGGCTTTTTACAAAGTCCTAACCTCTTCATTTTAGGTTTTTAGCCTGTGTGGGATATAAAGATATTGTATCTTGTATTTTCAAAGCAGTCAAGTCTTGTTTGCAATATTCAGTTGGCTGTGCTAGAATAGACATAATTGATTAAATAGTGTAGTATAATATTTACGAAGTGTCGGACTGGCGCGTAGCAAATCAGCTACGCGCTTTTTTCGTGAGGTAACTAATGGATTACAAAATCAAGAAAAGTAATGACATAGACGGCAAAGAGGTTGAGATGTATGCCGTTGTTGACGAAGACGAAACTAAAGTCTTCGGGTGGCACAAGACTAAAAAAGAGGCGCAGAAGCAAATCGACTCATTTGGACTTGAGGCTACTACTACTGTGACGAACTCCTCCACTGAAAAATCCTATGTGCCTTACGGGGTGTCCACTTTCGAGGAGTTAGATGAGTTCGAGGCGCGAGTAGAGGAAAATGAAGAAATAGTTGAAGCGGCATGGGCTTTCCCTATGCTCGTTGAAAACGCCCTTTACTCAACCGGAGACTCGAAAAAAGCCGTGCAGGGAACTTTGGATAGTTTAGTGTCTAAAATGAAAAATGTACTGGGCTTAAAGAAAAGTATGCCTTCATCCTTCTCGGTTTACAAAGGTAGCGACGGTCGCTGGTTCTGGATAGCCAAATACAGTAATAACATTATAGACAACGATTTTCCCCCAGACATAATTTCCTCACAGTCTCATAAATCATTTGTTGAGATGGTGGACAAAGGCGAAGCTGACTATCCTGAGCTTTGGTTATGGCATGAACCGGAGTGGAACATAGGAAAAGCTACATGGCTTACATATGATGAAGATAACGGCGTGGCTCTCGCGGCTGGTTACTTCTATCCATTTGCTTATGGCGTTGCTGAAAAGCTCGCTAAGGCAAGGGATTGGGGTCTCAGTCACGGAATGCCTAACTCGTCAATAGAAAGAGACGAGGACAACCCGAAAGTTATCGTGTCCCACAAAACTGCTGAAATAAGCCCGTTGCCCCTGTGGGCGGCAGCCAATAAATTGACGGGTTTTGAAATTCTTAATAAGGAGGCAAACATGGCGATTACTGATAAGAAACGCCAAGCGCTTCAAAGTGAACTTGGGATTGACGAAGATACTTTAGCTAGTATCGAACAGTCAAACGCCGAAATGTCTAAAAGTGCGGATGCGCTCGGACTCGAAAGAAAAGAGACTGAGCCGGAAGTCACAGAGGACGTGAAGGAAACCGAAGAGATTACTAAAGAAGAACCCGATGTTGCCGTCGCTGAAAAAGAAGACGAGACAAAAGATGTCTCTGATGAAAAAGATGCTGACGATGTGGACAACGATGAAAAAGACGTAATCTTCACTACTGCGCAAACTGAACAGTTGAAACAGGCTTTTGATGCTTTTACAGAGCAAATGCTCTCTCAGGTCACAGAGGTTGTCAAAGAGGCAATCGCTGAGGTCAAAGAGGTCAAAGAGGCTGTCGACAAAGACTTTGAGGAAAAGGTAAAAAGCACCCCGCAGGCATCACTTGCCGAAATGCTTTTTGGAAACCCACAGAGTCACAAGGCTTCCACCTCTGAGGATACCTTAGTGGATGGAAGAACGAGTTTTGCAAAAAGCAAACCTAAAGAAACAGAGTCGGATAGCGAAGATGTGCTATCTGGAAGCGAGTTTACCAATATGGTAGCCAAAAGCGTCCTGAATTTTGGTGAACTTGTCAAAAAAGTTAATGGCGAATAACCTGGAGGTTAAAAATGGATAAACAGATTGCTGAAATTTTGAAAGAGCAGTCCCTCATAAACACAAAGGTTATCGAGCTTTTAGGTAAAGGTGACGCAACTGGTACGCCTTACAACACTCCTCTTCATGGTCTTGGTGGACTTTTCTCCACTCCTGGTCTTGAGAGAGATGTTGTAACCGCTCACATTCGTCCACAGGGTATTGGCAGTTCTCTTCCTTTGCTTCCCTCTGTTGACGAAGACCCCAGATTCGGCGCGATCACTGGTTATACAGAAGACGTTGGAACAAGAATTACTAATCCTTGTGACGATGCTCCGTACAACTATATCAAAGCCTGCACCCTAACCGCTCGATTTGGCCTTACCCGCCGCGACACAAAAGAAATTGACATCGGCACTGTTATGAAAAAAGTTAACAGAGGCGATATGACTGATCTTTTGCTTCGTGGCAGAGTTCTTGGACTCAGCGGGTTGACCCCCTCTGGTCTGAACGAGCGCGATATTATGAGCATCGTGACTATGAGTGAAATGGTTGGCGCGGCTGTGAGCGCAGAGAGGGAACTCTCTGTAGATATGTGGCAGGGAACAATTGCCGCTGGCTCATTCCCAGGTCTGGACTCACAGATTGCAACCGGTCAAGTTGACTCAGAAACAAATGTTGCCTGCCCCGCTATAGATAGTGATGTAAAAGACTTCAACTATAACAATGTTGAAGGAACTACACTCTCTATCGTAGAGTATATGTCGGCAATGGAAAAATACTTATCTCATAACGCGAGCAGAATGGGACTCGACCCTGTTACATACAAGATCGTTATGTCCCCTCAGCTCTGGGAAGTTTTGACAGAAGTTTGGCCCTGCCAGTACAACACTAATAAATGCGCTTCGTCCGTGCTTGGTGATGATAGCCGCGTTGTGATTGACGGCAGAGAGAACATCTCTGACAGAGACAGAATGAGAAACAGTATGACTCTTGACATCAACGGTAGAACATACCCTGTTGTAACCGATGATGGCATTTACGAAGCGAATAGTGTCAACGACGGAAATCTAATCCCTGGACAGTTTGCATCAAGTATCTACTTTGTGCCTATCACTATCCAAGGCGGATTCCCTGTAACCTATCGCCAGTATTTGAACTACAGCGCTTGGGACTCCGATGTCAGCCTGCTCAGAGGAAAAGAAGACTTCTGGTCTGACAATGGTGTGTACTCATGGGCTGTCTCCCAAACCAAATGGTGCTACGTGATGCACCTCAGAAGTGAACAGCGTATCGTTTTGAGAACCCCGCATCTTGCTGGGAAAATCCAAAACATTATGTACGAACCGTTGCAGCACCTGAGAAGCCCGTACCCCGACAGTGACTACTTCGAGGATGGCGGCGTAAGCACTCCTAGAAGCGTCGGAACTGCAAATGCAGTCTGGGCGTAAAAACTAAGCCACCTAATCTTGCCCTCTGGTAAAGGGCAAGGTCGGTTGGTTTCTCCGTAGCAAAAGGCAGGGAGTCTCAAAGCTCCCTGCCACTTTTGTTAACTTGACATAATTTCCGTAATATGCTAGTATTTTATTGAGTTCCCAAACTCAACTCTCCTTAATGGGGACATATGGTGTGTGTGGGTTGGTTGCCCACCAGCAGAGCGGCTATTGTCGCTCTGCTTTTTTTGTGGTAAAATTCATTAAGACAAACCGACCAAAAGGAATTTTCTAATGAAAGTTTTTGTTACTACGTGTGATGCACACCTTTGGACGCTAAGAGTTTTTTCATACCTTTTCAATAAGTTCTGGAGCGCCAGTCAGCCGGTCTATGTTCTTGGGGAGTCCCTTCCGCCCTTCAAACTTCCACCAAATTTTATTTATAGAAGCGCTGGTGTTCCGTGGGGGAAAAGCAGATACTCAGATGCAGTCATTGAATTTATACAAAGAGAGATAAACGAGAGTCATTTTGCATGGCTTCTAGACGACTACTGGCTTGTAAGAACAGTAGACCATTCTGGAATAAAGACGATGCACGAGTTTATGGTTGAGAATAAGAAAATACTTAGAGTTGACCTGACCTCAGACAGAATGTTTGCTGGAGGAGCTAAAGACGTTGGCTACTACGGTCACTACGACCTTGTTGAAGCAGTAGGAAGTCAGTATCAAATGAGCCTGCAAGCGGGGATATGGGACACAAAACTTTTGTTAAAAGTCCTGCAACGAGGGTGGTCTCCTTGGGACGTAGAGCTTAGCGGGACAACAGTTGTAAATGAGAGCGACATGCGAGTTATTGGCACTAAACAACAACTCGTAAGATACGCAAACGGACTAAAATCAGACAGCAACGAAGTAAATATAAAGGGGATACCACGGGAGCACACAAAAACGATTTTAGAGGCTAACTGGATACCTAGAAAATTCGAGGGAAAAATAAAACAATGAGTGATGCGCACTGGATGTCTCTTGTAACAGAAGATATGACGAAGCTACCAACATCAACACTTATCTCAAATAATGGAATAAGTGTAGTCTATAGAGCCAACGATACAATCTATAAGCGCTCTATTCCATTTATGATAGAGAACGAGATATACTGCCTTAAAAAAATGTACAACAGCGGGTACGTTCCGTCATGTTTTAGATATGATAAATATACGATTGCTAC
>Ga0307379_10011835_pt1 | contig 11410 bp, 5 predicted proteins | sample UN2MG_FD_202237 | JGI IMG/M metagenome (GOLD analysis project Ga0307379, IMG submission 202237) | Soil microbial communities from Risofladan, Vaasa, Finland - UN-2 | ecosystem: Environmental > Terrestrial > Soil > Coastal area > Acid sulfate soil | place: Finland: Risofladan, Vaasa | collected... | reverse complement strand
CGGGTCAAAGAGGGTATGCTGTTTTTGATTACAATCACAATTTTATAGTTGGATTTACCACATCGTTTGCATCTGAAACTGAAGGTGGTTATTCGGAAAGTACTCCTCCAAGTGCGGCATTTGTTGCAACGACTGGTGGGTTTATAGGAAATTATATTACACCTACAGTTGAACTAGACTTAAAAAATGCATCTGTTAATGCTGATGGAACTACTATGAAAATATCACATATTCCAGCAACTGCTTCAGAGTCTACAATATTTCAGATTGGAGTAGAATCAGTTGGTACTGTGGATCCTAATTATGGTAGAGGGTATGTTCAACCTGTTACATATAATAGACCTTTTGAATTTCTGAACCTTGCCGGTAATTATGTTTTAAATATAGATAATACAAACAGAAAAGTTTACGCATATAACTTAGAAGTTCCTGGAACTAGTACTTTAAGTGCCTCTATTATTACTTCTGCTACAATTAGTGATTTAATAGCAACAGATGGTAGTTTTTCAACAGCAGATATTTCATATTTAACTTTATCGGGTTTAAGTATTTCTGCAAACGACAGCAGTAATATTAATTTACCTGGAACATCCTCTACAGATTTTAGAGTAGGTGTAGGTAGTATAGATTATCCAACAGGTAGAATAGTAGTACTAGAAGACCCAGATGTGAATACTCCTAATAATTTTAGGGTGTATGATGTAAGTCCGTCAAATGATAGACGAGAGTCTCTAAGCTATGTTCACTTAAAATGGAATTGGGATGGCTTGAATGGAACTAAGTCAGGACCAGACGAAGTAATTTTGAATGCACAAACAACGACTGGGGAACAACTTAGTCTAAGTGAGGGTGCTGCAACTATAAGGCAATTTTATTTTTCATCAACAGGTAATTTATATGATATTGATTCGTATGATGCCACAACTCGAACAATAACTTTAGCTGAAAACTGGGATGCCTCTGATGTAATCTCAGACATTTATCCAGCCAAGATAGTTGACCCAAATGTTAATTATTACACTATACGTGCTATTGAACAAGATACTGATACCAATTCATTAACCAAGCGCGCAATAATAGTTACGCTCGATTATGATAATATTGCTTTAGACCCAGAACATGTATTCAAGCTTGAACTAAATAAAAAATGGTCTATATCAATCAAGGCAGGAAACAAACATCACTCTAGTCCTTATGTAACTATGTTACCTGGAGTATATGATCCTGATCACGCATCGGGAGGACAACAACAAACATTCTTTGGTTCTCCATTTTATAATAAACTGCCGTTTATTGATAGTGCTGCATCTACCCCTTCTCTGACTCTTACTGCAACTGCGTATGGGTTTCAATTAAATATAGAAGGTTGGGAAAGTGACGTACGAGATACATCACCTCATGAGTTAGAAGTTGGTTATACTACTCTTAGTGGCATAACTTGGGAAAATTCTAGTTTCTCTACAACAAAGAAAAGTGGTGCAACATTTATTAGAACAGTAAATAGAACTTTACAAATAAGTACAAATCAAAGTACTCAATGGACTGTCGGAGTAAGGCCACTTCAAAATAATCAACCTGTCGGAATTCCAATATTTGGAATAGTATCTTCAGGCGGCGGAGGAATAATTCCAAGTGATGGAATTATAATTGGGCCCATGGATTTTGCTATAGTAGTAGCATCCGGAACAATATATCCAGTTAGTGGATTAGAAACAGATCAGTATGTAATTTCTGGAGCAAATAACGAACTCTGGGGAGAGAATACACTAGCAGGATCTGTAATATATGTAGGAGCAGAGGAAACATCTGTTCTATCTAATACTTTAAGATTCGAGGAAGCATAATGGCGGTAACAACTTTAACACAAAAAATAACTGTAAATACTCTACTAGGAGACCCAGCTCCAGGTACAAACTGGACGTCTGGAACTGTCAAGGCTGCTAGAAAAATTGGTGAACAAAATTTACCAGCTGATTATACCCTGACTGAGATACAAGTAAACTGTAAAGCTATTTCTGGAGCTAGTGGAGCAAATCCAGCAATTATTAGAGTTTATCAATATGGAAGAGAAGCTTCTGCAGCTACAATAGAATTATCCGGCGTAGGTATTCATTTACAACCCATAAGTTTAGGTATATTATCAAGATACGGCGCGGATCGAAAAGTAATCATAGATGCTTGGGATCCTGATACAGGCTCACCTAATAATACTTGTAGTATAAAAGGTAGTGTAGCCGTAGCTGGTAGACCTTATTATGGTATTGGTGGAGCAACAAATCAAATAGCTGAGTAAGCATGGCTACATATAAAAACTATTTAAAGCGGGCCAATGGTACTCCAGTCTTGGGTGCACAGGCCTGTTTGTATAATAAGAATGGCCAAAGACTTGATGTAGATATCACAGAAGATGATGGTCTATATTATTTTCTTAATGTCGCAACAGGACATTACCAAGTACGTTTCTTTGGTCGAAATCTAACAGAAGATGATTGGTTAGAGATTGACGTAGTAGATGAAATTCCTACGAGCAGTGGGATAGTCTATGATCCTATAATCTTTGCAACCTATCCTAGTATTGCTGTAGTTGAAGGTGACTCTAAAGTAACCAAGCAGGGCGAACTTACTACTGTACTATATACTATAGATGATATAACTACAACCCAGGGAAAAGTTACGTCTGCGTCTATATATGTACGTGAAGATGGTATTTTAAAATGGGAATTACTAGAAAATTTAAGTTTAGACTCTGGCAGTACTTTTACTGACGAACTACTTACCACAATAACTGGTGTATCTGAATTAGAACTTATAGATAAACCAACCCTATTTTATTTCAAGGCAGAATTTTTTAATCAAGTTGGAGAAATTGCTGTAGATGAAGTCACTGATACTATAGTTAGTCCTTCCACTTCCCTTTTATTTTATGGTATTACTGACCTTGATGAGTTTGTTGGTGTTACAAATCTCGTAACAAAAAATACAGTAGAAGTTCCTGGAGAGGATTACTATACTATTCCTACTGATGAACTAATATGTTCTTGGGATGATATGAAAACAGTCTCTGCTGAGACACAATTTTATAATGCATTGGGTCAACCAGTAACTTTAACAGCCTTACAATTAAAAAAAATTATGGGCTATTCAATTTTTATGTTCGTAAGTAATTTAGGGTATCCTCCAGCCTATCCGTGGCCTTATCCATCAAGCGATGATTATGGTGATTGGTATTTTGTGAATACAGTTCCTTTAAATAGGGCGGTAGTAAGGATTCCAAAAAATAAATTTGTAAAAGTATGGGTAGGTTTCAAGACGGAATCTACAGATGACACAACAGTAATAACAAAAGAAGAGACTAGATATTAATGGCAACTTATTATGTAGATAAAAATTATCCTGGAGCAAATGATGGGAATCCCGGTACAGAGGTTTCTCCATGGTTAACTATACAGCATGCTTTAGATACCGTTGCTGCTAATGACACGGTATATGTAAAGGCAGGTACTTATACTCAGGCTGCTCTTACTATGGTGACTGCTGGTACCTCTGGTAATCCTATTACTATATCTAATTACTCTACAGACAAAGTTATAATTGATTTTACACTTGGCACTGGAACTGGTTGGGATTGGAACGGATACAAGGATTATATAATTGTAAATGGATTCGAAATACGAAATTCAAAAGGGAAAGGTTTATTAGTTAAAGGTGATTATAATCAAATTACAAATAGTATAATTCATGATTGTGGAGTAATTAGTAAAACAGACGCATTTACTGTTGAGGGCGGCTCATACAATACTATTAATAATAATGAAATATATAATTCTGGTGGTAATGGATTATATATAGAAAACAGAAGTACAGATGGTTCTCCTGGTATAGCCAATTATAATGTAATCTCAAGTAATAAAGTCCATAATAATTTATACGGCAGTGGTATCATAGTCATACCTAATGTGTCTATGACACAAGATACTATGACTGAAACTACTATAAAATTTAATAAAGTGTATGCAAATTCGCAACGCGGAATATACCTGAGAAAACAATATATGGCAGATATATTTTCTAACTTGTTATATGATAATATTGGCAGTGGCGTAGAATTTGGCTGGAGAAGTGGTGCAGACGGAACAAACAGTTCTAATTGTACTATAGTTAATAATACAGTAGTTTACAATCTAGAGGGAGTTAGAAATTTAACTGACGTTAATATAACATTTAAAAACAATATTTTTGCTTATAATACAAACTATCAATTTTATTATGGTTCTTCAGTATCCCCTAGTATAAGCGATTATAACTTATATTATACAGAAAATGATATTTTAATATCATTAGACGATGGAGGGGAAACATATACTACAGTACAAGATTTTGGTGAAAGATATAGAGTAGAGTCCGAAGGTATACAAGATATACCATATTTTTATAATATAGACCAAGATGATTATAGACTAAGTTTATCTTCTCCCGCTATAGACTCTGGGGAGACATTGGCAAGTACTTATGAGAAAGATATACGTGACATTACACGTCCTTTAGGTAATTCGTGGGATAGAGGAGCATATGAATATATATTTCCATCAGTTGGAAATTATTATGTAGATAATGCAGCTATTTCTGGAAACAATACTGGCTTGAGTTGGACCAATGCCTGGAGAAATTTCACTTATGTACAATGGAGTCTTTTAGAACCAGGTTCAGTCTTACACGTATCTGGCGGAGTTAACTCAAAGTCTTATGGTCTTACTTCAACAATAAATATAACAGCAACTGGAATAACTATAAAGAAAAGTACAGATCTTGGGCATAATGGAGAAGTAGTTTTAGATGGTAAAATTTTATCTGATTCGGCAATTACAGTTAGTGGAATAAATGATGTTACTATTGATGGATTTACTATTCAAAATATTTTACCAATTGAGGCATATGGCGGAGTAATTAAATTAACTGACCTAACTACCCCTATTGTAAAAAATTGTGAAGTGGATGTGAAAAAAGGAAGTGCAGTAGAATTTAATACAATAGTTAGTGGGCTAATTGATAATGTTACACAGACAACCTCAGCATATGCATCAGCTAAAACTAATCTAGCTTATATAGTTAATGGTTCAAGCAATACAATACAGAATTGTACTGCAACCATTTCTAATACATATTCTTCATCAGATACAGAAGGTATTTATGTAAATAATGAAACTAACCCCACTATTCAAAGAAATAGAATTTACCTGAATACTGGATTAGCATCTTTAACTAAAGATGGAATTTATTGTGAAAACAATCAAGGAATAATAAAAATATATAATAATTTAATTTATTCAATAGGCAACGCTACGGGAACGGGCATTGCTTTCAAGACTACAAACGGTGCTTATACAGGTTATGCTGAGATATATAATAATACAGTTTATGTAGAAAATGCAGTATCAGATGTAATTAGAATAGAAGATACAGTTGTGAATTTAACAGATAGAGCTTCATATGTGGTTGATAATATTTTTTATATTAATACCTCTGGATATGCTGCTTATCTACCTGCTACTTTTTTATCTGATGATCATTGTGATTATAATATATATTATAACGCAGCAGGTAATTTGATAGAACACGATTCTTCTGACGATACTTGGATAACTTGGCAAGCAAAAGGATATGATGACACCGGTTATAATGAACAACCGACTTTTGATACAGATTATAAACTTGCAAAAACGTCTGCAGGTATAGATAAGGGTTGGGGTCAAAATGGAATAAATGTAGACATAGATGGAGTTACTAGACCACAAGGACAAGCCAGTGATATAGGTGCCTATGAAACTAGAAAAGGATACTATGTTGATAACCAAACAACTAATGATGTAAATGATGGAACTTCTTGGGGTTATGCGTGGAGTAGTTTTGCTCAAGTAGACTGGGATTTATTTTTACCTGGCGATTCTTTATATATATCGGGTGGACCCGCAGAAAGTTCTCAAGTTTATTATGAACAATTAAATGTAACAGCTTCTGGTAGTTACGAATATCCTATAAATATTTTACCTGGACTTGATGAAGGATATAATGGACAGGTCTACATTGATGGTCAAAATTTAATAAAGGCCAATGGTATTAAAGTTGATACTCAGGATAATATAATTATTAGTGGGCTTACCTTAAGAAATTCAATTGGTGCTGAAATATATGTAACTAACTCCGACAATGTAAAAATTTATGATTGTAATATATTATTTTATGGAAGAGGAATTGATCTAAGATATGGAACAGAGTATGTTGTTAGCGGGTGTTCTATGAATTCTCCAACATTTATTGGGGCTGAAACTGATGGTATTTATTCACAAGATAACCTGAATTGTATTATAGAAGACAATTATATTTCTGTATATAATGGATATATAGATGGACAGAATGATTGTATTCAAATTTTTAGAGACAACGGAACTATAATCAGAAATAATAACTGTATTCAAGACACAAATAAATTAAGTAATTCTAGAGGAATTTATGGTAGTTCTTGTTCTGGTGATATTTATATTTATAATAATGTAGTTAATATGAATGAAACCGTAAGTACGGCGATAGGTTATCAAAATCTTGAAGATGGTGGTGCCGAACTTTTTATTTTAAATAATACAATATTTGGATCAAGAATATATAATGGAATATTAACTTCTAACGTTGTAGACCCAACAATAAAAAACAATATCATACAAAGTAATTCAGGTACTTATGTTTTGAATATAAGTGATTGGAGTGGAACTGCATCTAATATAGACTATAATATTTATTACAATACTCTTACTTCATATGTAGTGAATTATGAGGGAGTTCTCACTAGTTGGGATAATTGGCAATCAAGTTCTTTTGACTTGAACGGATATAATTCAGATCCAAAATTTGTAAATGAAGATAATGGTAATCTACAATTACAGGAAAATTCTCCCGCTAAAGATGCCGGTATAGCATTGTCTGGAATATTTACCACTGACATAAATGGTATTACTAGACCTTATGGTTCTGCTTGGGATATCGGTGCGTATGAAGGACCAGGATATGATATTACTAAACCTACTGTAGTAAGTGCAGAAATTCTAAATGCAAATTCAGTTAGGATATATTTTTCAGAATCATTAGTAAAATCTGGAGCAGAAAATATAACTAATTATAGTATTTTAGATACAGGTGAAGTAGGAAACCCAAACCCAGGAATAGTAGAAGCTGTGTATGATAACATTACTAAGTCAGTAACCTTATCTACTACTACTCATTCTTATAGTAGTTTTGTTGTTACTGTAGAAAAAGTTTCTGATTTATCAGGAAATAGTATTGATACCACAAGTAATTATGCCGAGTATTATTATTATTATATTGATACTACAAAACCTCAATTGTTGGCTGCACGATTATTAAGTACAACACTTGTTGGACTAGCATTTACTGAAGCACTAAATTTAAATACAGCACAAAACGATAAAAATTATTCAATAACTAATAGATCAGTTTATGCAGCTATTTATAATTCAGAAGCACACGCCGTTACATTAATTACAGATGAGCATTCTTATGGTAATTATACTGTAACTGTTTCTGGAGTAACTGATCTTGCAGGAAATTCAATGGACCCAGATTATAATTCAGCAGAGTATAGTAGAATTTTTATAGATACTGAAGGACCAAGACTAATGTCTGCAGTAGCAAATCAAACAGGGAATGAAGTAAATGTTGTTTTTTCTGAATCGTTATCACCGACAATAGGAGACACTGATAACTACACAATATCAGGATTAGTAATAAGTGGTTTATGGGATTATGGACAGTGGAGTGATAGGGTACGTTTATATACTGATTCTATGTTTGATGGTACAACATATACTTTAATTATTTTATCTGGTTTAACTGACTTAGCTGACAATCCAATAGATACAAATTATAATACACTTGAATTTACATATACGGCTAATCCAGAAATTTTATTAGTGTCTGGAGTTAATTCTTCTCTTATTGATGTATATTTTACACATCCTATGGATACGACTACCCTTGAAGATCTGGATAGTTATAGTATTGCTGGACCTAGTTCAGTTGAAGCAGTTAAAATAGAATTCAAATCTAATTCATATATTAGTGTAGGAACAACTCAGCCTTCAGTAAGTGGCTTGTACACTTTAACGATAGATGAGGCATATGATATTTACGGACTTGAGTTAACAGCTCCAGATAATGATGGTGCTTATATTGTAGTAGGGGATTTTGATGATCCAGAGGTAGTAAGTGCTGAGTTACTTTCAGCTAATAGCTTGAAGATTACCTTTACAGAGAATTTATATGCAGCGGTTTCTCAAAATATAGCTCAATATCAAATACAAAAACTTACAGTTAGTGGATGGTTACCAGTGTTAGGAGTATATGTTGCGGATAACAATGCATACTTAACTACGGTAGGCCACGGATATTTACAAGATTATAGAGTAACAGTTAGTGGGGTACAAGACTTAAGTGGCAATATTATTTCTATAAATAACACGGCAGATTACACGTATGCAGTTTCTGGCCTGAGTTTAACAATAACTAACCCAGCAGGTGGAGAAGAGTATTATAATGGACAATATAAACCTATTACATGGACACTTGAGGAATTATAATGGCTGATGCTAGTTTACTAATACAATATAGTAATGATGGTGGAGACAATTGGTCTACTGTAGTATCTGGTCTTGAAGCTGATTTTGGATCAGGAAGTTATGATTGGATAGTACCAAATGATACTACTACGTCCGGACTTATTCGGATAACAGACTTAACTTCTGGATTAGAATTAGATACTAGTAATTCTTTTTCAATTCAAACTTTTGATAGTATAACTGATCTTATTATCTATGAAGCAATAGATCCAAAAGTAGGTGAACTACAAAATTGGGCTATGTCTACAAGTTGGTGTTCACGTGCTATTATAGAAACATTTCAAAATTTTGAAACTGTACAAGTATTTGCTACTTCAAATTCATTAGTTATAGATGAGTATAATAGAGCAACAATACCAGATAACGCAACAGCTAATACATCTTATATTCTATATTCCAAAATATACTCTTTCCAACCAGATGAGTTGTCTGAAGATGCCAGTTATAGTATATCGACAACAAAGTGGTCAATGCAGATAGAAGAAACTAGATATGGAAACGCAAACGTAAAGATGGAATTTTGTACTAATCCTGGAGATATAGATAAGATTTGGTTTACATGGTATGATACAGCTACACAAGGTTCTACATTATTAAAATATTTTCCAAATGGATATTTGGACTATAGTAGATTAGAAATACTTGCTTACGAGGGAGATGTTTTTGGAAACGGTCTTTTACCAACAAACTCTGTGCAAGTACGCTTAACAATAACAACAGACTCGGAAAGTAATGGAGGATATATAGATTATTTCGCATTACTTGGAGACCCCGATCTATTTTAATCAAAAATAAATATGGATTACTTAAGCTTAGAAGAAGCTTCCAAGAAATATGGAAATGGTGATTATTCAGAGTTAGTTCTTGAATCTCTTGATAATTATTATAGAACAAGAACAGATGTTTGGATTGAAAGTATAGATAAGGCTGTACTATCAATTAGAGCTGAATGGCTTATAAAGCAAATTAACAAATATTCTACATCTGCCCAAATACTAGATGTTGGTAGTTGGACAGGTACTATATCCAATGAGTTTTTTATAAGAGGATACAAGAATATAGATTGTTTAGAAATATGTGTAGCCGCATGTAAGTTAGGAAAAGAAAATTTTCCTGAACTCAATTTTATAAACGACAGTATATATAAGTTTAATACAGATAAAAAATATGATATAATAGTAGCAGCAGAAATACTTGAACATTTACACAATCCTCTTGAGGTAATTAATAAATTACGTAATATGTTATCAGATGGAGGAGTATTAATTGCCACTATTCCAACAGCACAAGCTACCTTTCAGAATAATGAAGACTATGAACATATAAGAGCAATAGAGAAAAAAGATCTAGAGGGGTTAGGTAGTGTAGAGGTAATTACATCTGATAGTTGGGAATGGAATGCAGTAGCAATCAAACAAAAATCAAAATATGAAATGCAAGAAAAATATAGAATACATTTATTAGGATTTCCTAATTATAGAATAGGTTGGGAAAAAGCGCCTAACAATCCATTTAATACTAAGTTAATATATATGGCTAAGATGATGAAAGATCTTGGACATGAAGTAATAGGTTATGGAGTAGAAGGATCTGACACCCCATATATGGATGAGTTTGTTCCGTTAGTATCAAGCAATACATTTGAAAAAGAATATGGTAAACGTAATCCAAATGGAGTTGACAATCTACACGAAGAAGCTGGTCCAGCATGGGATGAGTTTAATAGAAATGGTATTCGTGAAATTGAAAAGAGAATAAAAGAAGAAGGAAAAGAATTCCTTATTAATTTTCTTGGTTATGTATATAGACCAATTACTAATCACCTTGGAGTTAAAGTTATTAGTGTAGAACCAGGTATTGGACATAATGGTAGTTACTTACAGAATAGAATATTTGAATCTTATGCTTGGCAGAACCATGTTTACGGAAAAGAATGTTTGCCAAGGCAAAGCTATTTTCCAAATAATTTTGATACTGTGATTCCTGCATATTTTGATCCATCTGATTACCCGTTTGTAGAAAAGAAATCTGACTACTATGTTTATATTGGAAGAATTATTTGGGGTAAAGGAGTATCTGTAGCTATAGAACTTACTCGACATCTTGGAGCAGAACTTATAGTTATTGGTGGAGGAGATATTAGAAATGCTCTAAACCCAGAGTATGATTTACCATTAGATCATGTCAAGCAAACTGGAGTGCTTTCTCTGAAGGATAAAGTCAAGTATATTTCTAATGCCAGAGGTCTGATATATTTTAGCTTGTATGTAGAACCATTTGGTCATGCACCAATAGAAGCTATGCTGTGTGGAACTCCTGTTATCACAAGTGACTTCGGAGCTTTTTCGGAAACAAATATTCACGGACTTACCGGTTATAGAGGAAATGTATTTAATGAATTATACTGGGGAGCTAAAAATCTAGATAAACTAGACCCAAAGAAAATAAGAGAGTATGCTGTAGCAAATTATAGTCTGGATAGAGTCAAGTTAAAGTTTCAGGAACATTTTAGAAAATTACATGGCCTGAGAACTGGCGATGGTTGGTGGACTTTAGATAAAGAGAATCCTAAGTATCTTGAACATTTAACCAAATATATATCATGTTAAATAAATTAGCAATACTAATTATTACATATAAGACTCATGACTTGACAGAAAAGTTAGTCAACCAATTGAATAGTTATGACACTAATCTATTTGATCTAACTGTGTTTGATAACAGTG
>Ga0307379_10011833_pt1 | contig 11410 bp, 12 predicted proteins | sample UN2MG_FD_202237 | JGI IMG/M metagenome (GOLD analysis project Ga0307379, IMG submission 202237) | Soil microbial communities from Risofladan, Vaasa, Finland - UN-2 | ecosystem: Environmental > Terrestrial > Soil > Coastal area > Acid sulfate soil | place: Finland: Risofladan, Vaasa | collected... | reverse complement strand
TTATCGGTGATTTCTCGCTTGAGGGTTTTATTCCCACTTTTCGGTGTTCTTGTTCGAGCCATATTGGGTATGATGGCTTTTATTGTATAAAAATATACGGGTTAATCAGAAGTGATTAACTATAGCAGAAACAGCAGCGGAACTTTATGCCAAGTATAAGCGAAAGAAAACAAAGGGCCACATATCCTGCACCCAGCAAGCCGTCAATCAGGCAAAAGATTAACGTTCCCACAGCGTAGCTTAAAACGGTTAGGGTAATAGAGAAGCAGAGGATGTTCGAAGGATACCGTTCATAGTACATCACGTTGTTCATCTTTTCCCCGCTCCTTTTCGTTTGCCCTGATTTGGTGGATAGGTGGTGAGATTCTTACAGTCCCACCAGGGGAGATCTAAAACGGCGCCCCGAAGTTGATACAATACACATTTATCCAGTTTCCCACCTGCCGCATTCTTTAATGTTTCGTACAGCTCTTCCGGGTCAGAACGTGTCATGTGCTCTGGTGTTTCAATCCCTATTGAATAAAGTCTCTCAGCGGTAACCGGGCCAATATTCCGCAAGGATTGTAACCGTTTAAGTGCTGCTGCTTTTTTGGGCTCGTTACTCATCTATCTTCGCACCTCGTTAAACAGGATTCGGGATATTATTCATATAGCGTTTCGCGGCTAAAATAAAAGGAAGTTTGCAGCGTAGCGCAGCACAACAAAATCCGAGCAGTGCATAATTACATACATACATACTTCATTTCAACCTCTTCCAGTCCGAGATCGCGAGCAGCATAATCCCACCGTAAATGATGATGCCGCCCGGCGTGTAGACGCTCAAGCCTGCATAAACGATTATCTGGACCAATTTCAAGCAGCTGATGATAACGGCAAGTATCGCACCCCATTTCTTCAGTAGCCAGAGCCCGTAGCCGGCAGCAAGGAAGCCTATTCCTGTTGCTAAAGCAAAGAGCGCTAACGGCCGGAACTCAGGATAATTGAACCGGATGATATTCACCGTGATCACCACACCGACCACAAATAGCACCAGACTGGTCCAGAAGGTCTTCGGTCTTTTTATGGTCATGATTAATCCTTTACTGAGGACAGAAATACGAGCGAAGGCGCTTATAAATACGTCGGTATTTTTTCAGCTACGAGGCGGTTACGTTCATCTACCTCGTGCCGTCGATAACGGTAGGGTTGGGTTATCTATTACTATGACCTTTGTAAAGAAGTTGTGGAAGGCTGAAAATATAAAATGAAGTAAGTGCTCATGGCGCTTATTCGAGCTTTGCCTCGTTACGCTCCTCACCGGATCGAGGGTCTATCGTTTTCAAGAGCTCTTCTACGGGATTTGCATTTGCACCACATTCAGGACAGGGTATTGTTGGCAGGCCGTCCATTGCATCAATTGGCCCCATTGGTACCGGATCACCAACCGCCCACAATCCAAATCCATAGCACGTCGTACACCGTTCCGCCTTCCTTCCGTGTCTCATTTCTGTGATTACCTATTACCTCTCTTAACGTTTCATGCTGATTAATGGTTCGCGGGCACGCTTTATCTGGTACCCTTCGTTCTTTGGGTTGAGAAAGCACGCAGGGGGATATTCAGCAATAGTGGTTTCGTTAACGTCTATGATGGTAACGTCCGGCATGGGAATAACATCAGCGTAAGAGGTATTTAAAGCTTGTGTGGGAGTTAAGGTTCTTTAACGCAGCTCTGACGGTTCTGATGGGAAGGGGACGAATCTGGTTGTGGGGAATGGTGTGGTGGCAAGATAGTGTCTTTAAAGAAGATAACAAGTTAGAAGCGCTAGTAATCTTCTATTCATTTACAGTTTTCTTGGACAAAATTTCTAGTATGTCTAGTCGCTATGAGCTCCCCAAAATTATAAGGCGCCGTACCTAAATACTTTAAAACTTGGACCATACCATAATCCTCTAGGTACGAAACAGCTCTATTAATTCTTATAGGGGGTAATTTTACAATAGACTGGATTTGGTCGCCATTTAACTCACCTTTCGCTGCCACAGCTGAAGCAACCGCCTTTATATCCTCATAAGGATCGTAGTCCAAATCTTCCTTAAAGTGTAAATAAAGCGCGTAAGTTGGACTAATCTGAAAGAAGCTATACGGGGCGGTTCCTAAAGCTTTAATAGTTTCAACCAAGCCATAACTCTCAAGCTCATCAACAGCATCATTTAAGTCGTCAGCCGAAAGGAATGGTGTCCTCGATTGTAATACCTTTGAGTGGTAACTCTTTTCAAAACCTGTGTTATCGAGAGGCCTGGAAAGCAGCAAAAATCCAACCGTAGAAGCACTTTTTGAAAGTCCTCCAACACTTTGTTTAAGTGAAGTAACATAGTTCGGTGGAGTCCCTACAGGGGGTTTTTCTACTACCCCATGCATCGCCTTTACGAGAGTTCGGATTCCTTCATCATAATCTTTTGACAAGTCTACCCAAAGAAGGCTTCGTAACGGCAATGGAATATTACAGGGTTCAATTATTATCGGTATGATGCGAGTTACTCCAGTAATCTTATTAACTATAGCGGCGTCTAATTCCTCAGTTACCCATTTAGATTGAGTACTGGAAGCTGATAATAGAATTAAGAAAAAGTCAGAACCTGCGAGGCCTTCCGAAAAAATCTTCTGAATTAAGGAATCGCCTGGGGATATTTCCCATTTATCGAACCACACATCAATTCCATTCTGACTTAAATCTTTGGCGATTTGATTAGCAAAATCTTTATCTTCGTGGGAATAGCTTAGAAAAGCACCTGGTTTTTTATTCATTTTATCCCTCGAAATTTGTTGAGTTTTTCGCAGAACTGAGAGTTCTTAATTGTATTAAAGGTTCTAAGATAATGTCCTCGCTGGAGAACTTGCCAGTCTGAAGGTCGTGTAAATGACCGGATGATATCCAGACAAGTTTAGCCTGAAATTGTCCCTTCGAATTTAGATCTATAAATTCTACCAAGGCAAAAGCAACCTCGACTCCGTTCACAAAACGTTTTAATTCAGCAACTGCCCCTTTTGCACTGATATCTACGCCTTCGACGAGAAATATGAAATCCCCATTATAGTCGTCTGAGCGCTTACAACTTACAACCCTTGGAGTACCCGATCGATTTCGGTAAAGCTGCCATCCTTGGTATATCGTAGAAATAAACAAGAACAATAAAATTAACCAAACAACCGCTAAGCCAGTGACCCACACTTGACTAAGATGGATACCACTTGGGGTAAAAATAAAGCTTAGAAGCGTCACGATACCGGTGAGTACAGCAAACCACCACCTAAAAAAGCTTCCAAATAAAAGTTGCAGAAATCCAATTACTTCTGACATGACTATCCCTTTGTCTATAATATGCTTTATAAGTTTCGCTTTATTATTACTCCTACGATGAAAGTGAGAAGGATGCGATAAAATCCTTCTCAAATGTCAGATTGTAAGCTTTCCTATTGCTCTTAAAAAAGAGATACTACTCTTGAAATTTGGGCTTTCAACTCACCTTACATAATTCCGCAACGTCCCTATGCCCTCTATTACTATTTCAACGGTGTCCCCGCGTTGCATCGCGCCGATCCCGCTCGGCGTGCCCGTTGCTATGATATCCCCTTTTTGCAGCGTCATCACCTTCGAAGTAAACGAAACCAGCTCCTCTGTAGTGAAAATGAAATTGGACGTGTTGGAATCTTGCCGCAGCTCACCGTTCAGATAACTCTGGATCTTCACGTTGTCCGGGTCGATATCCGTTACGATTCGGGGCCCCACCGGGCAGAACGTATCAAACGACTTGGCGCGAGTCCACTGCACGTCTTTGCTCTGCAAATCTCTGGCGGTGACGTCGTTCAGGCATGTATATCCTTCGATAAAATCCATTACCTCGCCTGGTTCAACGTTCTTACACTCATTTTTTATGACCACAGCCAGCTCAGCCTCGTAATCAACTCTTTTCGACTGCTTTGGATAAATAATATAATCCTCAGGGCCTATCAAAGCGGTAGGTGGCTTCAAGAATAAAATAGGCTCGTCAGGGAGCGGCATCTTCAGCTCCCTGGCATGATCCTTGTAATTGAGGCCGACTAAGACGACCTTCGTCGGCTGATGCCGCAAAAACGAAAGGGGCATTTGCAGGTCAGGATTACTGCTTCTTGAACAGGTTCCGGATCTCCTCGCCAACCGTTTCGATCTTATGCTTGCCTATCTCCGCTCTGCTTGCTTTCAGGAATGGAATGCCCTTCTTGTATTCCTCGACCCACTGTGCTGCGAATTCGCCGTTCTCTACGCGTTTCAGGGCCTCCTGCATCTTCGCCTTTACGTCCGGTCCGATGATCTCGCTACCGACGGCCCACATGCCGTATTCCGCGGTGTTCGAGATGACCTCGGCCATGCGCTTGATACCGCCCTTCCAGACCAGATCGACGATCAGCTTCATCTCGTGCACGCACTCGAAGTACGCCATCTCCGGTGGATAGCCCGCTTCTACTAACACTTCAAACCCGTTCTTCATCAATTCCACCAGCCCGCCGCAGAGCACGCACTGCTCACCGAACAGATCCTCATAGGTCTCCTGCTCGAACGTGCATTCCAAAATGCCGGCCTTTGTCCAGTGCATCGCCTTCGTCATGGCCAGTGCCACTTCACGTGCCTTGCCTGACGGGTTCTGCTTCACGGCAACCAGACCGGGAACGCCGAAGCCGTCTAAGTACGCCACGCGCTCCTCCGTGCCCGGTGCCTTCGGCGCGACCATAATCACGTCCACGTCCTCGGGCGGAACGATGCGGTTAAAGCAGATATTGAAACCGTGCGAGAAACAGAGCGCCTTGCCCGCTTTCATGTGCGGTGCGATCTGCCCCTCATAAATCATCGGCTGCACCTCGTCCGGCAGCAGGATATGCACGATATCGCCCTTCGCCGTGGCCTCATCGATCGGCATAACTTCAAAACCGTCCGCTTTCGCCTTCGCCCAGCTCGGGTTCGGCCTCCCGCCCAGGACCTCCGTCTCGCCTATGATTACACTCACGCCTGAATCCTTCAGGCAGTTCGCCTGCGCATCGCCCTGCGCGCCGTACCCTATTACTGCTACCGTCTTACCTTCTAAAAAGCTCTCATCTACGTCCTCATCATGTAATACATTCAAGGTCATGGTATCTATCAACCTCCTGGTTTCTACGTTAAGTTATCGCGGTGTTTATTATAAACGTTGCTCTTTTCGGCCACTGCGTGCGGTGGTGAGTGAATCTACGGTAACTATCTCTCCGCACCGCCACCCATACCAATAGCCGTAACCCCGGTCCTGAACAACTGCTTCACACCGAAATGCATCATCAAATCCACGAACCGGTCTATTGTCTTCGGCTCCTCCGTTAGCTCGATTATCACGGAATCCAAAGTTGCATCGGCTATCTTTGCCCCGTATGACTCGGCAAACTGCATCACTTCAGAACGGGCATTGGAATCCTTTACGTGCACCTTCATGAGGCACAGATCGCGAATGACCGCTTTGTTCTTCGCCAGGTCGATCACCTTCACCACTTCGATTAGATTGCTGAGCTGCTTCCTCACTTTCTCCAACTCGCTTTCCGAGCCCTCGATCGCCACCGTCATCCTTGATAACCCGTCCTTCTCGCACGGTGAGACGGTGAGCGAGATGATATTGATCCCGCGCATGGTGAACATGCCTGACATCCGCGTCAGCACTCCCGGATGATCCTCTACCAATAGTGAGATTATATGCGTGTGCATCGTTCCGTTCCTATCATTCCTATTAAACCGCCACCAGGAGGAATCATTGGCAGTATCTTGTCCTCCCAACCCACGATCATATCTATTACGGCTGGCTTACCGGACTCGAATGCGTTATGCAGTGCGTCTTTCAGCTCCTCCGGCTTCTCCACGCGCTCCCCATAAGCGCTAAAGGCTTCCGCGAGCTTCACGAAATCCGGCGTCGTACCCAGGCCGGTATTCGAGTATTTCTTATCGAAGAACAGCTCCTGCCACTGGCGTACCATTCCCAGATAACGATTGTGGAAGATACAGACGACAACCGGTATATCGTTCTCCACGCAGGTTGCCAAATCCTGGCAGGTCATCAGGAAACTGCCGTCTCCTGCTATGTCCACTACGCGCTTATCCGGTGCCGCGACTTTCGCGCCGATCGCTGCGGGGAATCCAAATCCCATCGTGCCTAGCCCGCCTGAAGAAATAAACGTACGCGGCTTCTTCGTCATGTAATAATGCGCGGCAAACATCTGGCACTGCCCCACTTCCGTTGTGACGATAACATCGTTATCCAGAATTCTGCTCAGCTCTTTTATGAGCATATCCGAGATGGATGTCCCTTCTCTCTTGACATCCTTTATACAATCTTCACAGGCCGAATGCATCTCTTTTATCCGCTGCACCCACACGCTTTCCTTCGCATCCTCAGCCGTCCTCTTCTTCGCCAGCCATTTGATGATATCTCCAAGTGCAAGCTTCGCGTCGCCCTGGATAGGAATATCCACCTGTATGTTCTTGTTTATCTCTGCGGCATCGATATCCACGTGTATCAATGTGGCCTCCGGGGCGAACTGGTCCAATTGCCAGCCCGTTAACCGATCGCTGAACCGCGTTCCTACGGCGAGTAACGCATCGCATTCGTTTATCGCCTTGTTCGCATAGAGGCGTCCGTGCATGCCCGCCATGCCCAGTGCGAACGGATGATTCTCGGGAATGGCTCCTTTACCCAGAAGCGTCGTTACGACAGGCGCGCCGAGGAATTCCGCCAGATGACGTAACTCTTCCGTTGCTTCCGAGGCGATAACGCCGCCTCCAGCCAATATAAGCGGTCTCTCTGCATTTACCAGCACCTCTACCGCTTTCTTTATTTGCGCACGATTCGGCTTTATGTTCGGCTTATAACCCGCGAACGTCTCCTTTAAATGTAAATCCACCTCGGCCGTCGTTGCCAGTACATCCTTTGGCAGGTCGATCAAGACGACACCTTTCCTACCCGTATCGGCGATATGGAAAGCATTGTGGATGACTTTGGGTAGGTCTTCCGTTCGTTTGACGAGGAAATTATGTTTCGTGACTGGCATGGTAATGGTGAACGTGCTTGCTTCCTGGAACGCATTGCTCCCTATTGCTGCCGTCGGCACCTGGCCGGTCAATGCCACTACGGGTGCAGAATCCATGCTTGCATTCGCCAGACCGGTAACGAGGTTCGTTGCTCCGGGGCCTGACGTAGCGATACAAACCCCGGTCTTTCCTGACACGCGTGCATAGCCGTCAGCCGCGTGCGCCGCACATTGCTCGTGCCGCATCAGAATATGCCTCAATTTATCCTCCGTGTACAGCACCTCGTACAGATCTAACAGGACTCCGCCGGGGATTCCAAAGGCTACTTCCACTCCTTCGTTCTTCAATTCCTCTACCACTATTTCCGCACCGCTCAATTTCACTCGTGCCATTTCTCTTCACCCCTTATAACCGTTCCAACAGTTGTGGGTGATATAGTATATGCTCTCTTTTTAAATAAACTGATTTAAACACGTAGCGATAATAAAACCATGAATAAATGGCGCCGCTACTAATATTCCTCCTCGCTCTGGCCCTCATCCTGGTTCTGACCACGAAACTCAGGATCAATCCCTTTCTGAGCTTACTTACGGTATCGCTACTCGTTGCCATTTTAGCTGCAAAACCGTTTGATGGCCTGGAATCAATGTTAACGGGCATGAGCAGGGTAATGTACCAGCTGGGCATTATCATCGTGTGTGGCAGCATCATCGGCACGATCCTGGACGGTATCGGAGGCACATCGGTCATCGCAGACGATATAATCAGAATATCGAAACGGCCTATACTCGCATTGAACGTGCTCGGGTTCCTCGTGGCAATTCCCGTGATGTGCTGCATCCTGGCCTACGTGATCTTCATACCAATCGCACGCGAGATCGCCGCTAAGCAGAAGTTACCGATTGGTGTGGCTGCTACTTCGCTCAGTCTCGGCACACTTGCATCCTACGAGCTCATCTATCCCGCACCCGGCGTTTATTCCGCGGCAAGCGAGTTCGGCGTTGTGGGTACTGACATCGTACTGCTTGGTCTTATTATTGCTATTCCTACGTCATTGGTTGGCTATCTGTACGCGCAGCGGTTTTGCAAGCTCGGCGGGGTCCCAACGACGGTGACGGAAACGGAACAAAAGCGAATAAGTAGATTACGTGCATATCCGCCTATTGTCGTTCCTGTGGCGCTTATATTCTCAAAACTCGTTCTTCCTATTCCATTGCTCAATTTCTTGGGTAACCCCAACATAGCATTGCTGATCGGCGTTTTCCTCGCTTTTAGCGCTGCTCAGGGATTTAGACGAGATACCGTCAATACATGGACACGTGAGGCTGTACGACGAGGTGGAGGAATTCTCATGGTACTCTGCGCGGGCGGGGCGCTCGGCTCTACTTTAGCAATGACCGGCGTCGGTCACGAGATCGGCGCATTAGTTATACAATCCGGCGTGCCCGCGCTTTTCGTACCCTTTTTGGTCGCTGTTGCCATTCAGAGCGTGCAGGGCTCGCGGCTCGTCACCTTTTTGATCGTTCCGAGCATAATTCTACCCGTACTTCCTGAACTCGGCTTGCCCCTGGAACTCGCACTAATGTCCATAGCCTCCGGCACGTTCCTGGTATCGCATGCGAATGACTCCTATTTCTGGACGGTCGTTGAGCTTGCAGACATGACGCCCTCTGCGGGCTATCGCTGCTACACGATCGGAGGAATGGTCCTCGGAGCGGTGGCTTTGAGTATGACTGTTTTGGTGTATGTGTCGGGCATATTCGGAGTATAAAACTCATCACGGACTCACGGGCAGCGTAAAACAAACCGTGCATCCTTTACCCTTCTCCGATTCGATCCAGATACGACCGCCGTGCACCTCGATTATCCGTTTCACAATGGCAAGCCCGGCTCCTGTTCCTTCTCCACTCTTGTCCACCTGATAGAACAGCTCGAACACTTTTTCGTGCTGGCTCTTGTCGATCCCCATGCCGTTATCCTTCACGAAGAACACGGTGTCCTTATCATCTACGCGATATCCAATCTCTATCTCCAGATGCGGCTGGTCGCCCCGGTATTTTATACTGTTCGTAATAAGATTCACCAGCACCTCGACTATTCGCATCCTGTCCACGTGTACGGTGGGGAAGTCCTCAGCCACGGAAACGTCAATCTGCGTTGCTTTTAACTCTCCTGCGGTCTGTTCCAGTGCACCTTTAACAATATCACCAAACGGAACCTCTTCGGGCGGATTTGCCACACGGCCGATACGAGAGAGTTCCAATGTGTCACTTAAGAGAGCGCTCATCTTTGTAACGGCACTTTCTATATACTTCAAATCGTTTTCCGCTCGCTCTCGTTCGTTCTGTTCTATATCCTTCTGGAGCATAGTGGTGAAGCCCTGTATGGTGACAAGCGGCGACCGTAAGTCATGTGAGACCGTGTAGGTGAAATGTCCCATCTCCCGGTTCTTTGCTTCCAGCTCTTTTAAAAGGCCATCTCGTTCCTTCTCAGCCTGCTTGCGTTCGGTGATGTCACGAATTGATTCAATTGCTCCTACTACGTTACCTTCAGGATCGTAAAGTGGTGTTGCAATCCCCCACAGATGTGCTCCCTTCCCTCCGTACATGAAAGGCAAATAAACTTTGGCAAACAGTGTGTTTCCCTTTTTTCCTACATGAGTATAGCGAGACTCGATCTCCTCGTCGCTGGAAAAGACCAAATCGGTCAATATGGGTCTCCGCTCTCCGTAGAACGGTAGTGCATATTCATAATCACCTTTTCCAATGATGTCCTCCTTTGGGATCCCGGTCATCTCTTCTATTGCTCGGTTCCATGCGATCACCTTCATATCCCTATCAATAACAAATGTCGCATCAGGGAGGAACTCGACAATATCCTGCATCTTTTTGTGGGCATTGCGTAATTCTTCCTGTGTCTTTATTCGTTCGGTAATATCCAGCTCGAATCCTACGATATCTGTAATGTTCCCATCAGCATCCTGGAGGGGCACCTTGTCCAATCGTACCCATTTCACGCCTTCTGGTGTTGCAAGTTTACTTGTTACGCCTCTCTGAGGTACTCCGCTCTCCAAAACTTCTTTGTCACTTTCGAGGTACTCTTCTCCTACGTCTGGAAAGAGCGCTCTGCTTGTTTTGCCTTTGAAATCCTGGGGCGTCATTCCATAGCGCTCTGCTAGAGCCTTGTTTACATGAATGAACCTGCTGTCGGCGTCTATATGGTATATGCCCACGGGCACAGTATCGAGGACTGTCTGATACTCCCGCTCTCTTTCCTGCAGCTTCTCCTCTATCCGTTTCAGTCTGGTGATGTCCAGCTCGAATCCTATTATGCCCGTAACGTTGCCCTCAGCATCTTTGAGGGGCACCTTGTCCAATCGTACCCATCTCACGCCTTGTGGAGTCTTAATTTTTCTAATCGCCCCTATTTGCGGCTCTCCGCTCTCTATTACTTCCTTGTCGCTTTTGATGTACTCTTCCGCAACTTTGGGGAAGAGGTCTCTGGATGATTTACCTTTGAAATCTTTGGGTTTCAGCCCGTAGCGCTCCGCGAGAACCTCGTTTACGTGCACGAACGTGCCGTCAGAATCGATGTGGAAGATACTCACGGGCACGGAATCGAGAATCACCTGCTGCTCTCTATCTCTTGCCAGAATCTCTTCCTCCGACTTTTTCATGGCGGTGGAGGCTGTCCAACAATCATCTAAGAACCGATAAGATACACATAGATAGAACGCTCACGTGCTTTCCTTCCAGCTTGTGTTAACGTGTCTATGAATTGTTGGACAGTTGAAACCCGTTTGATTCTTATATTAGCGATTTCTATACTGTAATTATACTATTACCGGGATTTAAAAGGAGACTAGAGAATATGACGGTTCGAGAGGATAAGATTGGGCAATCATGGCTCTTTCCCCCGTGCATTAGTGATTTCATACTGGGAGACCACATCTGCAACATGGTAGTGGCTGTGGTGAGTGGCATAGATGTTAGCGAGATCGAAGCAAAGTACCTGGATCAACCGGGCAATCCGGCGTATCCGCGTCGGATGCTGCTTCGGCTACTGGTACAGGCGGCTATCGACGGCGTGTGGTCGTCGCGGAAGATTGACCGGCTGGCGCACGAAAATGTGATTTATATGTACCTCACAGGGAACGAGAAGCCTGACTTCAGAACGATCTGCAACTTCAGGCGGGATAACAAAGAGCTGATTGAAGCTGTCTTCAAGGAGACCGTCACCGTCGCCCGTGACTTGCGGATACTAAAATTGGGGCATCTCGCAACGGATGGAACGAAGATAAAAGCCAACGCGTCAAATGACTACACGCTGAGCGAGGACGAGCTGAAGGAGAT
>Ga0307379_10011828_pt1 | contig 11413 bp, 8 predicted proteins | sample UN2MG_FD_202237 | JGI IMG/M metagenome (GOLD analysis project Ga0307379, IMG submission 202237) | Soil microbial communities from Risofladan, Vaasa, Finland - UN-2 | ecosystem: Environmental > Terrestrial > Soil > Coastal area > Acid sulfate soil | place: Finland: Risofladan, Vaasa | collected... | reverse complement strand
TGCACGAACATCGAGACCGCCGGCCTGTTGGCGCGGACCTGGAAGCGGATGGTGGCCGAGAACTCGCCGCAGGTGACGGTGCCGGCGTCCACGACGGCCTCGCGGGGCGCCACGGCGAGGGCAGGCTCGACGGTGCATCGGACCGCCACGACCGCCGACGCCTCCGTGCCGCCCGCGGCCGGCAAGCCTGCCCACAGGCAGGCGGCCAACATGACCGGCAGCTTGTGCTTCATTCGAAGACTTCCGTGTCCTTCGCCACCAGCCTACACCGGCCTGCTCCGGAGTCAAGTCTGCCCCAAGCCGGGCGACGGTCATGGGCCGGCCGCCGGCGTTGACCGGCTGGCCAGCCGGCGGTAGGCTGATGAGTATGCAAGGCAAACGAGCCTGTTCCGACGGCGCCCGCCGGGTGCGGGGCCGCTGGCCGGCCATTGTGCTGGCGGCGGCCTGCGCGTCGGCCGGCTGCGGGCCGGACGGCCTGGGCGGCAGCGGGCACGGCGTCGGCAAGGGCCAGCCGTCGCAGCGGGCCGACGATGGCAACGGCCCCGTGATGGCCGTCGTCAACGGCGAGCCGGTCTACATGCGGCGGCTTCACGAGGTGCTCATCCGCGGGCGCGGGCTGGTGATGGCCCAGCAGTTGATCGCCGACGAGGTCGTCAACCAGGCCGCCCGAAGGGGCGGCGTGTCGGTCACCGACGAGCAGGTGCAGCAGGAGCACCAGAGGCTCCTTGAGAGCATCTTCCCCGGCGTGGCCGAGCCGGAACAGCGAGATCGCCTGCTCGGGCAGTTCCTGGCCGAGAAGGGTATGTCGCTGGTGCGATGGGACATGATCGCCCGCCGCAACGCGATGCTGCGCGAGCTGGCCGGCCCGAGGGTCAAGGTGACCGACGAGCAGGTGCAGCAGGCCTACGCCGACAAGTACGGCCGCAGGGTCGTCGTCCGCCACATCGAGCTGGAGTCGCTCAACGCGGTTGAGAGGATCCTGAACGCGCTGAAGGACGGCGGGGATTTCGCCCAGTTGGCCCGCAAGCACTCCAGGAACCCGTCGGGCAAGCAGGGCGGGCTGCTGCCCGCGATGAGCAAGACCGCCCCGGAGCAGATGCCGGAGGCCATCCGGAAGGTGGCCCTGGCGTTGACCAAGCCGGGCGAGGTCTCCGACCCGGTCAAGGTCGGCTACGCTTACCATGTCCTCAGGCTGGAGAGGGTGATCGAGCCGGGCGGCGCGAAGTTCGAGGACGTGAAGGATCAGCTCCGCGCCGACGTTCGAGAGCAGGCGATCCGGCAGGCCCAGCAGCATATCCTGATGGAGCTGATGAGCAAGGCGAAGCACGAGTTCGTCGATCCGCTGCTGAGGTCGCTCAGTGCCGAGGCGTCCTCCACGGATTAGTTCCATCGCAGGGACGCGCAGCCGGCCCAGGGGCGAGGACGGGGCGGCGCGGCAGGCGCCGGCAGATCAGCAAATTGCAATCGCGAATTCGCCGCAGGTATCATGGCGGGATGATCTTCGGGCGGCACGGCACGTTCACCGGCGGGATCGATCTGCCGGACCTGAAGCAGGCGGTTGTCGCCCGGCGGATTGTTGCTGCCGATCGCCCGCCGCGGCTGAGGGTGCCGCTGGCGCCGTGCGGAGGGGCGCCGGCGCGGATGGTCCTGAGTGCGCCGGCGCACGTCTCGGCCGGGCAGAAGATCGCCCAGGCCGCCGACGAGTCCGGCGTGGACGTCCACGCGCCGCTGACGGGACGGATAGGGGAGCCGACCGAGGCGGAGGTTATCTGTGCGAGGGGGGCGTTCATCTCGCCTGCGATCGAGATCACCGAACTGGGCCCGGTGGAGCCGATCGTGCCAACGGCGCCGGTGTTTGACTGGCGGACGGCCGGGGCCGAACTGCTGCGCGAGAAGATCGCCGCAGGCCCGCTGACCACCGCCCGGCCGCGGATGCGGAGGCTGGCACGGTGGGTTGAGGACGCCCGGCGGTGCGACTGCCGCTTCCTGATCGCCAACGTCGTGGAGCCCCAGCCTCACGCGGCGGCCGACCACCGCCTGCTGGCCGAGCACGGGACGGAAGTGATCCGCGGACTGGCGATGCTGTCGATGGCCACGGGGGCGAGGGAGACGATCCTGGCCGTGGACAGCAGACGGACCGGCTCCTACCGGAGGCTGGAGGTCGCGGCCCGCGCCTGCGGCGTCAGCACGGTGGCCCTGCCGCCGAAGTACCCGGTCGGCAACGACACGATCATCGTGAAGGTGCTGACGAGGCGCGAGGTCCCCATCGGCGGCGAGAGCTTCGACGTGGGGGTGGCCGTCACCGACGCGGCCACTTGCTTCGCCGCCTATCGCTGGGTTGCCTGCGAGGCGCCGCCACTAGGCCGCGTGGTCACGGTCTCCGGCGGCGCGGCGGCTCAGCCGGGCAATTACTATGTCCCGTTCGGCACCGAGTGCGGCGAGCTCGCGGGCCAGGCTGACGGTCTGCTCGTCCACGGGGGCGTCATGTCGGGCCACATGTGCAGCCCGGCGACGGTCGTGACGGCGGCCACCGACGCTGTGCTGGCCATCGCCCGTGAGCCGGCGGTGGCGGCGGCCCCGTGCATCCGGTGCGGGTGGTGCACCGACCACTGTCCGGCGCGGCTGAACGTCGCCGCACTCAACGATATCTACGAGCTGGGACGGGTCGAGCGCTCCGAGCGGGCGGGCGTGCTCGCCTGCGTGGAGTGCGGGGTCTGCACGTACGTCTGTCCGGCCCGGATTCTGCTGAGCCAGCGCGTCAAGCAGCTCAAGCGTGTCGTCTTCGGCCTCAGGGAGAGGATTCCGCTGTTCACCACAGAACGATGAGCGTCGGACCTGTTGAAACGACCGAGAAACGCCCGGCGGTCCGGGAACACTACGTGGCGGCCCTTGAGTCGCCGTTTGTCCGCGCGCCTGAAGAGGTGCGGACGGTCTTTCTGGTCACCGCGGGTGCGGCATCGCTGCCGCTGGCGGCCGGCGTGGTCCTGTTCGGGTGGCGGGCGGCGATCGTCGCGGCGATCTCCGTCGTCTCCTGCGCGGTGATCGAGAGGCTGTACTACTGGGTAACCCGCTCACCGGCACTCCTGGGGCGGTCCCACGCGTATCTGACCGGCCTGCTGCTGGCACTGACGCTGCCGGCATCGGCGCCCTGGTACGTTCCGGTGGTGGCGGCGGCCTTTGCCATCGTCGTCGGCAAGGCCGTCTTCGGCGGCGTGGGGCACTTCCTCTGGCAGCCGGCGCTGGTGGGGCGCCTGGCGGCGGCCGTCCTGTTCGCCTCCTCGATGAACCCCGACCTCTGGCCGGTCCTGGGACAGGACAAGCTGTTCTGGGGCGACCTGCGCGAGGCCAGCGCGGTGGCGGACTCTGGCCAATGGACCGGCCGCGGCGCCCCGCCGGGGGCCGACGCCGTCCTGCTGAGACATCCGCGCAGCACGCTGGCCGGCCTGACCCGAACGACCGAGCCGCGATTCAGCGCACTGGCGTATACGCCGGACGGCGACGCCGTGCCGGGCGCCAGGACGACCGCCTTCAGGGCGATGCCTCCCATGTCCGACCTGCTGATAGGCGCCCGCGGGGGAGGAATCGGCGAGACAAGCGTGGTGATCATAGTCGTCGCGGGGCTGTATCTCATCTACAGGAACTACGTCAAGTGGCAGTTGCCGGTGTCGATTCTGGCGTCGGCGGCGCTGGTGGCGGCCGTCGCGCCGGTCAGGTTCAGCGGGGCCAACGACACCGTGGTCAGGCTCTGGTGGCCGGTGCTCGCGGAGGAGGGGGAGGTGGGGTTCATCTATATCTGCTACCAGCTCGTTTCCGGCGGGCTTGTCCTGGCTGCGTTCTTCCTGGCCACCGAGATGACCTCTCGTCCGGTGACGACGGGCGGGCAGGTGCTTTTCGGGATCGGCTGCGGGGCACTGGCGATGTACCTGCAGCTCTATGTGGCCACGCCGATACCGGCGTACGTGGCCGTGCTGGCGATGAACACTTTCACGCCCGGCATCGAGGCGATATGGCGGCCGCGAGTCCTCGGCCGGGCGCGGTTTCGGCGGCCGGGCCGCACCTTTCCTCGCTGACCGCAGCCCGCACCCCCGGGGGATTGTCCTGCGCAGCCAAAGCTTGTGCGAATTGGCCGCGAGGCAGTAAAGCCGCCTTCCCCGTTGGCCGATAAGCCCCATGCCCAAGACGTGTCGGGCGGAGGTGTGTGCCCCAAGGAGGCTTCCCAACAGGAGGATGTTCCCATGCGGAGAGTTGGTCCCTGTGCGAGTCGGCTAGCGGTATTCGCGTCTGTTCTGTTGGTCGTTCTGGCATCGGAAGCGCAGGCCGTTATCCTGTGCGATGCGCCCGACGAGCATCTCACCGCTGGCAGGGCCGAATTCCAGGGCGTCGGTTACTTGTCCACCTGCGGAGGGACCACCGGAGTGCTCGTCAGCCCAATGCACGTCCTGACGGCCCGCCACGCGGTGGATGACATCGCCGGGGCGACGTTCGCATTGCCCGACGCGGGCGGTATGCGCCACTTCACGATCGCCGCCAAGCACGAGCACCCCGACGCGGACGTTGACCTGGTCATCCTGGAACTCACCGAGTGCGCAGACTTCGGCGGCTACGGCCTGTACACCGGCAGGGACGAGGTGGGGCAGAGCGGCATCGTCGTCGGCTTCGGCGTCAGCGGGGTCGGCCGGCCCCAACCCGATGAGTATCCCGGCGGCGCCGGGCGCTTCGGGTACAACATGATCGAGGCCAGCAGCGCAGCCTACCTGAAGATGAGATTCGACTGCCTGCCCGAAGAGCAGGAGGCCGTCATCGGCAGGGGCGACTCGGGCGGGCCGACCTTCCTGTCCGTTGACGGCGAGCTGCTCGTGGCGGGGATTCACAAGGCCGTCTCGGACTTCAACGCCGACGGCATCGCTCCGGAGTACGGTGACGTGGCCTTCGACGTGCGCGTCTCGGACTACGCGGACTGGATATACCAGACGGTTCCGGAGCCCGGCTCGGTCGTGCTGGTTGCGCTGGGCGGGCTGGCGGTGCTGTTGCGACGATACGCACCCAGGCGATAGGACGGAAAAAGAACGGGCGGCCACGAATGGGTCGCCCGATGCGTTCGAAGATGATTCTCCGACTTACCGCCGGCTGCGGCGGCGCAGAATTATCGGCAAGCCTAGAGCCAGCAGGCACAGCGCCATAGGCTCCGGCACGTCCACCCTGCCGTAGACCTGGTCGTCGTCGTGGCGGCCGGTGTCGTCCAGTTGCAGGGCGAAGGTCAGGCTCTGCGGGGTGGAGTAGCCGGCGCCGAACACCTTCGTCGCGTCGATCTTCATCTCCAGGCCGCCCGTCGCCCCGGTGCCAAGCACCGCAAAGTAATCGACGCCCGGCGTCAGCAGCGCGCCGTTGAGCTGCACGCCCTGAATGCCGTTGGCGTCCATCAGTACGTAGAAATCCTGGTTCAGTTGCCAATTGCTGTCGAAGCTGCCGTATATGCAGGTCATCTCGGGTATCGATGAGTGGTCGCCGTCGGTGTCGATGGGCCCGGTCTGCACCTCCAGCCCCAGCCACAGCCACCCGTCGAACAGGTCGAACCGAGCGGTGGCGATGTCCCAGTCGTCGTCGGGGACGTCGTTGGCATCGTCGGTGATGGTGGCGAGATATGAGTCGTTGGCGTCGATCTGGCCGTCGAACGAGATCGGGGCGGCCTCTGCAACCGACAGCGACATCGCAAGGGCAATCAGCACGAGCCAAAGGGTCGCTTTTCGAGTAAGCATTATCATCCTCCGCATGTTCTGCGAGCGCACAGCCCCAGAGCCTGGCCACACTTCTAGCAATCGAGCTACAGGCCCAGGGCCTGAACGAGCATACTCCTAAGCAGCCCATAGTATAACCGCGAGTGGGGGCCTTGTCAAGGAAAACCCGCCCTGGCGGCCAACCGATACGCCACTGGCCCGCTGCTGGCCGCTGGCGGGCCCCTGGCGGGCTTTGCCGGCCCGTCCCCAGGGGCGCCCGCGTGCCTCGCCGCGGCCTCGGCGGCTGTCCGTGGACCGAGCCGTGGGCAGGTCGTGGCGATCACACCTTGCATCGGGGCAGGGCATCTGCTCCAATTCGGCCTTCGCCTGTGATGAGGTGCGTGCTGCAGCCATAAGAAGGGAGACGCTATGAAGACGGCAATCTGTCACTACAGTCTTCGCCGGCGATACAAGGCCGAGCAGTGGTCCATCGAGCGGCTGGTGAAAGAGGTCAAGGGGCTGGGGGTGGAGGGCGTGGACTTCCACGCGGGGCTGATGGGTGCGACCGGGGGGGCGGCCGACGCGATCAACGCGGCGCTGGGCAAGCATCGGTTTGCGATCTCCGGCCTGTCGCTGGGGAACAATTTCAACCAGGAGGACCCCGAGAAGTTCAAGGCCCAGGTGGACACGGTTTGCGGCTGGCTTGAGGTGGCGGCGGAGGTGAAGGCCCCGGTGTGCCGGATATTCGGCGGCGCGATGCCGCGCGAGCATCGCGGGGACGAAGCGGCGACGGCGGCGGCCCGGCAGCGGGTCATGGACGGCCTGGGGCAGGTCGTCAAGGACGCCGAGCGCCTGGGGCTGATCCTGGCGATCGAGAATCACGGCGGGCTGCCGTGCACCGGCGAGGAGCAGGTGGAGGTGATCAAGGAGATCGGCTCGCCCTCGTTGAGGGCGACCATAGACGTGGGCAACTACATGCAGGGCGGGCAGGAAGGCCACGTCGGCACGGCGGTCGCGGCGCCGTACGCGGCCTACGTGCACTTCAAGGACTTCCGGAAGATCGAGGACGCCTCCTCGCCGCTGGGCTACAAGCTAGAGGCGACGGCCATCGGCGAGGGCGACGTGGACCTGCCGGCGTGCGTACGGGCGCTGCGGAAGGCCGGCTACGACGGCACGGTCGCGCTGGAGTACGAGGCGGCAGAGGACGAGACAACGGGCGTGCCGCGCAGCGTCGAGAATATGAACAAGGCCATCGCCGCGGCCGGGTGATTCGCAACGCGGAGGCCAGCACCCCCGGTCGCGAGCGACCGGGGGCTAACTATCGGATGCCCGGGTGGTCGGGCCCACTATCGCAGCATCTTCTCCAGGCGGTCGAGGCCCTTGTCGATGTCGGCCATGCTCATGGCGAAGCAGAGGCGGACGCAGTTGTCGGCGCCGAAGGCAGCACCGGGCACAAGGGCCACCTGGGCCTGCTTGAGTGCGGCCTCGGCGAAGCGCGATGAATCGCTCGCCTTCACGCCGCCGAACGAGCGGCCGTAATGGGCGCTGACGTCGGGGAAGCAGTACAACGCCCCGGTCGGCTTGGCGCAGCGGACGCCGGGCATGGCGCTGAGCCGCTCATGCATGTGGGCCGCCCGCCGCTCGAACTCCCTGCGCATTGACTCGATCGTCTCGGGCGTGCGACCGTCGGTGTAGGCCGCCAGTGCAGCCGCCTGGACGAAGCTCACAGGGTTGGTGGTCTCGTGGCTGCGGAGTCGGCCCATGGCGGCGATGAGTTCTCTGGGGCCGGCCGCCCAGCCGATACGCCAGCCCGGCATCGAGGCCGTCTTGCTGAGGCTGTTGAAGGTCACGGTCCGCGGGGGCAGCCGCTCATCAAGCGACGCAAACGACACGAACTCCGTGCCGTCGTACACGAGCTTCTCGTAGACCTCGTCTGAGAAGACCGTAAGGTCGGTCTTGAGGATCGCCTGGGCGAGCGCGGCAAGCTGTCGCGGCGTGTAGGTCGCGCCGGTCGGATTGGACGGCGAGTTGATGAGGATGATCTTTGCGCCGTCGGCGGCGCCGAGGATCTGCTCGGGAGTGATCTTCCAGCCGTCGTCGAGCGTGGTCGGCAGCACGACCGGTTCGCCGCCGGCCAGCCTGATCTGCTCGGGATAGCTGTTCCAGTAAGGCCCAGGCAGCAGGACCTTCTCGCCGGGGTCCAGCGCCGCCTGGAAGGCGTCGTAGAGCGCGTGCTTGCCGCCGAATGTGACGATGATCTGGTCGGGCTCGCATTGAAGGCCGTTCTCCCTCGCGAGCTTCTCGGCGATGGCCTGCTGGAGCCGGCGCCCGCTTTGCGGGGTGTACTTGGTGTCGCCGGCGTCGAGGGCCGCCTTGGCGGCGTCCCTGATGAAATCGGGCGTGTCGAAGTCCGGCTCGCCGGCGCCGAAGCTGACCAGGTCGATTCCGTCGGCCTGCATCCGCCGGGCCATCGCGGTGATGGCGATGGTTGCGCTGTCCCCGACGGCGGAGATGCGTTTAGAGAGCTTCATGGATCGCCATTCGTGATTGGACAGTGGGCCGCCGGGCCGCAGACCGCCGAGCTGCCCCTCAAAGCCGGCCCATAGCCATGGGCCGGCTTTCGGTCAATACTGCGGCAACTCGCCCTTGACCGGCCGAATTCGGATTCGACCAGACGACCTTACATAGCAGGCGGCGATTAGCGGCTGCCGGCCAGCGACGGCTCGTACCCCGTCAAGGCCAGGAACCGGTTGGCGTTCAGGATCGGGATGCCGTTCCGCCTGGCCTCGGCCACCGCCTTATCGTAGCGGTCGCGGAGCCGCTGGAGTTCATCTCGGGCGGCCTTCACCTGCGGAGGCTCGTCGTCGGCGGGCTGGGGAGGCGAGGGCGGCTCGCTGCCCGCGACGAGGAAGTCCGTGTCGGTGCCGACCTCGCCGCTAACCTCGCCGCCGAAGCGGCGGACGAGCCCCTTGACCTCTTCGGCGCCCTGCGCGCCGGGGCGGCCGGTGTTGTACAGGTCGAACCCGCCCTCCACCACGAACTTGAACTTGCGCTGCGGATCGAACGCGATGTTGAGGATCAGATCATCCTGCATGATCGGATCTCTCTTGCTCATCATGGTGATCCGGCACTCGCTGAGATCCTTATCAGGCCTGGTGACGACGATCTTGCCCTTGATCTGGTTGGCGTCCTCGGGAACGCCCTTGGCCGGATACACCGCGAAGGTCAGACCCGGCGTAACACGGCTCTCGGCGCCCAGGTTGATGTACACGATCTCCTCGCCGACGACCTTGGTGATCTTGCCGTCGGGCTTGGGGCCAACAGACACCGGCCCGGGGCCTATGGGCCTTTGTCCCTTCAGCTTCACGATCTCGATCTCGAGATCCCCGATCTTCTTCTGGAGCCTGAGGGTCTCATCGGTCTTATTGGAAATCGTCTGGTTGAGCGCGTCGACCTCGTTCTTCTTCACCTGCCCCAGGTTCGCCGTCGCCTTTTCGTGGGCGGCCTGCGCGTCGGCGAGCTTCTGGTCGAGACCCTTGATCCTGTTGTTGAGCTGCTGCCGCTCGTCGGCGGCGTCGGCGGCGGCCTGGGTCAACTGCTTGTCCTTGGCGCCCAGGTCGGTTCTCAGTTTGGCTAGTTCGGCTTCCTTCTCCTGGGTGCGTTTCTTTTCCTGGGCGATCAGGCCGTCCTGGTCCTTGTGCGCGTTCATGACCGCGACGGCCAGTCCGGGGCGGTCGCCGAGCGTCTTGTAGGCGTCCTCGGCCACCGCCTCGGGGTTCGGGTGGCGCTCGTCGCCGGTGATCAACTGCGTCAGCCGGTTGACCCGCTCCTCGAACTGCCCGATCACGGTGACGGGCGGGCCCTTGTCGGGGTTCGCGGCGGCCTTCTCGTAGTTCTTTATCATCTCCTGGACGCGCGGGCTGTCCATTTCCTTGCCGGTCAGCAGCTTCCGGGTGGTCTCCTCAAGCTTGGCGAGCTTCTGTTTTGATTCGTCGGCCTGCAGGTAGACCACCACCGCGATGGCCGTCGCGATCAGGAACAGGAACACAAAGAGGATCAACAGGTACGGGGGACTGGTCCGCTGTTGAACGACGCGTGCCATGGCTCAACTCCTAACTGTAGCTGCTGCACACCCTTGGGTCTGGCCGACCGCCAGAGCACAACCGGCCTGGCGCGAGCCCTTCCCTGCTCGGCTCTGCGCCTCGGCGCGGGTCTGGCCTCTCTGAAGTATCCCCCAAGGACCATGCCATCGTCAACGGATTTTTGCGGCCGCAGGACAGGTTTCAATACGTTCGCCCCGGCTCACTTACGCGACAGCTTCGCGGCCAGCAGTTGCCGCACGACGGCGGGCGGGGCCTTGCCGCCGGACGCCTTCATCACCGCGCCCATCAGGAAGTTGAAGGCCTTGGCGGATTTCTTGTCGCCGGCTCGGACCTGGTCGGCCGGGCCGGGGTTGGCGGCGACGGCCTGGTCCACCCACTGCTCGATGGCGGCGGCGTCGGTGACGGCCAGCAGATTCAGCCTCTCGGCCACCTGCGCGGCCCGCCCGCCTTCGGCAATCATTGCCGCCATGACCTTCTCGCCGGCGGTGGCGTTGATCCTGCCCTCGTCGATCATCCTTGCCAGCTCGGCGATCTGGTCGGCCGAGACGCCGACGGCCGCGAGCGTGCAGCCTTTTTCGTTGGCGGCCGCCGCGATCCGGCCAAGAAGCAGGTTGGTGCAGCGCTTGGCGTCGGCGCCGGCGGCGACCGCGGCATCCAGAACCTCGCCGCTTGCGGGGTCATGGGTCAGTGCGTCGGCCTCCTTGAATGACAGCCGGTACTCGTCCATGTAGCGCTTGCGCCGGGCAAGCGGCAGCTCGCCGATGCCGGCCGCGACCGCCTCGCGCCAGGCGTCGTCCACCACCACCGGCACAAGGTCCGGCTCGGGGAAGTAGCGGTAGTCGTGGGCCTCTTCCTTCTCGCGCTGGAAGACGGTCTGGCCCCTGGCGTCGTCCCAGCCGCGATTCTGCTTGCCGAGCCCTTCCAGCGTGTAGTTCGGGTCGGACTGCCAGGCGGCGTACTGCCGCTGGATCTCGTAGGCGACGGCCCCTTCCAGCGCGCGGAAGCTGTTGAGGTTCTTGACCTCGATGATCGGCGTGGTGACGAGCGTGCCGTCGGGCCGCGTGATGTGCAGGTTGATGTTCGGCTCGAAGCGCATGTGCCCCATCTGCATGTTGGCCTCGCTGGCGCCCAGCCAGCGGACCAGCCGCTGCATCGCCCGGGCGTAGGCCATCACCTCCTCGACGGAGTTCATGTCCGGCTCGGAGACGATCTCCAGCAGCGGCACGCCCGCGCGGTTGAGGTCCACGCCGGTGTGGGCGGGGTGATCGTGGATGTTCTTGCCGGCGTCCTCCTCCAGGTGTGCCCGCAGGACGCGGATCGTCTTGGCGGCGCCGTCCGGCAGGGGCACCTCCAGGCGCCCGTCGTGGCCGAGCGGAAGGTCGTACTGGCTGATCTGGTAGTTTTTGGGCAGGTCGGGGTAGTAGTAGCCCTTGCGGTCCCACTTGGTGAAATCCGCGACCGTGCAGTCCAGCGCCAGGGCGACCTTCATCGAGTGCTCGACGGCCTGCCGGTTCATCACCGGCAGCACCCCGGGCATGCCGATGCAGACCGGGCAGACGTTCGTGTTCGGCGGGTCGCCGAAGTGGTTGCGGCAGC
>Ga0307379_10011826_pt1 | contig 11413 bp, 19 predicted proteins | sample UN2MG_FD_202237 | JGI IMG/M metagenome (GOLD analysis project Ga0307379, IMG submission 202237) | Soil microbial communities from Risofladan, Vaasa, Finland - UN-2 | ecosystem: Environmental > Terrestrial > Soil > Coastal area > Acid sulfate soil | place: Finland: Risofladan, Vaasa | collected... | reverse complement strand
CCTCTTTGCTGTGCGTAATATAAATTGGCATCTTACTTCCATTGTTTTTCGTCTTTTTTGGTTTAAGGGGTGTAAATCAAAGGCTTTTCCGGTTTTATGATAATTTGGGGTGGACCGTAGGCGAGGGGTTCGTCTAGAGAATATTGTGGGCTGTACAGGGAGTAGATCCAAGCATTTGCTTCCTGCTCAGATACTCCCAGAGGTGGAATAGGCGCGTCTGGCATGTTTTTTCGATCGGGGTACCAGTTGTCGTAGTATACGGATACATAGCGGGCTGCGGACGGTATCCTAATGAAGGATGTCTGGAAGGCTAGGTCGTGGTTGGTGGGCTTGGGTATGAGCCATTTGCCGGCGTCTGCCCATAGCCGATCGTATCCGGTGGCCACCGGCCACCGGTCAAATGCCCTATGATAGTTTCGTATGCCATTATTTAAAAATGCTGCTTCAACAGGTGTTGGGTGATTTTTAGGCCATCCGTACTTCATAAGCCATGCAAGCCTGCGGATAAGCTTTGGGGCGACATACAAGAGTAGGGCGGGTTTCATAAGTGCTCTTATGGATGGGGGATTAAGGATATCTGGCCAAATGGTTTTTAGGTACCATTCCTTGAGGCGTTCGATGCCGTCCCAGCGGCGTTTTTTCTTAATCTCTTCGGTGTCTTCGTCGCGCTCGGGCACCCTGGTCGTGAATTCAAATCCGCATTCCTCGTTTGCTATTTGTTGTGCGAGCCGGAGGGGATCGCTTACAACCCAGCCGTCATATTGCATCATTGATCGCGCCCATTTTTCGGCCTGCTCTTCTGTGCAATCTTCGGGGAAGCGGAACTGGTTATTCATAAGTTTTAGGAGTGAAGATGTAACAATGTCATAGTCTGTTTCAACGGAATCAGGCCCCTCTATGAGCGCCACCATTGATGGTGCCGCCTCAACTGCATTTTGGCTTGCTGGGTATTTAGTTAGATCGGTGCGGTTCCTAGCATACCAGCCTTTTACGTTGCTGATTATCCCATCACGGTGATTTTCCCAAAAGTCTGTGGCGCCCATCCATCGCGTATCGGACCAAGGGAAATTGTTACCAGCTTCCGGGTCGTATCCTGCCTCGATTATTATATCCCTGGTTGATGGGTGTCTGAGGCCCGGGGCTGGGATTTGTATCTCATGGGCATCTGGCACATAGTCGAGGGCCGCTGTGTTTTTAAGCAGTGATTGTGCGAGCTGTGTCGATTGGTTTACCGCGTACATAGCGTTTGCACGGTCTGTGTCTGTGTAAGGGTTGCCGGGCATAAAAAAGGAGGCAGCTGCTTTTAGGGCGCGGGACCAATGCCTATCAAACCATAGGAGGGGTTCGGGTAATCCGTAGATTGTGACCTTTTCGCCGCGGACGTGGCGATAGAGACCGGCGGGTATGTCGTATACTAGGCCGACGATGCCTCCAAGGCAAAGACCTATCCCAAAAAGGTTGTCTGTTACCTGCATCGCTTCGATTACCTCCCCCTTACTGAGCTTTAGGCGGTCGAGCTTTTGCATCCTGCGAAGCCTTGCTTTTTTAGATAAAGGGTTTAGGGAGGCTGGTTCGTGGAGTACATGTTGAATGCGTTTGGCCTTAAGGGGTGTTCTACTCAAGGTTAGGCCTAGTCCTGCGATTTCAGCGGCGGTGAAAAGCCAACCCGCTGGCCCGGTTAGAAATCTGGCGGCTGCGGATGGTAGCGCGTGGCCGATTGTCCGCGCTACAACGCCGGCGGTGCCGAGGGCGTCATTAATATCGTCGAGGAAGGTCATTGCGGTGCCAAAGTTGTGAATCCAAGCTGGCGATGGTGAGCCTAGGATATTAAGGAAGGCTTGCCTTTTTTTCGCCATCGTGGTGGCTATCTGGTTGTATCGGTATGGACCAAGGGTTTCCTGATCCTTCTTGCGGTATAACTTAAGTTCCTCCTCGGTGGGCTCTGGGTTCCAGGAGACATGTAAGATATCGTCAAAGGAAGGTATTGTGATCCTGTATCCGTACTTCGCGACGTATGCGGCCTGTTTTTGTTTGAATTCTTCAGAGGTCCAGCGGTGCAGTTTCACTGGGTAGTCGAATTTTACGGTCATAGGTTCCGGCTTTCAAATTTGACCTAGGCTGGACGATCTCCGGGCGTTTGATACTGTGGCATGGATCACACTACGTAAACTTGCATGGATCGCTGCCCGGCCGCGTCAAGCAGGTCTGGTTCGATGGTGTCACATACCAAAATGAGCTTTTCTGGTTTTAGAAATTTCGGATCCCGAATCCAAAGGGTTTGATATGTCAAAAGCTGTCCGAGTGCTCTTAGGCCAGGGTCCGCTGAAACCTCGATTATCCAAACCTCGTTTTCGAGGTCCACGAGCGCGTCAAGCCGTTTTGCGAGGTTGTGGCGCCACATGCGCAGCATCGGGTCTTTGAGCTGTTCAGGTGTGTAGTCAGGACCTCCTACCAGGCAATCATAATACAGGCCGAGAAAAAAGGGGCCGTAGGCGGCCAGAAACCGGTACCAAACCGGGATATCCGGCTTTAACATGTGCGGGGGGTCTCCTCGCCATGTTATGTCATATGGTCTTCCGAGGTCGGTTTGCATGGGGCGCTATTCGTCTTAATCCACTTAATGTCGGTTTCGATTGCGGCCAGGCGCGATTCTATCCGTAGGAGATAGAATATAAGGGCACCGGCAAGCGGGAGTACAAAGGTTAGGGTTTGCGGGAGGGTCATTAGTAAGCCTGTATTTTGAGATCGTCAACATGAACCGACAGAATATCGTCGTTTGAGAGGAATATCTTACCCTTACTACCTGCGAAGGGGTAAGTGTCAACGGCCAAAGCGATCGCCGCGTCGTCAACGTAGATATCGGAATATTGGCCGTCAAATTCGAATCTATATGATGATTTAATGGCGGTCTGGTCGCCTATATCGTAGCTGTAATATCCTTCCGGGTGCCTGTATTTTAGGGTTGATGGCGGGTCGAATATTATCCAAATATTTCTAACGCCGAAATAGAGAGACATAACCCATTGGCCGGACCCTACGTCGTAGGTAAGGTCAAAGGAGATCGTACAAGCTGCCGGGATGGTTGCGTCGTCTGCGGTGTTTAGATACGCGTAGTCGCCGGGGAGGCCGCTATACATTTTAAGCTGGCCGTCGTCAATACTATTTTCGCCGGTGCCTGCTGACCAGTCGGCCCAAACGGCTGGGTCTATGATGTCAAAGTCGTCGTAGAACCAGGGGTCGGGTCTGGCTGATGGTATAACGGGCGGGGTATGGCCCGGACCCGGCTCCCACGGCTGGGTGTAAAGCGGAGGCAGGGCTCCGTCGGGCGGTTCCTGACCGGGCGCGAAGGGTGGCGGGAATATTCCGGGGGGCGCAGGATCGCCCGGTGTCCAGCCCGGCGGAAAGATAGTCCCAGGCGGAATTATTGTTCCTGGGGGAAACGGTATATCGGGAGGAACGAGGACACCGGGATATATAAGAGGCCCGCGCAAAAGCTTAGGGAGTCGCCTGGTAATGTTAGGGGGATAAAGAGTATGAAATAACCGGTAGGCAAAGGCGCGCTTTGCCCACTCGGGATACTCCTTGAAGCACCTGGGCGTTAGTCCGTGAGCGCAGGGGTGCTTTTCGGCCGGCATGATTATAGGCCCGTCGCGGCTGCAAGCAATTCCTCGAAGCTGAGCGGTTGCAATACCCTTTTCGGGAGCAAACCGATTTGGATAGCTACCTCAACGCCGGCGATAGCTTCATCTGCCCAGATCATGGCGTGTAGTAATGTCAGGCCGTGTTCCAAGGGATAGAATTCGCGGAAGCTGATGACAGTAGCATTTCCTTGCATGGTTGCGCGGGGGTTGCTTGGCCAGATCTGGTAATTAGCCTGGAATATCTGGACGTTTACGTTGTGATCACAACCGTCTTGGAAAAGGACGTCAACTTGATGAATTACTCCCACTGTAAGCTGGAGGTCTACGCGCTTCTTTAGGGTGACAAGGTCCGTGAGTTCGAGGGTGTGTGTGAATACATAAAACATATTAAAAACTCCTTAAAAGACGCCGGTGCAAGAGCAGAAGATAAAGAGTCGTCCGCCGGGGTTTGTGGAGGCGAATAGCTTATTATTAAAGACAGCGAGCTCATTAACATCGGTTTGTGTCGCGAGCTGTTCGGCTACCTGCACCCAGGCGTCAACGCCGTTCCACTGAAAAAGCATGCCGTTAGGGGTTGTACCGCCGTATAGTTTATCGTGAAACACTCGGAGTGAGTCGACAGCGGTCTGTGCCGCGAGCTGATCCGCTACCTGCACCCATGCGTCAACGCCGTTCCACTGAAACAGCTTGCCCAGACCGGAGGTGCCGCCATAGAGCTTATTATTAAATACGGCCAGGGCACGGATGGTTGTCTGTCCTGCGAGCTGAGGGGCTACCTGTACCCAGGCGTCAACGCCGTTCCACTCAAAAAGCATGCCGTTAAGGCCTGTCCCCCCATAGAGCTTATTGTTAAAGACTGTCAGAAAGTAGATACGGGCCTGTCCCGCGAGCTGATCCGCTACCTGCACCCATGCGTCAACACCGTTCCACTCAAAGAGCCTGCCGCCCATAAACGTGCTGCCATAGAGCTTATTATTAAACTCTACCAGTGAGTAGATGTAGGTCTGTCCGTTGAGCTGACCGGCTACCTGCACCCATGCGTCAACACCGTTCCACTCAAAAAGCTTACCGGTAGGGTATGTGCCGCCGTAAAGCTTATTATTAAAGACAGCAAGTGAGGGGATCCAAGTTTCTGCCGCGAGCTGGTCGGCTACCTGCACCCAGGCGTCAACACCGTTCCACTGAAAAAGCATGCCGTTAGGGGAGGTGGCGGCGTAGAGCTTATTATTAAATACAACGATTATATAGATGTAGGTCTGTGCCGCGAACGTATCGGCTACGCCGACCCAGGCGGTATATGGATTTTTTGGAGCGCCGATTTCAGTCATTAATCTACCTCATACAGAAAACCCTCATAGCACATATGGAGTTCGTCTCCGCCTGTGCATCCGGTGAGGCGTGCGCGTAGCTTTTTACCTGCGGGGATAAGAAAATGGCTTTTCGTCCAATAAAGATTATTGGCGGCCGGGTTGTCTTCTTCTTCCTTCCGGAAAAAGGACAAACCATCCGCCATTCCGACTACAAGGCGGGAGTAAGCTGTGGTGCGGTTTTCAACCGAAACGTGCCTGACTTCAAGAACACATGCGGGGTCTACCCGCTTGGATTCGAGGTCGTCGTAATCTCCCCCGGACGAGGCCTTTAAGACCTCGTCCGTAATGATGTGTTTCAATTTCATACGCAGTCTCCTTTTTTAAGGAATTCGCTGTTTATTAGGCTGCGTATTTTCTCTCTTGCTGCAAAAGGATTTGGCAGGTCTCGGTCCCTGCGGCGCCTGCGCCGCCCAAAACGTCGAGCTTTAGATTTCCAATTCCTTCGTTCACTTTATACCAGTCGTCCGGGTTCATCTGGTCGCCGAAAGGAATATGAAAGACTCCGTGGGGCGTGTAGCCTACCACTATTGCAAGGGCATTTTCTGCGCCTCCAGAGTCAACGACCATTCGCCCGCCGGCGCTCCCGAATGACGCGAAAACGCCTGTGCCGACCGCGCCGGCCCAGGTGGTAAAAGTGGCGGTGCATCGTGCCGTGGCTGTCGTAAAAACGTTTTGTGTGGCGAGCACTGCGCCAAACATAATTTGCTCGACAAGCTGGAGCTGGTCAACTCCGAGTGTCCTTAGGAGCGCATTTGGAGCGTCGTCAAAGACAACGCGTTTGTCTTGATCCTCAGAGAGCTTAAAGTTTTGGATGTTACTCTCGGGCTCAGTGCCATATTCCAGGTTACGGATAAATAGCTTGCGGTAGGGGTAATCCCTCGGTAAGTCGGTGTATTCGTGCGAGTCGGCGCCGATAGTGAAATTTTTCACTTCCTTGTGCATAAAAAACCCGACCGGCGCTATTGCCTTCTCATCGAAGAGTGCGGCCCAGGCCGTAAGCTTATTTGAGACTGAGGCACACCCGCCCGCGTCAATATCAAGCGTCAATTTCAACTGCGGGTTCCTGAACTGCTTCGGATCAAAGGCATAAAGCGGGTCCCAAAGGAACCGGCCGAAGTTTATACCAACAAAGCGTTCCGTGTCCATGCCGCCGAGGTACGGGTTCCAGTTCGAGCGCATCACGTTGTTGTGGTAAATGTCGACCGCTTCTGCTTCGTATCCTGATAGTGAATAGAGGACCTCGGAGCCGTCCACTATTTCAATCTTGGATAAACACGCGATAGCGTGTGCGGTGGGAACATTGGCGACGTTGGTTACATTAAGGCCGATGATAATTGCTGAAATAGGGTCGGCCATATCAAGCTCGATAAGAACGGTAATGTCGTTCGGGCCATAGGTCGACCGTGGCAAGATCGTGGATAGTCTGTGATTCATGCGAGTTTACCTCCTTGTTCTTGTATTTTGGCCGCGAGCTCGGGAACCTCAAAGGCCATAGGCAAGCCGAGGTTTTCCGCAAGCTTCGCGAGAAGATCGAAGCCTTCAGTTACGGTAATTTTCCCGTCTTCCAGTGCCTTGTCACTCCACGCGGCAATGATACCCATAATGGCTAGGGCCTTAAAGAAATATCCGAACATCGTTTATACCTCGTGTATGTATCGTTTGTATGTTGACGGTTACGCTCCGACTTTCTCCTTTACCAGGGCGTCCACGATCTTCTTGACGCGCTCGAGGTTACGCGGGTCCCTTTTCGGGAATCGCGGGCCTATATCGGTCCTCAAGATGGCCTCCCGATAAGGCGCGAAGCCTTTCTCATAGTCCCCCGCGGCGATATAGACACCCTCCGCGAAGCGTCCAGGGCCTTTCTCGAGTGAGCGATTTTTCCATTTCGCGGTGCCTGCCTGAATTACGCCTTTCGCGTAGAGGTCTTTTGCGGCGGCGGCGTCGATGCCGGCTTTCCAGTTTCCTTTACCTGCTATCGCTTCCTCCTCCCAGTCTCTTTTCGGGTTTTGAATGCCGAGCTTGTAGTCTTCCGTCCGGCCCGGTGTGACCCTGGCCCACTTTTCACGGATACTTGCGAGTGATTTAATTTCCGCCATGTGTGTTCCCTCCCTCAAAAGTTTATGATTAATAAAGCGTTGGCATGATTATTGCCCTCTTGACACAGTTAAATCCAAAAAGTAAGGATGTCAAGATAAAAGAAAGGCGGTGATGTTATGAAATGCAGTAAAATAAAGGCTATTAGTCTATTAGGCTTTTTCATCGTGTGTGTTTTCATGGCCGGGCCCGCCTTCGGCTGGCCATGGCTGACCTGTGACCCACAGGCGGGTGTTACCCATTACCAGGTAACGGTCGGCGGTGAGACATCGGTAGTTCCTGCCTCTGCTTCCACCTGCTTGTGGTACGACCTCGAAGGGTTTCTCGTGGGAGATTACGATTTTGAAGTTAAGGCGCTGAGGTTAACAGGTAATGAATGGGGGGTTAGTGATCCTTCCCCTTTTTTTGGCAGGTGCCTTCTGCTAGGCCCTGCCTCTGGCCTTTCGGTCGTTAATCAGTAAATCGCTTATATTGTGGGCGCCGCGCGCGGATCCCCGGCGCCCCACCACAATATATTGTGTCGCTGCGGAGCTGCAGGGCCACAAGATATTGTGAAAGGAGCCCATGTAATGAAGCTCACACCCAAAGCCCTCCCCGTCCTCGCCTGCCTGAATATGTTTATGGTCCACCACAAGCACTTTTACTGCTTTCCTTCTCAAATCCGAATTCTTAGGTACCTAAAAGAGGTCGCGAGTCTTACGGTGTCGCGTCGGCAATTAAACCGCATCTTACGCGATATTCAAAATGGCGGTTTGATAAAGCGAACGCGCCGGCATCGGCGCGAGAAAGGGCGTGGGATGGTTTTCCATTCGACGCTTTATGAGATGTCAGTCAAAGGATATAAATTGCTTTATAAGGTCGGTATGGTTTCAAAGGCGAGATTTCTTGAAGCGATCGCTCGCTTGCGCTCTTTCCTCCTAGGAAAAAAGAGGCCGGAGAAAGTGTTCCGCACTTCCTCCGACCTCGAGGCCCTGGGTTCAATTATGGGGTCTCTTCGTCCAGCTCTTGAGTAAATAGTTTGGTTTGGTGAGGCCGTGTGCCATATGTTATTTCCACGTCGTCCCTGTGTGCAAAAATACCCACACTATTAATGACTCTATCAAGCCCCACGCCATGGTTAAGCCCTCCACAAATGCAAGTGCATTTAGCTCCTTTTGCCGTGTGACATCTTGCATCGCATCTACCGATTAGTTCCCCGTCCGCGTCTCTCGCTTCAAGCACTGTTTCCATTTACATAGTCCTCCCTGTTGGCTCTAAACTCAGCTACGCGCCGAGCATTTAAAGCTGTGTGTAAACATTCGCGGTTGAACTGCAGCCTGGTTGCCAGCTTGCAGGCGTTGTTGAGATTCATGCGTTCGGACCTCGAAACGTTATTAAAGATCCGCTGCAGGCGTACTACCTCCACCTCGAGATAATGTATGAAATCGGGCACCCAGTAATAACTATTGCCCAACATTATCGCCTGATCAGTGGATTTAAGGAGTAGTTTTCCGGTCCTCGTTTTCCTCCAAGTCACGATTGATGTCGCTTTTTTCATCGCGTTACCTCCCGTTTAAATTGGTTTATTTACCCTCTATTATATGCAAGCATCATACCAATTAACTTATATCAAGGAGGATTAATATAAAGCAATGAGGTTGGATCACTTTGGATCACTTTTTGCGGTATTTAATAGCAAAAATTGTCACTCTTATTTCCTGCAGGGCCACGGATTAGGCATATAAAATCAGGGATTTGTAAGGGTGCTCCTTGCATAACCAGGTGTTTTATATTCATGAGGAAAGGCAAATTATGGTCCATAGCTTCAAAGCTTGGCATAGCTTTTGCATCTAGGCTGTGATTACCATACCTTACCGGCACATCTTGCGGTGGTCGCTGCGGCTCGAGTGATCAGATACGTTTTAGGCGCTGAAGTCTCTGTTAAACCACGATCAACTCAAATTATTTGTAATCTGCTCCCGCAGATCATCCCTTATCCTTATCTCTAAGATGATATTTACCCCAAAGGGTGTATATTGTGACATTAGTGGCACACGGTACAAACAAAGGGCGAGCGGCCTTCCTTGGGCGAAATTTGGGGAATTCCCCGGCGCTGGACTAGGGACGACGGCCAGAGCGACGCGTCGAAATTGCTAGTGCCGTTTTAGGGTACGCGAAGCGGCCCGCTGTGCGCCCCGGCTTCTCTTACTTGGAAGGGGCAATCGAAGGGACCTAAAACGGGAAATCCGCAGGATCGCTCTAATGAAGGCGCCAAAGCGCCGCCGGGGGATTTGTTCCGCTACCCAAATTTTGGGCGGGTGGGTCCAAATATAATCTTTCTGCTCGAGCTGCCCTTTATTCTCTTGACAGGATTAGTCTAATAGACTAATCTTGTCCGCATGCCTCGGTGGATCGTAAAAGTTGGTCGTTATAATAATCAAATCAGGGTCACTATCCCGAAACATTTAGCCGAGGAAAGCGGGCTTTTCGAGGCCGACCTAGCAGAGGTGAAAATTTTAAGCGGTAATAAATTGGAGGTGGCAGCTTTTGATAGCGAAGAGGATAAGGGACGGGTTCGAGAGGGAGATTAATCTTTCTGAGATAGATCGCCCGGCAAGGGTTAGTCGTTTTGAGATTCCAGAAATGGAAATTGCGGAGCTTGCAGAGTCGATCAAAGAGCGGGGTCTGCTTCAAGCAATTACCGTTTGTGAAAAAGACGGGCGGTTTGAAGTGGTGTTCGGTGATCGGCGTTTCCTCGCGCACAAAAAGTTGGGGCTGGAAAAGATAAGGTGTCGGGTAAGGGAATACACGGATGAAGATATCGCGATCGACCGAGCCACGGAAAACGGCCAGCGTGCCAATCTAAGCCCTGTGGAGCAAGCGTCCGAATACCAAAACTTACACGTTATGCACAATATGAGCTGGGAAAAAATCGGTAAGATGCTTGGAATAAGTGGCGGTGTGGTTCTCCGGCGTGCGCGAGTGCTCAAGATGCATGAGCGCATCCAAGATGCTCTACATAAAAAGCAAATCAGCATAGGCGTCGGTGAAGAGCTCCACCGCTGCCCTGATGAAACCCGAATGATCTATCTCCTCGAGATGTGCATAGACCACGGCGTCACGACTGCGGTCGTGCGCGGGTGGGTCAATGACGTTGTGGCTGATGTGCGGCGCGCGGTGAGCGGTAGCGTAGGGGGCGGGGAAGAGGCAGGCGTTTATCAAAGCGAGATAATTTTTAAAGGGTGCGCGCTCTGTAAGGAACCGGTCGATATCATGAAAATGAGACAGCTTGCGGCTTGCCCAAGCTGTCACGAAGCAATAATGAAAATTATAAGGGGGGAGCAATAAATGGCAATGTACCTTAAGCCCGGGGTGGATATCTCGAGGTTAGAAAGAAATACTCGGCGGGGATTGCAGACGATCACCGATATCTACGAAGCGAATGGGAGCAGGCTTTTTCTAAACTCGACATATGGAGATGTCCATATGGCGGGTTCGTTGCATTACGCGAATCAGGCCTTCGATACCAGTCACCCAGAAAAGGATAAGGAGCACATCATGATTTTGTGTATCTCGAAGCTCGGGAGAAATTGGGACGTGGTTCCTAAGGGCAGTTACGTTCACTGGGAGTTTGACCCTAAATAAGCGGGAGTCAATGTCAGCGTATACGCATTACATGAAAGTGGATGCAAGTGTTTTTTATGCTGTGTGGGAAGGTCGAAAAACCTTCGAGTTCAGGGAGTCGAGTTGCGGCGTTAAAGTGAATGATCTTGTAATTCTTCAAGAATGGGATGGCGAGAATTTCACAGGCAGGAAGGTAGGCCCGGTGAAAGTAGGGTATATCTTAGGAGGCGGCGTTTTTGGCATCCCTGAAGGTTATCTAATATTTTGCTGGTAGTGGCGCGGGTGAGATAATGTTTGAAATTGATGGCTTTTTTGGCTACGTTGTGGCCGGTTGGATAGGGTATCTGGTCGGCCTATTAAGTTATTATTTTTGCAATAAACTACGTTTGTCGAAAGGGGTAAGAAAATGGTTGCAATGCCAAAGGAAATCGAAATTGAGCGTATGATGAACCTAGTCCGTGGGTTTGGCTGGGAAAAAAAGAAGGAAGAGGTTGTTGGCGATGAGCTTTTGGTCACACTCTCAAAGAAGCTTGCGCCGGAAACCGTTGCTTTTGCTGGGGCACCTCCTTCGTAGTAATCATATAATTGTGTTTTCCAAAATCCTTTTCACGCGTGCCCGCAGGGTGCGCGTGACGCACAGCAAAGAGGGCACGCCTCCCCGTTGCATCCCGTCAGGGATGCGGTATAACGGGGAGGCGTGCCCTC
>Ga0307379_10011825_pt1 | contig 11414 bp, 15 predicted proteins | sample UN2MG_FD_202237 | JGI IMG/M metagenome (GOLD analysis project Ga0307379, IMG submission 202237) | Soil microbial communities from Risofladan, Vaasa, Finland - UN-2 | ecosystem: Environmental > Terrestrial > Soil > Coastal area > Acid sulfate soil | place: Finland: Risofladan, Vaasa | collected... | reverse complement strand
CCCGCCGCCCGGCCGGTCATCGGCCCCAGTCCCATCGGACCAGTTCCATCTCCACGTGGCATTCTTTCTCACCTCCTTTCTTGTTATCGCTTCCCGCAGACTTGCGCATCCCGTCTTACCGGCGCCTCACAGCACCGGTCTCCTTTGCAGAGTCTCCTCGATGTCAAGAGGCCTGACGGCTGGCCGCTCGGCGTCATAGACCGACACAGCGTTCATCCCCCTGAATGCGATCATGATGTCTGCCAAAGCATGTGCCGGCAGCGGCTTGACCACGCAAGGACGCAGCGGAGTGTTCACCTCAACCTCGTCGGGCTCGATCTCGCGCGCCAACTGCGCCAGCGCCTCGGCCTGATCCTGATTGTCCCTGAAGAACATCATCTGCAGCGCCAGACAGCCCCGGTATTCATCTCGCAAGGCCCTGATGCCGGTCAGGATCTTCTGAAGTGTTATCCCTTCGACCGGCCGGTTGATAGCCCTCAACAGCTCCTCCGTCGGGGCGTCGAGTTTGGCGACCACCTTGTCAGCCCGCGACAGGGCCGCCCGGACCTCCGGCTTCCACATGAGCGAAGAGTTGGTGAGCACCGCTACAGGGGCTTGTATCCTCCCCCTCACTTCGTCAATCGCTTCTCCCAGATTGCCAGCCAGCGTGGGCTCGGCCATTCCCGAGAACGTGACATAGTCCAAGTCGAGCGCAGGCAACTCCTCGAGCTCCCCGACCAAACGGGCGAGGGGAACGAACTCGCGGCGTTCCGCTGTGTGATGGCGGGTGCGGCCCAGTTGGCAGTAGACGCAATCGAAACTGCAAATCTTCTCCGCCCGCGACACGGGGTCCACTCCCAGTGAGCGCCCCAGCCGCCAGGAGGGTACGGGTCCGTATATCACGCGGCGCATGTCGGTGTTCATGCTAATTTCACAAGGCGGACTTAACCACCAGATCGCCCACTTCGACTCCAAGATCGCGAGCGACAACCGGACATTTGGCTATCAACAGGAAGAAGATGTTAGCCTTCGCCTCACTCAGCCACTCGTAGTTACCCTGTCCCTTGGCTATGATCACGTCGGCTCGCGTGAAGGCACCCAGGAAATCGGCCGAGCAATTCCCCGCCCCCGCTCCCGGCCACCCCGGGCCTGTAGTCAGAACGACAGCCAATCGGTCAATCTCTGCAAACTCGGCGTCAGCCAGCAGGGCGTCATTGAGCATCGGCTCGGCCCTGACCGCGACGAACATCTTCTTGTGATTCATCTGCTCGATTAGCAGCCTGTCAAAGACAATCTCACCCGCGTTGTCAGCTAGGTAGAGCACGGTCGAGGCCCTCGCTATCTCCTCACGGAATCGGTCGAAGTCACCGGTGGCGAAGCATCTCGCATTCGCCCGTTCAACCTCAGCCTCCAGGTCAAAGCGAAGGCCGACTCCGGAGTCTATGATGTTGCCGACAACGGCCAGTTTGGCCGCGGTTTGAAGGGGGTCGTCCGATGCCGCGACCAGTTCCCTGGCCCGGGGATACAGCCCCATGGCGGCCTTGTTGCCGTCCTTCTTGACCTGGCAGTAGGGGTCGTCGCAGCCTGAGACACGGCGGACCGTGCGGTGAACTCGCGCCGCCATCTGCGGTGGTCGGTCGCTGGCCGAAACCGCTGCCAGCAGGCGCAACACCGCCTCCACCACCACCCACTGCTTGAGAGGGTCTTCAGTCGCCATCCTCGCCGCCTCCACCGCCTGCCTCAGGAAACAGGGGAGACACTCGAGATAAGTCTTCATGTCTGCTGTCTCAATGCTTGTACAGGTGCTCGAGAGCAACCGCCTGCCTTTCGAAGGGATTCCGCTGATAGGACTCGATTTCGCCCCGGTCACACAGAGTCGAGAGCTCGGGATCAACCGGAATGCTGGCAAGCACCGGAATCCCGGCCGCCCGGGCCGCGTTCGGCCCTTGTTCCGGCCCAAAGAGGTCCACCCGCTTCCCGCAATGGGGGCAGACCAGATGAGTCATGTTCTCCACCAGGCCCAACACCCGAATATCGAGCATCGCCGCCATCTTGATCGCCTTGCGTACGATCATCGCGGCCAGCTCCTGGGGCGAGCAGACGATTATCAGGCCGCTTACGGGGAGACTCTGCATCACAGTCAAGGGAACATCGGAGGTGCCAGGGGGCAGGTCAACCAGGAGCGCGTCGAGATTCCCCCAGACCACTTCCTCCCAGAATTGCTTGACCGTGTTGGCCAGCAGAGGACCTCGCCAGATGACCGGATCGTCAGGGCGGTCCAACAGCAGATTGAGCGACATTACCCTAATACCGCTGGGTGTGGTCACCGGAACGAGGCCAAACTCGCTTGCCTCCGGCCGGGAGTCCAGTCCCAGCATCTTCGGGATGCTGGGGCCGGTAATGTCCGCATCCAGCACTCCTACCGCGCGTCCGCTTTGCCTCAACACGACGGCGAGCAGGGCCGTAACCAGGGACTTGCCGACTCCGCCCTTGCCGCTCATCACGCCGATGACTTGTCTGACGTGGCTCATCTGCTGCGCAAGGGACGGCGCCCCTTGCTCCTTGGTCGCAGCGCACCGCGAGTCACGATTGTCCAGATGCTTCTTATCTCCATGATCCATTTGAACGCGCCCGCTTTCTAGGTATCCTGCTGCTAACTGTAACTGGCACATTGCCAGCCGTTTTTTCCCAGCCTTTCCCTCACTGTCAGGGTTTCCTCAGACGATCAGCCTGCCCCCATTCGGTTGCGCCCCGTGCTCATTTCGACGGGGAGCGCCTGCCTCGTTTCGCCGCTGCGCCCTGACTGCGCCACCCTCCGGCAGTTCCGGGTGAGGGCCTCAAGCGAAGCAGTTACGTCCCCCAGCACCTGCGCCCATTCGCGGAGGTGCTGCATGCCGGATTCAGTGAGAACATACATCCGCCGTGCTGGGCCTGGCCCGGACGTGTCCCATCGCGAGGCGACTCGCCCGGCCGCCTCCAGACTGCGGAGCGTGCGGTAGATTATGCCGCTGTCCAGGCCCGCATGGGTGACAGCCATGCCCTCGGCTTCCTGCGCGATCTGGTAGCCGTGGGCCTCGCCCAGCCGGGCAATCACCAGCAGCATGACCGGCTCGGCGAAGCGGTAGAGGTTGCCCATCTCGCAGGAACACGGCCCCCCGTTGCCCTGACCATATCTGTGACACCGCCGTGGCATCATCCGTAGACCTTGTCTGACTATCTGCAAGTTACACTTAGCATTATAGCCGCTATCGCCGGGTTGTCAACCCCCGCTGCGGACAGTCTTCCCGCCAACCTGCTTGGCAGCCTTTCCCGGCCCTTCGCTGAGATCCACCACCGCAGGAGCAGCCCGGTGAAACCACCGCTTTCCCACTCCGTCGCGGTCAGCCTGCCTGCCGCGTGGTTACCCGAACCCCAGGGCCTTGCCTACCTCAAAGACCAGGAGACCCAAGCCTCCCGCGAGTGCTAGCGGATAGAAGACACCGAGAGCGGTCCACTTCCAACTGTTCGTCTCGCTGCGCATGACGGCCACCGTGGCCAGGCAAGGGATGTAGAGGAGCTGCACCACCACGAAAACCAGCGCTACCAGCGGCGTCATGCCGTGACGAAGCGCTTGCGCCAGACTCTGCCCTTCTGCGTGATACAGAACGCCCAGAGTGGCCAGTGAAGTTTCCTTGGCGGCGAATCCTGTTGTCCCTGTCAGGGGCCCATGAAGCCGGCCTGACATCACGCCGCCAACCGGAAGGCCGTGACTCGCGTGTCGGGGAAGAGCCGTCGCACGACGATCCGCGACGGAGTCCCGGACGCTGGCTCCAAGCCGAGGGGGTAGCCGGAGTCGAGGGGTGCCCGGGGCCGTCGGTCAGGATGCTTCGGCGGGATAGGCGGCAGTCCTGCTAAGAGCCGCTGACGCGGACGCTGATCATGGCGCACGAAGCCCGGAGCATCGGCGAACGGTATAGAGAGCATAGCGCCTGCCCTGTTGGCCGCCAGATCATCAGTAGAGTGCCCCTGGCCAAGCAGTCCCTCACTGCGTGACCGCTGTCCTGGCACCGCCGGGCGAGACCTCGCGAGACGCGGCCGACCGCGCCCTCTGCAGCTTCTTCGCTAGCTGCTCCGGGATCGTCGCACGGAGGAACTCTATCGAAGCCGGCACCCGGCCGCCCTCGGCTTCCCTCCTTGTCATCCCCAGAAACCCTATCCGGGCACTTCTGGGCGGTTCCCTTCCTCGCTGAGTCGGTGCTGTCCTTCCTCTCATGAGTCGCCAACCCCGGCCACCGACTCCCCGCCGAGGGGCTAGCCGGAGTCGGGGGTAATCTGATGCCGGCTTCACGGGCGGTCGACATCCACACCTGGCTTCAGCCCACGGGCGAGGAAGAACTGGGGTTCGTCGACCACCCAGACTTCTGTCAGTCCGGCCTCCCGCAGCAGCGCGGTCATCGCCTCAGGCGGAGGCACCCGGTCCTCCTGCACTGGGCCTCCCGCGTCGCGATGAAGCCGATTGACGGCTTCGCGTCCGATGGGATGTGAGATCACGAGAATCCCCCCGGCGCGCAGGACGCGCAGCATCTCTCGAATGCTCTGCGCGCGGTCTTCGAAGTGGGGCAGGGCCGCGTTGCAGATGACGCGGGCGAAGTCGGCGTCCGGCAGCGGCAGCCGGTGCACATCGGTTTCGAGGAAGGTGACGCTCGAGGGGAATCCCTTCTCCCGCGCGACCTCGAGCATTTCCGGCGAGAGATCAACGGCAACGATCCTGCCGGTTGGCCCGACGGCGCGGAGCAGATGGGGGATCAAGACGCCAGTTCCGGTTCCCACATCGAGCACAGCCTGGCCCCATTGGATCTCTGCGAGGCTGACGACGCGAGCGAGCCGCGCGTCCTCCTCGGGATACCGGTCAGCGTCCCAGGTTGCAGCATGGTGATCAAAGAACCCCTGTCTGTCCATCATCTGTCCTCAGAGGAGCGGTCAGCCCGTACTGCTGGAGGTGTTTCGTGTCAGCGAGCAAGGCGGTCATTGACGTGTCGGCCACGAGTTCGCCGTTCACGAGCACCAAGGCACGGGCGCAGAGCGCGCGAGCGAACTCGAGGTCATGGGTAGCGACCAACTGGGCGCAGGGCAGCTGGAGCAGGATGCGGGCCAGCGATAGGCGCCCCCGGGCGTCGAGGCTGTTGGTCGGCTCATCCAGCGCCAGTATGAGCGGGTCCATCACGAGGATGCTGGCAAGGGCTGCTCTGCGGCGCTCGCCAGAGCTGAGGTCATGCGCTGCTCTCTCCAGTGCCTCCTCGGGCAGCCCGACGCTCCTGATCGCCTGCTCCGCCGCATGCGCGGCCTCCTCGGAACCGGCCCCCGCGGCCAGCAGGCCGAAGGTCACATCCCGCCTCACCGTGGGCATGAAGAGCTGATCTTCTGGTTCTGCGAAGGCCAGACCGAGCTTCGCCCGTATCTCAGCCTCTGTTCCGGGACGCAGCACAGTCCCATCAACGGCAATCGTGCCCTGTGCTCTGAGCACTCCGACAAGGCACCACAGCAGTGTCGACTTCCCCGCGCCATTCGGTCCCAGCAGCGCCACTCGCTCTCCGGGGGTGAGGCGGAAGGAGATGTCGTGCAGCGCGGACGAATCCTGCCCGTAGGAGTAGCTGAGATCTGTTACCTCCAGTGCGGCTAGCGCCATCTTCCCACTCCGGCGAGGCCAAGCGAGATCAGCGCGAAGAGCAGCCCGGCCAGGAGGTGCGACCAGGGGAGTGGGGTCGGGGTTGCCATCGGGAGCTTGCCTTGGAACCCTCGCAGCACCATCGCTGCGCCCACGCGCTCCGATCTGGCCGCCGCCCGAGCTAGCAGGCTCATACTTGCTTGACTCAGCCCCGTCAGCCGTACTTTGAGGGTGGCGCTCGGGGCACGCAACACCCACGCGCGGTTTGTGCGCACCACCTCCTCCGCCAGCAGATCCGCGCCGCGCAGGATGAACTCGCCCAGTTGGCCGAACACCGATACCAGGGGCAGACGTTCTGCCACTTCCAGCAGCACAACCGCACGCGTGCTCGCCATGAGGACCAAGAAGGCCGCAGCCACCAGGAGCGATCTCACCGCGAACTGCTCGCCGGCGGCACGGGTCGCCTCGCCACCCAGCCTGGACAGCAGGAACGGCATCCCGATGACAACCACGAGAGAGAGCATCCGGCGGCAGACCAGTCGTGCCGGAAGGCGGGCCAGGACCGCGGCGCCGATCAGAAGCAATAGCAGCGCTCCAGTGGGCCAAGGCGGACGCGTGGGAGCGAGGAGCACGGCCGCCACAAACCCCACGGCCGCCAGCATCTTGGCTCGCGGGTCCAGCCGGTGCAGAGCGCTCTCCCTCTTCACATAGAGGTCAAGATGGTGAGGCATTCCACCTAGCCTGTCTCATCCCGCTTGGCGGGACGCAATCGCGGCACTCGTTTCTCAATGGCCAGCACTGTCAGAGGAACCGCGATCACCTGCAGGATCGTTCCCGGCAGGCTGATCACGACTGCTGCCGCCACATACTGGATCGCGCCGGCCTTGATCGCGAACAGGCCGGCCACGAACCAGGCCGCCAGCGCCAGCACCGCCCAGTCGGCGACGAACGCCGCGGCCAGTGCAACCCACAACGGCAGACGGAGGACGCGGTAGAACACCGACGCCGCTCCTGCCTTGGCCGCGAGTTCCAGCGCCATCAAGGGCGCCACAGGCGGCGACAGTGGAGGCATGCCTGTCAGCACCGCGGATAGCAACGGGACCACGAAGCCCAAGGTGACCGCGGTGGCCGGGCTTAGCAGGAACCCGGCCACCACCACTGGGAGATGCATCGGCAGGAAGACCTTCCCTCCCCAGCCGAGCGCATGGAAGCCGATCGGCAGCAGGAGGCCGAGGGCGCCGAGGAGTCCCGCGAGCGCAAGCTCCCGCGCTCGCGAGAGGGCGTCTCGGTCCGACGCTCCTCCTACCACGAGTTCTCCAACTGCAGCCTGACCGCGCGCCCGGGCATGGAGTACGGATAGGCGGGGTCTACTTGGTAGGTGCGGTCGAACAGGTTCTCGATCACCAGGCCGATCTTAGCGCCGTTGGCGAGGGGTCGAGACGCCTTCAGGTTCACCACCATGAACGCCGGCACCTCAACCAGCGTGTTCGTCTGGTCGTAGTCGAACAGCCGGTCAATATACTCGATGTCCCCAGACAGGAGCCACGGCCCGCTCCGGTGGTCCACGCCGGCCGCCAGCTTTCGTCCTACCGTCTGCTCCTTGACTTCGCCAGGATCGAGGGAGGAGAAGTTGGCGTAGAGCGCCGTGTTAAAGCCGGCCGGCCAGCGGGCGCCAACCTCAAAGCCCTCGCGCGTCACGTCTTGCGCGTTTGCATACTGCATGGGTGGGCCCGGCACGCCGGCCGGTCGTGGTCGCAGCACGATGAGGTCTTCGGCGTCGATGCGGAAGAGGCTGAGCTCCACCTGCGCGCCGGAGGGCAATCGCCTGCGCGCGCCTACTTCGCACTGCCAGGCGCTCTCGGGTCCGAGATCCGGGTTGTTGATGCCAAAGAGGTAGAGCTCCCGGAAGCTCGGCGCCCGGTACCCTCGGCGGGCGCTGGTGAACAGCGTCCACCCATGGGCCAGCTCGCGGGTGAGCCCGAGGTGCGGAAGCAGCTCCGCGTCGAGATCCTCCGGCGCGGTGTAGCGCAGGCCGACGGACAGGTCGGTTCGGTCGGCGACCGGCTGGTCAACGATGAAGTAGGCTGCCGGCTCATCCCGGGAGAAGGACTGCGCCATGCTGTAGACGTCACCGCCGAAGGATCGCCAAGCAGCGCCCCACTGGCCGCGGCCGCCTCCCATCGGAGCGATCTGGGAGACCAGAATGCCCTGGCCGAAGTCCTCGGAATGAAAGCCGTCCTGAAACTCATGTTCTCCCTGGGTGCGGTAAAACTTGATCTCAATGGAGCGGGACGCTTCGCTCTTTGCGAATGTCAGATCGTAGTCCTGTCGGTCATAGTCCTGCTCGATGAAGTTGGCCGGTCGTCCTTCGGCGTAGGCGGTCGCGACCTCTCTCTGGTCGAAGGTGGTGTAGATGAGGCGCTGTCCGCGAAAGGCCATCTCCCACCCTCCGCGGAGGCTGTGGTCAATGGCCAGGGAGCAGCTTTCGCCATCGTACTTGGCGAACGGGTTGTCGCCATCGGTGGTGACACGGCCGAGCTGCGCTCGATAGCCGGACCGCTCGTTCAGCCCGCGGAACCAGACTTGCCCACCAACGGTGTCGAAGCTCCCGCCCGTGGCCGAGACGGCGCCCTTTGACTCCTCCTCACGGGGCCCACGAGTGATGATGTTTATGGCGCCACCTATGGCCATATCGCCGTGGAGCGCCCCGGCCGGGCCTCGCAGGACCTCAATGCGTTTGACGTTGTCGAGGATATAGGATGTGGGGAGGATGTGGCCCATGATCCCCATCTGAGTGGGGTGACCATCCAGCAGCACAGCGAGTTGCGTGGGTGGCGATCCGCCAAACCCGCGGATCGCGACGTTCCCCCCGAAGCCCATGCCGCCCTGGCGAGACACCCAGACGCCGGGTTCTCTCACCAACAAGTCCATCAGGTTCTGCGCGCCGGACCGCTCGATCTCCGTTTCGGTGATCACACTGGTCGAGGTAGTGGCCATACCAGGGGTGCTCTGCTCAGCCTGGCCTATGACCTCCACCTCGAAGACAGGCTCCTCCTGTACGCCCTCGCTCGCCCAGCCGGCAGTGGCGAGGCCTATCGCGAGCCCCAGCGTCACAACTGCCTTCAGTAGCCTCTCCATTGTCTACGCGTTCCTCCTTCCTAGTGGTGTGCGCCGTGCTGGCACGCTTCGGGGACAGTCGCGGCGCCCAGGCCCTTCGTCATACGATTCTGAGATTCGTAGCACTAAGCGAGCAAAAAAGGAGAGGGACACTCGTCCCTCAGACCAGGTCTGCTCCGCTCGTGGTGCAGACCAGCTTGCCGTGCTTCACGCCTTTGGTGCTGATCAGGCGGTCGGCAATTGTCTGCACATGGGCTGCCTTTCCCCTGAGCACGATCACCTCCAGGCAGTTGCGCTCATCCAGATGCACGTGGGTGCTGCAGGCGACGGCGCCCTGGAAATGGTGCTGGAGCTCCGTGAGGACGTGCGTGAGCTCGCGGCGTCCGTAGTCGTAGACGATCGTCACGGTACCGACCACCTCGCCGCGCTCGGACGCCCAGGCTTCGTTCACCAGATACTCCCGCATAATGTCTCGGATCGCCTCCGAGCGCGTCGGATAGCCCTTGCGTTGAATGCGCGCGTCGAAGGCATCGACGAGCTCCTGCGGGATGGAGACTCCAAAGCGAGCGATATGTCTCATGGGATAACACCCTTCTGGAAAACGTAGCACCGATGGGCTGACCTTGTCAAGCATCACGGACGCGTCAAGTCGGCGTGCCTGTCCCTGTCAGGGGCCCGTGAAGCCGGCCTGACATCACGCCGCCAGCCGGAAAGCCGTGACCCGCGTGTCGGGGAAGAACCGTCGCTCGATAGCACCCGGGAGGGTCTTGGCTGAGCGGTCAGGTCGCTGCCAGACTTCCCCACGGTGGATCAACGATGGGACCGCCCCGCCGATGGTCGAGTGTCCCCGCCAGTGGTTGTAGTACTCCGAGAAGTCATCGAGAAGTTGGCTCAGGTGATCCAGCCCTCGGATGACTGGAGCGCGCTTCAGCCATTCCTGCTTCAGCGTCAGAATCGCGCGTTCGGTGACCGCGATGGAACCATGCTTGCCGACCGCGCCGAAGCGCGGCTTGATGTTCCAGTCCCTCAACAGCGCCGCGAACACCTCGCTCACGAAGACGCCTTCTTGGTCACTGATGATATGCCTCGGCGCTCCATGCCGAAGGAAGGCCTCTTCCAGAGCCTCCACCACCCAGCCCGCGTTGGGGCCTTCCAGGGGGCAGACGGCGACGACCCTGCGGGAGAAGTGGTCAATCGCCACCAGCACCCAGGTAGGCCAGACATGCCATCGCCACACCCGCGTCCGATCCACCGACCAGACGTGATTGGGGTAGCGAGCGACGATCTGCCTGGGCTTCGCTTCCTCTTTGACCGCCACCGGTTCGGGTGACGACCGGGGTGGTCTGGGCCTCAGCAGGATGTTGCGTACCGTGGAGGCGGCAACGAACACCCCCAAGCCCCACAGCACCATGGCGGTACGGTGACGGCCCCACAGCGGGTTTTGCCGGAAAATCTCCCAGATCAACTCCGCGATCTCCCTCGGCGTCTTGTTCACTGGCTCCTTCGGCTCGCTACGCTTGCCCAGCTTACCCTCCTCAAACCCCTTCAGCCACCGCTGCACGCTCGAACGGGACACTCCGAGCCTTTCTTGCAGCCGCCGTCCTGGGATCTGGAAGTACTGCATAAGCCAGATGATGCGCAGCCGCTCCATCAGGGGGTACGGCTTCCAAGGTCGCTCCTGGCCCAGGCGGGACTCCAACACCGAGATGTGCGCCTCCTGTAACTCCAGGCGATCCTCCAGTACTGCCACCCGGGCCTCCAGCGCGGCCACCCGGTTCGCTTCTGCCGCCGCCGTCATCTGCTCCAGGCTGAGTTGCCTGCTTCTCCCTGCCCAACGCGCGCTCACCACCAAGGCCCGAATGACCAAAACAACGGATGCAGGAAACACCTCCATGCCGGTTCCACTCCTCCACGCGAAAGCGGCGCCCGAAGGCGCCTCACTCTGGCTCCAGATGATACAGGAGTAGAACCGGGTAGACAACTCACCGGCGCTCTCAGGCCGGCTTCACCGGCGGTTAACAGGGACACTCGGCCTCCAACGAGCTTCCGAGCGGCAAGTCAATGCACACTCCAGGAGGAACTAGGAGAAGGTCAGCACCGAGTTTGGCTCGCTGATCGGCTCGGCTTGAATGGACTGGATAACCCCGGCCCGCCTCAGCTGCTCCAACTTGAGAAGAAAGCCCATGCAGCGACACCAGCGCAGGAGCTCGGTCCTGCGCACTTGCACCTGATCAGTACCCAATTCCTGACATGCCCTGCTGACAGCAAGGACCAGTAGTGCGGCCTTCTCCTCAGCCCCCAACTGTGTGCTGCGGAGGGCCGTTTCGAGAAACTGATCTGAGAGACTGGCCAGGGCCTCCTCAAGGGGTGCCTGCAGTTTGCCTATGGCTAGCGCCTCGGCGAGCAGTGGAGAGGCAACCTTAGCTCGCTTTCCGGATGGCAACTTGACCAGTAGCACTCTGTCTCCCATAACTCTCTAATCTCACGCAACGGCCACCGGTCGATAGCGGAGCTCAGGCGCCAGAGCATGGATCTGCTCAACGATCCGATTCGGCAATGGCTCCGGTCTATGATCCTGCAAGATGGCAAGTGCACGGTCGCGGGCCCGCTGCCATGTATCGGGAGCACCGGCGTTCTCCCAGTTCTCCCGCAGTTCGCGATCGCTCACTCGCGG
>Ga0307379_10011823_pt1 | contig 11415 bp, 13 predicted proteins | sample UN2MG_FD_202237 | JGI IMG/M metagenome (GOLD analysis project Ga0307379, IMG submission 202237) | Soil microbial communities from Risofladan, Vaasa, Finland - UN-2 | ecosystem: Environmental > Terrestrial > Soil > Coastal area > Acid sulfate soil | place: Finland: Risofladan, Vaasa | collected... | reverse complement strand
CATCCATTGTTGGAGCAACTCTCTGAGCGTAATTCTGTAATTCCATTGGGACCATAACTGCAGCCTGAACCATTGGTTTAGCAATTGCACCAGCAACTTTTCCAATTATGGCTTTCTTTGTTTTTGCAGTAACAAAATCTTTTACAATCTGTTTTGCACCGGCACCAATTCCACCAGTAGCGGCAAATTGAGCAATGAAAGGAATCATCTCTTTCATTCCTTCTCCAATGGCAGATCCAAAATTTGCTTTTGATCCGGCTTGAATTTCTAAAAGTTGCTTATAAGTATCAAGCAATTGTTTTTGTTCCTCTGGCATTTCTGCGGCAATGGCCGATTCAATCCCTTCAAAGTCCATAGGAAGTATATCTTGTTCTTCCATTACTCTTGCCTTGGCTTCATTGTAGGTATCAAATGCATCCTTTACATTCATTAATCTACCCATTTCATTTAATCCAAGTGTTGCGAAATCTTTGGTGAAAAAGTTATCGCTGAATCCCCGAAGCAATCCATTCATTTGAGCATCGAAGTTCTCTCCTTGGGGTGCACCAAGTATCTTACCCATTTTTCCGTAAAGCTCCTTGATGTTCCTGAGGTTTTTTACCTTCTCAATATCTTCAGGTCTTGACTTGATCATCGCTCCACCCATACCAAATCCAACCATTTCACTATGGCTTGATTTTTCTTTAATGGCGTTGTCAATCTTTAGAGCGTAATTCTCGTACTCCTTAGCAACTTCTTCATGTTGTTTTGATGTGAATCCAAACTTACTTCTATTTAAATCAGCCTGAGCTGCAATAGCATCATTAATCTCATTCATCTTCGAATCAAGATCAACGATTCTTTGTTGCTTTTGCTTTTCAATTGTTTTTGCTTGTTTTTGCTCAGGAGTCATAAACTCATCACTCCCTAAAGTAACATCTATTACTGGAGCCGTTCTTGTAGCATCCGATTGCATTGTTTGTTGGTCCACCAAAGGAAGTTCTTTTTCTTGTGGGGTTAATCTCCCTCTCATTGACTGAGCTAAGGTTAAATCATCCTGAAGTTGTTGGTATTTACTGTAACCATCTTCCGGATCTGTCGTTGCAGGGGTTTTAATGAAATCCATTTCTGCAACCTGTTCTTCATCCGGGTTTTGGAATCCGTAATGATCGTATATTTTAGAACGGAACGAATCTACATCTTTAACTTCTGCTCTTTTCCCTGCATCGTTAATGATCTTGTCGTAATCATTATTGTAAGTAGATATAATCTTGTCTGCTTTTTCCTCGGTGTAATCAACACCAGCTCTTTTCATATCATCTTTCAAGAAAGCTTTAATTCCTGATTGTTCTGGCGTAGGATTAACCTTACGTTCTTTTTCCTGATCGTTCAATTCTACCATAGTTCTTTACTGCCTTTATTAAGGACTTATAAATTATGAGTTATAAATGCTATCTAATTCTGATTGTGGGCTTGTTGATTTCTCTTTAGTGGATGATTTAGCCTCAGTACCATCCATCATATTTTTAAATTTACTGTCTGCATCCTGAAGTTCAGTTTCAGCTTTATTTATGAGACTATCATATTTTGCATTAACACGCTCTTTCTTGCTGTCTTTATTAAAACCAGAAACATCATACAATTCAGATTCCCTTTGAGTCTCTAATTGATCTTTTACCAATTGTAACCTTGTTTTTTCCGAAATTATAGAATTTAACTCTTGAAGAAAATTCTCTTTACCAGGTTTAGGTATTGCAATTTGATTTCCGTTGTCATCAACTTTAATATCAAAAGCCTTACTTAATAAAGTATTGGAGAAACGCTCAATGTCATAAGTATTTACAGAAGATTTTAACTCGTTGGTTTTTGGATCAACTGGCATTCCCCATTGTTTAGCCAATTCATTTACAATATTCTGACTATTTCCAGTAAGCTTATAGTACAAATCTGAATATGGATTCTTTTGATTTGTCATATTCCAATTTCCTTGATCATCCTGAGATGTGTATAAGGTTTTTTCTTTCGCTGAAGCTGAAGAAGGCTTATAGTAAGGTTTATTTTTCTGCCATTGAGTTTTAGTTTCCAGATTTTTTATTTCTTCTTCAATTTTTCTTTTCTTTAAATTGGAAGTTTCATTATCACTTAAAGTTTTTAAGTAGTCAATTTGTTGTTGAGCATATCCAGCTTCCCATTCTTTCAATTTCTCTTGTGATGCTTTCGATGCATCTTTAAATTGATTGTACTGATCCTCTCTTTCTTTTCGCTTAATTGATGTTTGATACATAGCAGGATCAATACTCTTCCCCTGTAAGCCTCTTCCAAGTCCTGTTAGGATATCACCAAACTTTGCTCGCTTCTGACTTCTTAAGTCTTTTTTTAGCTTCTCCTTATTAAGTTGTTCAGGAGTAGCAATATTCGGGCCGGCTTGTAATTGCTGAAACTTTTTTAATCCTTCCTTAAAATCATCCCTTGTTGCATCACTGATCCTTTTATCTATCTCAGCTTTCTTTCCGGCACCTAATGGAATTGTACTTGCTGGCTTGTCAACATCAACACCAAAGCTTTTTGCCTCGGAAGAAATTTCCTCTCCAAGTTTTATATCTTTTTTTTCCTTACGCTCTGATTTTCTTTCATTACGTTTTTCCTTATCAAATATTGGCATAGCTTAATTTTAATTAATTAAATGACTCCACCTGTAGCTAAGGAACCAACACCTTCTGCTAATCCTCCTAAAGTATCCAATGTTCCCATAAAGCTAGTCCATCCAGATCCTCTTTCATCAATCGAACTTTGTTTGGTTGCTCCATATTGATTAAGTTGAGCAGACTTCTCACCTTTTAGTTGTGCGATTTGTTGAGCCTTCAAAGCTTCTGATCCAACTGCAATATTTCCTGCTGTTCCTGCGACTGCGGCTTGCGTTGCGCCTTGAGCTGCAACTAAAGCTTCTGGATTATTATTACCACCTAGCATATTGGCATACCTAGATTGTATCTGCTTTGCGTTTCTCGATGCTGTAACCATGGCAGATTTTGCAGATGCACTTTCAAAAGGATTCTCAGTTTTTAGAGCATCGATTTCAAGCTGTGTATCTGCAGCCGCATCCTTATACTCATTAGCCAGACTTGCCTTTTCCTTTCTTCTTTTCCTTGAGCCGAATAGATTAGGATCAGCACTCGAAAAGAATAGGTTCACAATAGAACTCAATATAAATAATAGTGTTTTCATCATAAGGTATGTTTTTATTCTTCAAAGATATTTGTTAAGGTAGTCTATATACACAAGTTAAAATGGTACATGGTCATAAAATAAGATCATGTAACGCTTAATAATTATGATTTGACATGGCATATTGTTTTATTTTGTGTTTAAAGAATTAAAGAATTTACGCGACAATAATTTTTTCAAGCTATTATGGAAAAAAAAGACGATAAAACAGTGATTGAAACAGGTAAGACCACCGAAGTTCCAGTTAAGAAAGAATCAGCTACAGCACCTATGGATGAGTCTGCGGATGGATCTATCAAAGCTCCGGAAGCTAAGGACATTGATGATACATTAATGCTCCTAAATGTAATGGATAAGAAAATTGGAGGCAGTGGAAATATTGCTGAAATTCCAGAATCGCTAAGCGGATCAATTAAGTACTTGATAGAGAAGCTTGTTTTTGTACGCGATCTGTTTGAAGATCCAATATGGAAGGCTCTTCTTGATGATATGGCAGACCAAAAAGAAGATGGTAAAACCCCATCGGTTGAGGTTGCTATTGCAAGAAACATTCCTATTGAGAAAATTACACAATTAGCAGAAAGTGAAGATTATGAATCTGCTCAAAGTGGATTAAGTGAAAATCTTTCAATGCAGAAGAAGGCAGAAGAAGAGGATGCTGAATATGAAGCAAGTTTTAATGAATCACAAAAGGCTGGCGAAGAATACGCTGCTGAAATGGGATATGATGAAGCTCGTAAGAATCAGCTTTTCCAAAAGGTTTTAGACCTATTTAAAGTAATGAGTGATGGTAAATTAACTAAGGCTGAATTTGCCGAAGTTGATAAGATGCTTAATTATGGTCCGGACACTGAAAGCTTGAGAAATCAACTATCAGAGCAGGGATCTAAAGAGGTATTGCCGGACAAAGCTTCTGTTGAGTCTACAATGTCAAACAAACAAACCCCACAAATCGCTAAACCTGTTGGTCCTGGTATGGGAAGTATGGATGCCTATAATGACACTGGCGTTGATTTAACTCAAATTGGGAAACGTAAAAGGGGAGTTTAAATTCTAATTAAAAAAACAAATCATTACTATGAAAACGATCATAAAAGTATTTTTATTAACACTCTTTGCAGTGTTCGCAGTCACTCCAGAAATGTTGAGTGCAAATCTTTCTCCATTCGGAGTAAATGAAGTAGGGATTGCCCCGGGTGCAGGTACAGCTAGTGCTAGTGATATCTTTCAAGATACAAATACGCTAGCCAATATGGAAACTAGTGCAGGAGAATATATTTCACCAGCATGGTTAGAGATTCTAGTATTAGTGAGTCCGGCCAACTTTCCAATCAGTACTTTCTTAACTCAGAAAACATTGGATGGTGTTCGTGGTTTGGCTAAAGCTCAAGCTGCTTCTTACGCGAAAAATAACGGTGGTGTTTATCCTGACTACTTAATTAAAACGGATGACGGTAAAACTAGATTCAATCAAAATTACGCTGTTAAGGCTGATGTGATGAAGAATTATAAACAGTTTACCAATGAGTCTATTTCTAATTATAAATTGAATTGGGGAGAGATTGCCGTAATTCCATTTCAGGATACCGCTAAAACAGTATTTGCTGGTGGTGCAACATCTGGAACTTTTACAGTAAACAATCCTAAAATGTGGACTCGTAATTGCTTGATGAAAGTACAAGGTAAAACTTATGCTACAGGTGAAGAGTTAGTTATTTTCGTAAATGAAGTGGCTATTGGAACCAGTACTATTTCGTTTGTATCAGTTGCTAACGAAGGTGCTCAAGTTGTTCCTGCTATTGCTGTTGATGATCAATTAACTCGTATGGGTACTGCTCATTCTGAATTAGCTGTTAAAAATTCTGCAGTAATGCAATCTCCATTGACTGATTACAACTACGCTCAGAAGTTTATTACTTCGGTAGTTTATTCTAACTGGTTAATGATGACTCAATTGTTTACTAATTATTCTTTCTCTTTAATCACTAACCTTGCATTGCAAGATTTCCGTTATGGTCAAGAATTTAGTTTCATGTTTGGTGTTCGTTCTAAATTTACTGTTACCCCTCCTGCTGGTGGATCGGAAGATATCATTGCAACTGGTGGATTAACTCAGTACATTGATCAGATTATCGAATATGGTACAGGTGGTGGAAATACTACTATTACTGAAACTGATATTGTAGACTTCACAAAAGAGATGAGAGTTGGAAATAATGGTTCTGATACTCGTTACCTATTTGCCGGATCTGAATTGATTAGCTCTCTTAATAAAGGGGTAATGAATGATTCAACTAGATTTGTTCAAAAGGATTACGATACTGTTTATGGATTGTCATTCACTGTTCTTTATAGCTTCTTCGGAACTATTAATGTGATGTATGCTCCACTTATGGACCAATCAGATTTCCGCGATAAAGGATTCTTATTGGATATGCAGTTTGTTGATAAATTTATCTTCCAACCATTCCGCGAAACTAAAGTGAATCTTTGGGAAATCAGAGAATCAGATGGTCAATCAATTGATATGATCGAGACTTGTGGTATGGTGGTAAGAAATACCGATACTCACTTTATTATGCAAGTAAAAGCCTAATATTATAATGGGAGGATAGCTTCGGTTATCCTCCTTTAATCATATTCCACAAACAAAAAAAACTAAAGATGTCAAAAAGAGTAACTTTTATTTTATTGCAAAACAAATGGTTTAGATGGACCGTAAAATTATTCCTTAAAACAAGTAATAATAAGGTAGATCAACGAAATATTAAATTCACAACTGAGCACAAGGTTTCTGAAAAGGAACGTTCTCGAAATGCAAGGCTAACTCCTGCTGAATTTAGTACTTCAGATCCTATCATTATTGATGGTTTGTTGAGAGATACTGGTTATGGTAAAACTTTCGTAATGAAAGATGACCTGGCCGGAGAAAAGAAAAGAGAGTCATTTAAGACTACTCCTTTGGATGTTAAGAAAATTGCATTAAGAAATTTGTTTAAAGCTTCGGGCTTAGATTTTGATGAAGATAAAGACTATGAAGTTCTTGCTGAAGAGTACAATTTTTATATCGCAGCAACCAATGGCGTAGTTATTGGTAAGAGTTCGGCTACTGAGATTGCTCACATTCCGGTGAATGTTCATCAAGAATTATTGGATACTGTTGCTTCCGCTCGTAAAGTGTATGAAGATAAGTACGGAGAAGCTATTCCTGCTGAATATGCAAATGATATGGGTTTCCTTAGTGCATTGTCTGATCCTAATTGGGATGCAAAAGCTTACATTGCCGAACAATCCGTAAATGAAGAAGAAGTAAAAGAAGATGACCAGGATCAAGATGTTGAAACTGCCGAATCTGTTCAAAAGCTTTATTTTGAAACATTCGGAGTAAATGTTGCTCCTCCAAAGAAAAATGATCTTGGTTGGATGAAAAAAAAGATTGAAGAAAAGTTGGCTAAATAGTTAGCTCTATAAATTGAAATACTGAAAAGGAGTTGGGTTATCTTAACTCCTTTTTTTTAAAAAAAATGCCTTATGGTAGTAAATAATCTTTATAAATTAAAAAGGGGTAATCAAACTCAGGCAGTTGGTTTAATTGTTAAAGGAGCAACTGCTAGTCTTCAGATACTAGGTAGTCAAACGCTACCGTTAGCATTGGCTGATCTTGAAGACTGTACAGATGGCATTACATTAGATAAAGGAACTTGGAGTTTTCTTATGCTTCCAGAGTATGTTTATTTTACTGGTACGGCTGATCGTATTGATTTGTTAGGAATGGGTTATGAAGACCTGAATAAAACATTAGTATGAAAGGTTTTTTAATTAACAAAGGGTTACTTGTTAAGAAAGGACTTTTATCTATAAGTAAAGGATTGTCTATAGGTAGAGGGTTTGCAGGTATTACAGATCTGATTCCGTATCAAGTTACTGAAGGGAATTATCAAACAATTGAGGGCGTTTATTTAGTTAGAAAATAAAATTTATTATTATTATTATTATTATTATGGCAATTTATTCACAAGCACAAGTCGATGAGGCTATAAGAAAAACATTAACGCCTTATGTATCGCACACATACCTTGTAGATGGGGCTGAAGTACCGATTACTCTTGCGCCAAATATACCAACTAAGTATATTTTACCTGTATCAGTGAAGGAGATAAACGGATTTGGATTATTTGATCCAGGAGGCCCTAATCAGGCATTACAATTTCAAGCCATAGCAAGTAACATCTTATTTAGATTAGATGCTTCTACTTCCATGACATCGTCCGCGAATAACTGCAATGTAAAGCTAATGCTATACAAGAACGGATCTCCTGTTGCGGGTTCAACTATAAAACGTAAGATTGGAACAGGTGCAGATACAGGTGCCATGTCTTTAGATTCTACATTTAGATCCTCACAAAATGACATTTTGGAAGTATTCGTGGAATCAGATATAGCAACTAACTTAACATTTAGCCTAACAAGTATTGTTATATTGGAGGTGAATTAATATGGCAAAAACAGCATCAGATATTGTAGATCGAGCGTTAACCTTAATAGATGAGGTTCCAACCACTTTTGCCACAGCTGCAACTACTGAAACATCTATCAGGAATCAGGCTTTAGAAATACTTCCTGAGCTTTGTCGTGATCTAATTAAGGAGTTGCCGTGGGGATTGAAGAGATACTTGGCGAAAACTGAAACATTAGTTGCTGATCCTTTAGTTGGGGGAGAAGATCAATCCGGATATAAAAAACAAAAGGTAGCTTTTACGGCACCGGATGATTTTTGGGAATTAGTTTCAATTAAATTGACCGTATGGGCTAGCCCTGTAACGGAATATGTTTATATTGGGAGTGAGTTTTACGCAAAGCAAAACAATCCTTTTACAAGGGCAGGAAAACAAAGTCCTGTTGTGGCTTTAAATAATACTGCTTCGGGAGGAAATGCAAGGATAGAATGTTTTTCCGTGAATAATGGAGATGCGGCAACAGTTTCAAATTTTCAGTACATTTCGTTTGATAATGTTCCTGATGATTTAGGTAATAATTGGCCGGATGAATTATTTTTAATAGCAGCTAAAACGTTGGCTGCTGAGTTGAATTTAATAAAGTCAAGGATGGATGAGGCTACTATAAAAGGGCAAGAAATTACAAATACAATCGAACAACACGAATAATCATTAAAAATAAGGAATCATGGAAGTATTAACTGACAAAAAGATTTTGACAAATAAAAACAACAATGGCGTACAGGGTGCTCCTACGTTGAAAGTAGTAGAGTATGGTGATGGTGTTCATCATATTACAAAGATTGAATTGGAAGATTTTATTGTTGGTGTAATCCCAGCAGCGGCAGCGGCTTTGACGTTGGAGCCAATTACTCCACTTTACACTTTACCAGCAGGAGTTCAGTTGCGTTCAGCTTCTTATGGATCTATTGGAGTTACTGCAGTAGGAACTGCTGTGAGTCCTGAGATTGGATTAGGAACCGTAGCTGGTGATGGAAGTGCTAATGCTACAATTGGTGCAGCAGGAGCCACTATGGAAGATATTCTTGAAGGATATGTTGTGGCTACTACTGTAACTCATGCAGAAGTTGAATCTTCAGCAGCAGAATTAGGCATAAGTGCTTCTGGTGATGTTAAGTCTGTATTTTTAAATTCGGCAGGAACATGGAATGTTGATAATGCAGGGAATCTTACCGTATCTGGTACTGTTGTTCTTGTTTGGGATACTTTAGTATAAACTTTAAAACACAATACCATGTTTGGAGATAAGATTGAAGAAGCGGGTGAAGGCAAGCAAAAAGAATTGCTTAAAATCCTAAATGAAGGAGCTAAACCTTTTATGCGAAAGCATGATGGATATGCCGTAAAGGTGGATGAGGATACTGAAATTAAGTGGAAGGATGGAGATCAGGAGACATCAATTAAGGTTCCTGCTGGTGATTACATCAAAGTAGATGGTGATTCTTGTTATCCTGAAATAGAAACTGCAGAAAGTTTTGAAAAAAGGAATAAAATTATCGAAGGCAAGAAGGAAATGCCAAAGGAAAATAAAGGCCCTAAATTAGGGATTGCATTAATGGAAGAAAATTCTGATTACTAATGGCTGATGTTGTTGTAACTATACCTGTTTCAAGTGTCAAGTATTCTACTTGGTTAAGAACTTCTTATGTTGGAATGTCAATGGTTTCCGATGCAGGAGTGCCGATGATTGAACAATTTGAATTAGGAGTTGATCAAGAGGATGCTTTTGATAATTTAATGGAGGAGGCTTGTCGAGAGGTTTCAAAACTATTCTCATCCAGGCAGGGTGATGTCTCTGGCATTCCTTTTGAATATGATGGAACTGAAGCTACATATAGATTTGATGAGGCTACACCACTCTTATCGCAAGCTGTCGCTTTAAAAAGTCAATTGAATGAAGATGTTAAGAATGCAATTTACTCTTATATCTCCGCATTGTGGTTTAATCTTAAAAAAAATGATGCAATGGTTATTTTCTTTAAGAGTAAATATGAAAAGCTTGCATCGAATATAGAAAGAATCATATATTTATTACACGATTAAAAAATTAAGAAATGGCAGATATCGTTATTACAGTACCAATCACAAATGTATTTAAGGAGGTTGCTCGAAGATCCTCAATAGCTACTGAAACAGATCCGTTTTATTCACAAAAAACTACTGAGGAGAAACAATATTCTCAGTTACATGGTGAAGGTGATAGGGTGAGTACTGATTTCCTAAAGGAAGCATCTAAAGAAGTTTTAAAAGCTTTCATTTCAAGACAGGGAGATGTTGTTGGAGTAGCTTACGAATACGATTTGGCAGACAGTGGTAATATTATTTATCGATTTGCCGAGAATAGCGATCCTTTAGCAACTAATCAAACTGCTGCGATAACAACTAGGCTTTCTGACAATACAGAAGATGCTATAATTTATTACGTATTGGTTTCTTTATACAGAACAGATGGTAATATTACGAAAGAAAAAGAGATGTTGTTCAAAGCTATGGAGTTGATTGATTTATTATCTGGTGATCTTCACCGCTTACACGACTAATTATGAGTGGGAATAATTTAAAAGTAGTAAATACAGGCTTAGATCATTGTTATCTTAATGGTATTCCAATTGTAGAAGCTGAAATTGAGATTAGTGATTTGTATAAAAAAATTGCCAGGATTACATCTCTTGCGGTTAATGCAGATCCTTACTTTAATTCACATACTAATGCTCAAAAATTATTCTCTGAAAGTCATGGAGAAGGGGACCGTATCACAAAGGATTTTTTGGAAGATGGAGCAAGGGATATTCTTCCCTTGTTCAGTCCGTTTCAAAGATTAATCCCTGAAGGATCTTTTGATACTACTCCGTTGGTTTATGAATTTACAGATCAATTATCTGATTTTAGTTGGTCTAATCCAGATGCAACTTCTATTTTTATAAATAGTATTAAGCTTAAATCTACTTCTGGAAGTGGAGATATTGAAATTATCGTTGATGGAAGTTCGTTATCTACAGCATCTTTACCTGAAACTGAATCTTATACTTACAATCAAAACGTAAGGAATAACAATATAGCTGAATTGATTGCATTTATTGTCTCTAATGAGAGCGCAGATTTTGTTTTTGATGTGGAAATTAATGCTGTAAAATATGATTCTGTTGGATGGATAAAAGCATTAACTGAGATAGGAGATGTGAAGCTTTCTTCTTATAGAGATGATATTAAGGTAAATTATTTAATTGAAGATTTCACTTGGTCCAATTCAAATCTTGTAAAGGTAAATGGAGTTGTTATAAAGCACAATTGCGGTAGTGCCTATGTGACCATTAGTTACAATGGAATTGCCGGAACTGAAAGATTTCTTGAGAAAAATACTATTGGTGATGATTACTTTGACATTACTGAAGATATCACTGAGGTTTCAATTTCATTAAGAGATGCAACCGATGACTTCAATTATGATTTAATTATTAATACTGAACTTCCAAGACTTATTCCAAGTCCAAGATTTGAGTTTGATAGTAATTGGAATCCTGGAAAGATAATTTTCAGGTATCAAAATATGGATACAAGGGTTAATAAGCTTGATTACACCTTAAATACTTTAAAGAATACTAGGGTTGATCCAAATATTTTTGATAATGTGCTTAATTTTCTTAATGATGCATTAAAGAATTACGTGTTAAAAGAGTTATATTTAGCGATTGGA
>Ga0307379_10011822_pt1 | contig 11416 bp, 10 predicted proteins | sample UN2MG_FD_202237 | JGI IMG/M metagenome (GOLD analysis project Ga0307379, IMG submission 202237) | Soil microbial communities from Risofladan, Vaasa, Finland - UN-2 | ecosystem: Environmental > Terrestrial > Soil > Coastal area > Acid sulfate soil | place: Finland: Risofladan, Vaasa | collected... | reverse complement strand
AACAACGCCGACATCCTCACCACCGAACGCACCGCCACCCTCGACTTCAACCGCGCCTCCGAATTCAGCAACCCCGCATCCTGGGGCCTCGCCACACTTGTCGAATGACGTAGCTGTGTCCGTCCTGTGAATGTAGCACAGCCGCCCCCGGCTGTGTCTGCCTGATATGATATGGCCGTGAATGTAGCACAGCCGCCCCCGGCTGTGTCTGTCCTGTGAATGTAGCACAGCCGCCCCCGGCTGTGTCTGTCCGGAAATGTCACACTAGCATGGCCTGATCGATCAGGAAATGATCTGATGCCGCAAGCATCAGGCTCTCCGCGGTACTCTCCCGAAACGACGCAACCTCCACCCGCACCCCGCGGCTCTTCAGCATATTCACCAGCGCCACAAAATCCCCGTCGCCCGTCACCAGCACCAGCACGTCGATCTTATCCGCAATCGAAATCGCATCGATCGCGATACCCATATCCCAATCCCCCTTGCGAGACCCATCGCTTCGGATGATCAGATCGCGCGTCTTGATCTCAAAACCCGTCCGGCGAAGCACATCGTAAAACTTCTCCTGGTCGGCCCCCTCCTTCTCCACCGTATACGCGATAGCCCGCACCAGGCGGCGATTATTCAAAAGCACCGGCAAAAGCTTCTGAAACGAAATCTTCGAATTGTAGATCTTCTTCGCAGAATAATACATATTCTGCACGTCCACCAATATCGCCACGCGCTGGCTCGACCACACCTCCGCGCGCTCGGCCGTTATCGAACCCATCCGCGGGCCCCGCACCGCCAGCTCGTCGCGCTCGCGGCGCAGCGCCTCGATAGCCGATTCCAGCAGCGCCACCTGCTGAAGCGCACGCTGCCTCTCTTCACGCATAGCCTCCACGCCCGACGGATCCGCCAACGCCCCATCACGCAGCGCCTGCAGCTCGCGACTCAGCCGCGCAATCTCCACCGTCTGCACCCGGTTAACCTGCTGAAGCTCCGAATTCTCGCTGCGCAAACGCTCGCACTCAACCGCAACGTCCCCCGCGTGCTCCACGCTACCCGCCAGCTCGCGGCGAGGGCCGTCCCTCCGCAAGTCGATCCCGTTTATCCGGATCACGCTGCCCGCACGCGGCTGCGTGCCGGCGTCTTGCACCGTATCTCCAGGTTCTATCTGCATTTCAATAACTCCGCCAAAATCAAATCTGATAATCGAGAGCGCCGTCCCTGGATGTGATTTCATAAACCAGCCGTGGCTTATCGATAACCACCTTCGTGCCCGGCGGAATCGCACCCGTCAGCCACACGTTCCCGCCGATCACCGCACCCTTGCCCACCGTCCTCGGGCCCAATATCGTGGCGCCCGAATATATCGTCACGTCGTCCTCGATCGTCGGATGCCGCTTCTGCCCGCGGATGATCTTGCCGTCATCTCCCTTCGGAAAACTCAGCGCACCCAGCGTCACACCCTGGTAAATCTTCACGTTGTTGCCGATCTGCGACGTCTCCCCGATCACCACGCCCGTGCCGTGATCGATGAAAAAACTCCGCCCGATCGTCGCACCCGGATGTATGTCCACCCCCGTCACGCTATGCGCATACTCCGTCATAATGCGCGGCAGCAGCGGAACGCTCTGCACGTGCAGCTCGTGCGCGATGCGATACGTTATTATCGCCCGCAATCCCGGATACGAAAAAATAATCTCGTCAAAACTCCTCGCCGCCGGATCGCCGTCATACGCTGCCTGCACGTCGTTTGCCAGCATCTCGCGCAACGCCGGCACCTTGCGCAAAAACGCGATCGCCTCGCCCTCGCCGCGGCCCTTGCACGAATCGCAAGGCTCGTGCCCCTTACCCGGCGCAGGGCACTCGTGCTGAAAACTCCTCGATATCTGTTCGCTCAGCGCCGCAAAAATCATATCGATCTTGTCGCCGATGTAATAACTGATGTTCTTGCGGTCCAGCTTGCGAGTGTTGAAATGCTGCGGAAACAGCACCGACTGCAAGTCCGCCAGTATCGTTATCACCTGCGGCAACGCCGGCATCGGGCGCGACGTCAGATTGTCCAGCACCCCGTGCTGCTCGTACGACTTCAGCACCTCGTCCACAATCTCCGGGATATGCCGCTCGAAATCTTCAGGTCGTCCGTTTTTCTCTTTCAGATCCATATGGTATCCATCTGTTTTCGCGGGGCCAGCCGCTCCTTGCTTTCCAGTATATGCGCAACACGCGGCAAAAGCAATGAACTTTGTGCTCTGGGCCACGCGAAGTCAACCGGCCCAACCCAATCTGATGCCATTTGCACCATGCACAAGAGCTTCGGCGGCCCGATGCCCGCAAAGCCCGCGAAGATCAGAAATTATTCCGCCACGCGCTGATATAATAATGGCATGCATGATTCAGATTCAACAAGCGTGCAGCGGGTTTTCCTGCCCGACATAGTGGCCGAGTTCTCATGCGCACAGTGCGGCGAATGCTGCAATGCTTGGGAAATCCCGGTAGACCGCGATTCCTACGACCGCGCGGTGGCCGCGCTCGGCGATGAGGCTCGCGAGAACCTCGAAGTAGTCGAGCCGCTTTCACGCGCCGGTTACGCGCGGCTGAAAATGCACAGCGGGCGCTGCGCGTTCCAAACCGGGCCGCTGTGCCGCATCCACCGCGACCACGGCGACGCGCTGCTGTTTCCCGAATGCCGCAAATTCCCCAGAGTCATGTTTGCCACGCCCGTGGCGCTGCATTGCACCGCGTCGTTTGCCTGCGCAAAAATGCTCAAGAGCCTCGACCGCCCCGATTGCGTGCGGATGCTTCATCTCGCGCCGCAGATGATCGCTTTCCGCGCCGATTGGTGCGATACGTTCATCGGCGAGCAGCCCTGCCTTTGCCGCGGCAAAGCCATGACGTGGGGCGCATTCGAGGCGGTGGAAAACGGGTTCATCGAAATCCTCCGGCGGCCGGGGAGGTCGCTCGAGTGCAGGCTGCTCACTATGGTGGAATTCGTGCGCAGCCTCGCGCGCGATTGCGAGTCGCCGCTGCAGAAAAGTACCGTGGATTGCGAGCTGCAGACCGCTCGAGTCGATGCTTTTCAGGAATGGGCCGATCGATCGCTGCTGGCCGAACATGACGCCGAGGGACAGGTGAACGTGGTGCTGCGGCTGATCGCGAAGAAGCTGAAGGCGGGGCCGATGCGCGCCTGGGAGCGCGGCCCGCTCGACGCCGCCGCCCGACGCTGGGGCGATGGCGCCGCGAAGACCGGCCAATACCTGGACGACTGCCGCCGCGCTTACCTGACCGCCGACGCGCGCGTGCGGCGTATACTCGAAAACTACACCCTTTGCAGGGTGGCCGGCAATCCCACCTTTGCAATCCGCGACGTGGAGGCCGGGCTCTGCTCGGTGGTGGCGTTGCTGGCGCTCGTGCGAGCGGTGGCCGTTGCCACGGGTTTGGCGGCTAAAGACGCGGCCGATGCACCGGTGCACCGTCTTGCGGCCCCGCCCTCGCCCATCACGCCGGATATCGCGCTCGCCGCGATCCGCGCGGTTGACACGGCCTTCTTTCATCTGCCGGATTTCGACGAGCTGGTAAGAAAATGCAACGCCGAACCCGCGGCGCTCCTGATCCTCACGCCCGGCTGAACCGGCGCGGCGGGCGCCTAACGCGGGAGGTCGTATGCCTCCGCGATTTTCAGCGCCGCGGCTGTGGCCGGCGAGTCGGGATAGTTCTTCTTCATACCTCTGATGGCCGCGATCATCTGCATCAGCACGGCCTGGTTCTTTTTCCTGAATTTTTCGACCGCGGAGGCGTCGGTGCCGCGCACCGGCTTGAGTATGCCTTCGAGCGCATAAAGCCTCTCCAGCGTCTGCCACGCCTTTATCTCGTTCATGAAGGCCGTGTCGGCTTTCAACTCGGTCAGGTTCTTCGACGCTTCCTTGCCGATCTGGGTGCCGCTGAATTCCCTGGCGATCTTCTGGAACGACGCCATGCAGAGAACCGGCTCGGAGTCCTTCATTGCCAGTGCCGCCTCCACTCGCTTCTGGCCCCACAACGTGAGGCTGTCGACGACGAGCTTGGCCTCGGCGGCCAGTTCCTCTTCCTTGCCCGAGGCGAGCGTTTGCGCCTTCTGGAGCACCGTGGCAGGCAAGGCGCCTTTCTTCATGCTGTCGGCGAGCGACTTGAGCTTGACGAGCTCTACACCCGCGAATGCGGCCGCGGGCGCCGCGGCCAGCGCTTCCTTCATTGTTTCGCTCACCTGGAATGGCGAGCCGCGGTAGATGCACTTGCCCGTGTGGTCGAACAGGAAAACATGCGGAATGCCGCTGAAGTCGGTTCCGCCCCGCACCGTGCCGCCGTCGAAGATGCTGTGCGTAGCTTCCTTGCTGCGCAGCACTTCCTTGATCTGCTCCGGCGTGGCCTGCGAGCAATGTATGCCGATCACTACCAGGCCCTTGCCTTCGTTTTCCTGCTGCCATTGCGAAAGCGACGAGAGGCTGCGGACGCAGGGCGGGCAGGTAACGCTCCAGAACTCGACCAGCACCACGCGGTCGGCCAGATCGGCCGCTGTGCGGTTCGGCCCGCTTATGTGCTTTCCGAAGCTCACGTCTGTGACCTTCACGTCCATGTTGTAGTCGCCGGCGTACGCGGCGGCTGCAGCGAATGCAAGACAGATGGCGGCGGTTGTCTTCATTTTGCGTCCTTTTCGAGGAGGCCGTATTTCTTGGCGATGGCCTCGGCCTCGCTTGTTGCCGGTGATTCCGGATTCTCCAACTGCATCCTGCGCACGGTGCGTGAGATGGAGTTCAGCAGTATCATGTTATTCTTCTTGAATTTATCTGACGTGATGTCGGTGCCGAACTTGGCGCTCCTCAGCGGCTTGATCTTCTTGTCCCAATCGCGCACCTGCTCATACATCGTCCACGCCTTTTGCTCGGCCTGAAATTCCGGATCGGCCTTCAGTTCCTTGATTGCTTCCAGTGCGGTTTTCTGTATCTCGAGGTGGTCGTATTCGCGGGCAAAGCGATTGAGCGCATCGAGCACTTTCATGGGATTGTCTTTGGAGTTCTTGGTGTCTTCGATCCTTTGCTTTGCCCACGTCACGATGCTTTCAACCACGTAGGCGGCCTCCTCGGCGGTTTCCTTGTCGGAGCTCTTGACCAGTACCTGGGCGGATTTCAGAGCCTGCGGAACGGGCATGCCCTTGCTCACCTTGTCGTATATGCCTTTGAGCTTCACCAGGATTCTATCGCCCAGTGCGGCCGTCGGCGCGCGCTGCAGCGTGGTTTTGAGGGCGTCAAGCGATTTCTCCTGCGCACCGGCAAAAACGCATGCGCCGGAGTGATCGAAGATATAGACGAAGCCGGCGTCGGTAGGGTGCCCCTTCACCGAGCAACCGGAGACGATGGTGAAATTTGCACCTTTCTCGCGGCACGCGGCGGCCACCGTCGCCTTGTCCATCTGCACCGTGTGCACCCCGATCACCAGCAGGCCAAGGCTCTGGAATTCGGTTTGCAGTTTTGCGAGCGCGGGAATGCTGTTGAAGCTTGCGTGGTTGACATTAAAGAGGAAGACGTATACGACGCTGCCGGTGAAGCTGGCGGGCGCGCGGTCGATGCCGCTGACGTAGCTGCCAGGCGCGAAATCTTTCACCGTGATGTCGGACGGCGGGCCGACTTCACCCGCCCGGGCGACGCCGCCGAGAACGAACGCAACTGCAAGGATTGAGCCGAGCGATCGAATTCTCATGCCTGTGCCTCCTTAAATGCGGCCGAATTCCGTGTGCTGCCCATTTGCGCATTATACCGCGCGGGCGGGGTGGATGTCAAGCATTAGCTTCAATAATTCTCTCTGTCACGTCGCGCTCACGGCGCAGTGTCGCCGATGTCAGTCCTCGTTGCTCTCTTCAATATACGGCGTTACCACCAGGGTCATCCTGCTCTTTGTCTCTGCCTTGCCGTACGAAAACAGCGCGAAACCGGCGCTGTCGGACGCCTGATCCAGCCCGGCCATCACCAGCGGCTGCCCGTGGCGGAGCACGAGCTCCGTGGTAAGATCGGTGAGGTTTATGGTTTTGCCGTCGCGGCTGCTGAATCGCGGATGCAGTTTCACCTGGATGTCATCACCCGCCAGAATCCGCGGCTCAATGACCATCGACGCGCCGACCATCGCGTTTGCAAGAATTATGCTCTCGCCCATAGCGGTGCGATGGCGAAGGACGCCGATGTGCGTGCTTTGTGCAACCAGGATGTGGCCTTGCGTGCCGGAGAGGACGGTAAGCCAGAGCTGCTCGGACTGACGGCTGCGGGCGTTCCGCTGCGCGGCCTTCAACACCGCCTGAAAGCCGTCTTTCGCGACGCCGATGCGGATGCCATTGCTCCGCGCGAGCTCCCCGCCCGGCGTGCCGATCGCGATGCTCTCGTCGGCATAGCGCCACAGGAGATCGAAATCGAGCGATTGCGCATCGGTGTGGATTATCTTATCGACGATAATCGTGATGTTGCCGCTGCGCTTGGCGGGCGGTCTTTCGCGCGGGCGGCGCGTGTAGGCTTCCCATTCGCGGGCGGCGAGAGCGGCCGGCGATTCGTCAACGGGTTGCTCAATCGCGCAGCCGGCAACCAGCACTACCAGCGGGATGAGAAATTCGCAACAGACCTTCATGCGTAAACGCTCTCCCCGTCTTCGCAACTCTGGGGCGTCCGCTCAAACGGACACGGCCCGCCCGCCATAGCCATGTCCACACGTATCATCATAGCCGCTCGCATCGGGCGTGTCAAGAAAATCCATGGCGGAATAACTTCTTCCCGGCCCTTCTTCTCGGCACTTGGCACTTCTTTCTGGCACTTGGCCCTTCTTCTCGGCACTTGGCACTTCTTCCTGGCCCTTCTTCTCGGCCCTTCTTGCTATCGGTTTATCTTTTGATTTCCGCGCCCCTGCCGCTAAAATCAGTACGTCAAGTAAAGCTTACCTGAAGCTGCCGCAAGCATGTACCATATGTGAAATGCAGGTGCCGCCGGAACCCAACCGCAGCGGCGGGCATTGCCGGCCGCGGCTATACGCCGCCGGAATTATTGAACGTTGGCGCGAGCAGAGGGGACAAACCAAGTGGAGGCCAATAACTTGCCAGGGTCAGACTTCGGGTGGATCATCGATGCGCATCACGAAAAGATCTACCGGGCGGCCTGCATGCTTCTCATGAACCGCCACGAGGCGGAAGACCTCACTCAGGATGTCTTCCTGGCGGCTATGAAAAGCTACAGCAGGTTCCGGGGCGATAGCTCTTTGTACACCTGGCTCTACAAGATAATGCTCAACCTCTTCCGAAAGAAGAAGGCACGGCGCCGCCTCCTCCAGTGGAATGTTTCACAACGCAGCGACGCCGAAGATTTCCAGGTGCTCTTTACCGACGATGGCGACACACCCGAGGAAACGGTCGAGAAAGGCGAGCGGGCGCGAAAGGTCTCCCTTGCGCTCAAATCCCTCTCGGCCAAACACCGCGAGGTAGTCTTGCTGCGTTTCTACGAAGATAAATCGTACCACGAAATCGCCGATATCCTCGGTTGCTCCGAAGGCACCGTCAAATCGAGGCTACACCACGCCCTGCGGCAAACCGGCGGACGCCTCCAGGAACTGAAGCCGGCTCGCCGGCCCGCACCTTGAGTGATGAGGGGCTTTCTGCGTATGTGCGAATCTAATGAAAGGCTGCTCCACCTTCTGGACGACACCCTGAGCGCCGAAGACAAGGCGCTCGTGGAAGACCACCTTGCGCAATGCCACCATTGCCGATCGCGCCTGGATCAGATCGAAGCCGCGCACCAGTTCCTCCGCGCCGAGCTGCCCGCCGCCGTAAACGCCATCCGGCCCCCCGAATACCTCGCAATGCGCATCCGGCACAGGCTCTCGCACAGCAATCAACCATCATGGTGGCAAAAACCGCAAAACAGAACCTGGGCCGCAGCCGCCGCCATTGCCGTGCTGCTATCGGGCAGCCTGCTATACGTCGGCCCGCCTCGGCAATCGCAGCCCTCCCCGCCCGCACCCGCCTCGCTCTCGGCAACCAATCCTGAAAACCAAACCGGCCGCACCCAGCCAACCCGGATAATCGTGGTAGTGCCCGGCATCGCGCCTCAGATACGCAACCTGCAACGCAGGGACAGCCAGCCGATGGACGACGATGCACTGCCGCGCGATTTCATGAGCGACCTCGCCCCTGCCGGCACGCCCCGCACCGTGCAAAGCATGCCCAGGGTGCACAGGCCCGTGCTCGTGGTGCAGCCGGTAAACCATCAGGAAATGTGAAATGCGAATAATCAGCCTCGCCGTCGCCGGGGCGCTCGCCGCCGCGCAAAGCGCCAGCGCCATTGAGCAATTTGTCGCCGCCGTGCAAAAGGTGCGGCCCTCCGTCGTCACCGTCGTCTGCACCTGCGAAAAACGCATCGCTTCCGTCACCACCGGCGTTGTCGTATCGCCCGACGGCCTCATCCTCACCGCGCGCCCTCAATCCAATTGCAGCGACATCTCGGTCAGGTCGGGCGGCACCGCCTACGCAGGCACCATCCACGGCTCCGACGCCATCCACGGCCTCGCACTCATCAAGATCAACGCCAACGATCTCGTCCCCGCCGAGTTTGCCGATTCCAACGAGCTGCAGGTGGGGCAATGGGTCATGTCCGTCGGCAACCAATTCGGCGTCGAAAGAAACTCCTCGCCCGGCTTCTCGGTAGGCATCATCGGCGGGCTGGGCTGCTGCGTGCCCCTGTGTGAAACGCACTACCGCGACCTCATTAAAACCGACGCCGCAATGAACCCCGGCTGCGTTGGCGGGCCGCTGGTCGACTTCGCCGGCCGCATCGTCGGCATCAACATCGCCATATGGTCCAGCACCGGCGACTGGCAGGGCGTGGGCTATGCCATCCCATCCAACGCCGTGGCTGCGTCGCTCGAACAAATGAAAGCCGGCCGCAAAATCGAGCGCGGCTGGCTTGGCATCGCCATCGGCCCCGGCGACACCGTGAAGATAAGCAGCGTCGGCAAAAACACCCCCGCCGAAAAAGCAGGCCTTCGCGAAGGCGACGTGGTCATCTCATGGAACGGCACGAAAATAACCGACCCCCTCCAACTGGTCGACGCCATCGTCGCCACCGAACCAGGCAGCAAAACCAGCATCGTCATCGAGCGCGACTCAAAACCTCAGCAGTTCACGATCGAAGTAGGCACAAGGCCCGAAATCCTCGCTATCCAGGGAATGCTCGACGGTGAAAAGCCCGAACAGAAAACCTGCGAGCTGCCCGAAAACATCAAGAAAGAACTAGTCGCCACCGCCGCCAAATTCCAGAAAGCCCTCCAGCACGGCCTCTCGCAGATCAAAGACCCCGCCCAGCTCAACCGCTTCATGCAATCCCTCGAAAACCTCCCCGGCCTCGAACTCAAAGTGCTCTCATCCTCCACAATCGACGACCTCGCCGAAGAAAACTCGAAGCTCAAGAAAGAGCTCGATGAACTCAAGGAGGAACTGAAGAAGCAGCTCAAAGAGCAGAATAAGTAGCACAGCCTCGTGTCCTCACGGGCGCCCTCGGCTGTGTTCCTGATGATACCAAACTCCCTCTCCTATTCCGGAATCTGCTTGACTTCCTCCCGCTACTGAATATATTGATACGCAGCAAATTGCCCGCACCTCTGCAACAGGAGATCGCCATGCTGCCAAGAATCCTTCCGGCCATATTCGCATGCCTGATTTCGCTGTATGCTCTGGCCGCCGTTGATCCCGCCGAAATGCGGCAGGAGCTCGAACGCATCGAAGACCTGCGCATCCTTCATCGCTACGGCTGGACGCTCAACGAGTTCTTCTTCAAATTCACCGACGCCGACGGCGACTACCTGCTCGCCAAGGGCCGCAAGATGGGCATCTCGTTTGCCAATCTCTTCTGGGACCCTGCCTGCAACTGGGCCGACATCGAGACCGAGCCGGGCAAGTACGACTTCGCGGCGCTCGACAAAGCCCTGTCGCGCATCTCGCGCTTTCAAATGAAAGCGGCCATCATGTTTCGCAGCCTCACCGGCCGTCCGCCGAAATTTCACATCGACAAGTTCGGCGCAGACTGCCAGTTTTCCGTGGCCGTGAAACGCGAGAAGGATGCGCCGCGCGCCAGCTCGTGATCGGCGCCAGTTTTCCATCAGAAGCATTGCGTGCCGTGAAGGCCCTAGTGAAATGAACCGTACGCCGAAAAAGCGTTTGGGATAGTTCTTCAGTTTGCATAGGAGATCGCCGTGATTGCGAAATTGTTTCTTGCCATCTTTGTGTCGATTCAGCTTTTCATCTGCGCGGCTGTGGCCGAGGTGGACCCCGCCGCCGTGCGGCAGGAGCTCGAGCGAATAGAGAACCTGCGGCTGCTGCATTGGTATTCGGTCCAGAACGTGCACGACTGCAAAACGCTGGCCGTGTACCTCGCCGGCTGGGGCGGGCCAAACCGCGGCAGCGAGGCCGAGTCGCTCATGCAGGAATGCGAAGACGTTTACGGCATGCTGCGCGGCGTCGACCACGGCGGCATGAGCCTGCAGGCCGAGATAGACGCCCTGGGCAAGGAAGCACCATCGCCCGCGCAATTTGACCTGCTCGCCCGCGCACGCGTATTCACCGCACGCCACGTAACCGACCTGCACGCGCGCACCATCGCGCTCAAGGGCGGCCTGGCCGAGCAGGTGAACACCAAAGCGGCCGAAAAAGCGAAATGGACCGTTACCTCAAAGCCCGAACCCTGGCCCGACCGCCTGCGCGAGGCCGACCGCGCCGTTGGCCTGCAACGCGGCATGGCGCACGGCGACAATTTCTTCAAGCTGAGCGAAGACGATATGAACTACTCCCTCGCCAAAGCCGCCAAAACCGGCTATTCGTTTGCATCCGTAATCTGGGAACCCGCCTCCAACTGGGCCGCAATGGAACCCGAACCCGGCAAATACGACTTCGCCGCGCTCGATGCAATCATCGGCCGATACGAGAAGCACGGGATCACCGTGTGGCTGAGGGTTCGAAGCCTCACAGGGACGCCGCCGCAGTGGTTTGTAAACGAGCACGGCACGAGCTGCCGCCTGTTTTCCACGGTGAAGCTGAAGGACGGCAACACGAAGCAGAACGTGGAAGGCATCAACATCTTCCACGAGCCTACGGGCAAGGCATTCGGCGGTTTTCTCGCCGCTTTGGCCGCTCACCTGAAAGAGCGATGGGGCACTCGAGTTGACGCCGTTTTCATCAACGGCGGGCAGCGCGAGATGGAAGCGCCGGTTGACGAATCGCCCGCGATGGATTCCTTCTGGCGCACGTGGAGCAAAACGAAAACGCCGTGGCGCACGCCCGAGGCCCTCCTTGCCGACGAGAAGCCCAATGCCGCAGCGGTGGCGAAAGCCGAGATGTGCCGCGAGGCTTGGCTGCTCGAATACGCCCGCCGTGTAA
>Ga0307379_10011821_pt1 | contig 11416 bp, 10 predicted proteins | sample UN2MG_FD_202237 | JGI IMG/M metagenome (GOLD analysis project Ga0307379, IMG submission 202237) | Soil microbial communities from Risofladan, Vaasa, Finland - UN-2 | ecosystem: Environmental > Terrestrial > Soil > Coastal area > Acid sulfate soil | place: Finland: Risofladan, Vaasa | collected... | reverse complement strand
GGAAGATGCTCTCTCTCGCATTCCCACGGCTGGTGATGTGATAGAGAGCTCCTTCGAATTCCAACCTCAATGGTCTGGCCATGATGTCTACAGTATATCACGAAAGAATCCGCAAAATAAAGGTCTGGCCCCATTGCCTGCTTAGGAAGGAACGGATCAGTCGGAGAGGAGGCCGCGATAGAAGTCGAGGGCACGCTGTCCCCAGGTTTCATTGACGTGGCTCATCCCCAGCTTCACGAGCTGACGCGCCCGCTCGCGGCTGATGGACATGATTCTCCCCACGTCGGCGAGGTTATACGGGAATCCGTCCTCTATCCCATAGTGCAATCGCAGCGCGAACGCCTGCCGCGCCGGGAGGGCATCAAGCACCCCTTTCAACTCATCGTGAAAGAGGAGCCGGAGGGCCTCGCGCTCGGGAGAGAGTGCGGACTCATCCTCGATGATGTCCTCCAGCACTTCCTCACCCTCGCCGCCGAGGACGCGATCGAGAGAGGTGATTTCGTTTACCTGCTTCTCTATCTGTCGCAGGCGATCGACCGACATTCCCAGTGCCTTGGTGAGCTCTTCGTCGGTCGCATTCCCTTCACGACCGAGGGCACGCATCTGCTCCAACCGGCGGACGGCACGGAACAGGTAGTCGGGGATGCGGATCATGCGCGAGTAACCGGTGAGCGCGGTGAGGATTGCCCGCCTGATCCACCATGAGGAGTACGTGCTCAGCTTGTAGCCACGCTCCACTTCAAAGCGATCGACCGCCTCGATCAGGCCAACATTCCCTTCCTGAATCAGGTCAAGGAGAGGCAGGCCGGCATCCGCGTATTCCTTGGCGATCTTTACAACGAGCCGCAGATTGGCGGTGATCAACCGCTCGCGCGCTCCATCAATCCCGTCATCCATGGCGCGCGCCACCTCGCGTTCCTCTTCTGGAGAGAGGACCGGGAAGTGTGCGATCTCGCGAAAGTAGATGTTCAGAATATCGACCGTCTCGGGGGATTCTCCCCCATTCGCGGTCTGCCTCTGCTCTCTTGTTTCGCTCATGTCTGCCGTCTCCTTGCTACCAGAACAAACTTTACGCTACGAGAAGGGTGATCTTCAAACGGAATCGGGAAACGCGGGCGCGGCAACATCGATCACATCAAGTTCCGTGACCAATGCGTCCACGCCAAGGACTCCACTCAGGCTGGGTATGGTCCTTCCCTCATCCCCGGAAACAAGCTCCTTGATGTACAAGCCACCTTCCCCGCGCAGAACGAGCTCCACCTTCTGCGGGGAGATGATCGTCACCTCCGCATCGATAAGGCGACGAATACGCACAAGGTCAGCACGGCGATGTGCCACCCGGCGCGGCGTCCGCTGATCTATCTGCCCGATCAATGATGAGACGGCGGCGAGCAATTCCTCCTCTTCAACGGGGGAGGCGAGCAAGACGCGAGCGTGGTACGTCTTTTCGGCGTGTGTCTCCTTGACGAGGGCAACCGTATCGCGGGAGACGAAGTGCAGGTCTCCCACCTCGACCTTCCCCTCTACCGTACTGTTCACTTGATCCCTGAGAAGCGACAGGTCGAGACTCCGCACATGCGGTGAGGCGACCTCGAGGACAAACGGACGGCCGCTACCGAGCATGCGCGCATCTATGTCCTCGCGCCCGGCACCATGCAGGTACGCCTCATCGCTACCTGCTGCCGCCAAGAATGGGGCTGCAATCAGCTCCTCCACCGACTCTGGATACTGCTTGCCCGTAAAATTGCACGCTACGCAACCCTTTCCTTTACACTTACGGCAGGGCCAGCGCGTCTGCGGAATTCCGCGCACAAGCTTTCGATAGCGGCCATAGACATACAACGAGCGCACCTTGAGATCGATCCGGTCAGCGGAAAGGTCGATGACAAACGACAAGTGGGGGTAGGAAAGATCGACCGTGGCATGGCCGGCAAGCATCTCGAATGCCTTGCCCACCTCGCGATTGAATGCATGCTTGAGCGGTTCGTAGGTGTCCGTGGGGAACCTCTCTACGTAAACCCTCTCCCCCTGGATGATGCGAGGAGAAGGCTTGATCCCGAACAGATAGGTGTCAAATTCCGTTCCCTCGCTCATGGCAAGGGCTCGACTCGCCCATTCCTCGACGTGTTCGAAAGCGCCACCGCAGACCCAACAGGTTCCTCTCTTCCCCTGCACATCATGCATGGACAGGAGCGTACGCAACGCCTGTCCACGCTCTGCATTAGCTAGGCCGTGCCCCAGCTTGGCAAACGCGCGCCCCAGGCACTCATCGCATATTGGCCCTGCTCGCACAATCTCCGCCGCTGTTGCCAGCACGTTATCGGTTAAACTTTGAGTCTCTTCACACATCTCTCATCCTTGTTCGGTTATCTTCGACTCTTCGCATCCCTAACCGCGCGAAGCCCGTCTCACTACCACGGTATTCTACCTGATCAACGTGGCACTGTCACTGCAACACAACAAGCACGCTTGACTTCCGACGCGTTTTGTGCTACAAACTATATTACTCGATAATAGCAAACCCATGCGAAAGCTGGGGACGCAAAGCTACGGGCCTAAAGGGAGGAATCTATGGTCGCCGGGCCGCCGAAAGTGACGCCTATGTTCGTGTTGTTAGTGAGTTTTGTTGTGCAGCGGGTACTTGCGGCATCCGTTTTTGTTGTTCCAGCACGTATAATTCGTTACCCTCGTAGACTGTTGTATTTATGTGATGTGTGTCGTCTCTTCAACAACTTACAGTTTTCTTATCATTTTTTCTTTGTTCAGTTACTGACTGTTTACCTTTCAAGCAGCAGACGCTCTGCTGCTTGTAGGGCGGAAGACTTCAACAAGGCGGCTCTGGATGGTGCTCTTTATCTGCTTCTCTTCGGGTACTTGCAAGCACACCGGCAACGGACAACAGGAGAAGATCTGGGGGTAATCGCTAACGATTCATCTACACACGAGCTATCTTTCCAGAGCCGCCAAACCATATCACACGTGAAATGCATGCCAGTCTTCGGCCGATCTAGCTACAAAGGAAGAGCATGCACATGAACAGCAACTACCACCTCCTTACTGTGCTGCGCCTGTAGACTCTACACCTCCTTGTGCCTTATAGGCGCACCTCCGCAGGCGAGTCCCAACTATCGGGCTCGCCTGCTTCTTTCTGCAGCAAGACACAGTTTGTGATTGCCTGATGGCTAGTGTCTGACTAGACTTTGCCTACCGCCTCTATCAGTATTTCTGTTGCGTGGAGCATACGCTTGCTGTACGATGACCTTCACATGCACAATCTGCTAACTTGGCCACTCGCCACATCGACACTGCTATTTGTTGTGACATACGTGGGAATCTTGTCGGGCAAGATTCACCGGACGATTGTCGCGCTGTCTGGTGCCGTATTGATGATCGCTGTTGGAACTTGGTTTTCGTTCTACGACGTGCATCAAGCAGTGGAGGCGATCGATTTCGGCACGATCATGCTTCTGTTCGGGATGATGATTGTTGTCGGCTTGTTCAAAGGGACCGGCTTTTTTGAGTACATGGCGATACGGGCCGCGAAGATTGCAAACGGTAAGCTATGGCTCCTACTGGTTTACCTCGGCCTTGTCACCAGTCTTGTATCAATGGTTCTAGACAACGTCACGACAATCATCATCATGATTCCGGTAACCCTTTCAATGGCGGATATCCTCAAGGTAAGTCCTATCCCTTTCTTAATAAGCGAGGTTCTCCTGTCGAACATCGGTGGAGTGGCAACATTGATCGGAGACCCACCAAATATCCTCATCGGGTCAGCCGCTGGGTTCAGTTTCACCGATTTCTTGACTCATCTAGCACCCATCGTTGTTGTTGTTTGGGTTATCGCGCAGCTGGTTCTTATCTTCCTCTTCCGGGCAGTCCTAACTGGTAAGCCGGAAAACGTGGAGCGCCTCATGGCTATGGACGAACGGCGAGCAATTATTGATCCAGTCACTACAGGTCGGATGCTGAAGGTGTTAGGCATAACAATCCTTCTTTACTTTGTCCACGACCGCATTGGCCTCGAACCTGGTCTGGTTGCGGTGATCGGCGCCTCTTTCGGCCTTCTCTGGGTAAGACCAAACATCGATGAGATCTTAAGCCATATCCATTGGGATGTCCTGCTGTTCTTCGTGTCCCTGTTTGTTATTGTGGGCGGGTTGGAGGCAGGTGGAATCCTGGTCGTAGCGGGGAGAGGAATGGGTTTACTAGTAGGGCATGGAATGCTTCTGGCTGCCCTTGTGGTTCTGTGGGTGAGTGCCCTTGCCTCGGGTGTGATCAGCAACGTTCCGTTCACAATTGCCATGCTACCAATCTTCAAGGGCTTGGCCAGCCAAGGGATTCCTGTTGACGTATTATGGTGGGCTCTTGCTCTTGGGGTTGGGTTTGGAGCAAATTTGACACCGGTTGGAGCTGCAGCAAACGTGTTCTTTATCTCCATGTCAGATAGTATGGGAGAACCATTCTCGTTCAGACGATGGCTCAGTAGCGGTTCCGTCATTAGCATTACCAGTTGCATCGTGGGAAGTCTGGCCCTCATCCTCGCACTCAAGCTCGGCCTTATGTAGAATCGTTACGAGGTGATCTCGTTGTCCCTTCCCAGACTCATCGATACACATCAGTTCGGCAGAATGCGCGCCGGGGCTGCCTACTACCTGCACGGCAAGAAACATGCCCTGATCGAAACGGGAACGTCCCTTTCCGTGCCGTACATCGTGGATGCATTGCCAAACGTGGACCTTGACTACATCTTCGTCACCCACGTCCACCTCGACCACGCCGGAGGGGCGGGAGATCTTGCGCGCAAGTATCCGCACGCTTCGGTCATCGTCCATCCCCGCGGAAGAAAGCACCTGATCGATCCCGATCGACTGGTGGACAGCGTGCGCGCGGCGACGGGAGAGTTGTTCGCTCTCTACGGGGAAGCGATCCCGATCGACGCAGCGCGCGTGCACGAAGCAGAAGACGGTGAACGTTTCGATCTGGGAGACGGGACCATCATTGAGGCAATATACTCTCCCGGCCACGCCCCGCATCACCTCTGCTTCTTCGAACCAACGGAGCGCATGCTCTTTGCCGGCGATGCAGCCGGTGCGCTTCGCGAGGGGAACCTCTACTGCACGACCCCTCCACCGAGCTTCGACCTGGAAGCTAGCCTGCGTACGATCGATAGACTCCGAGCCCTTGGCCCGAAGAAAATCTTCTACACCCACTTCGGTCCGGGCGACAACGCAGATGTGCTCCTTGCAGGCTATGCTGATTCACTGAAGCGGTGGGCGGAGGGGATCGATGCCCGGCGCAGGGTGATGCCCCTTCCCGATCTGATCGATAGTGTGATCGCCGATCCATGCCTCGTCCCGCCAGGGTTCAATGAGGAGCTACGGCCCGAGCTTGCGATGTCGGTGCGCGGGATGCTCACCTACTTGGAGCACACGGCACCGTGATCGCACGCGTTCTCCTTCCTCTCCCCGTAGATTATCCGTTCGACTTTGAGATTAGCGATGATCTCGAAGAAGACATCTCAGTGGGCAGACGCGTTGTCGTCCGCTTTCGGGGCAAAGAGAGAACGGGGATCGTCCAGTCGCTATCAGAGAAGAGCGACCATCCCGGCCCGTTGGAACCGGTGTTGAGCGTTCAGCCCGACCCATCGTTCACTTCAGGCGCGCTATCGTTCTGCCGGGATACTGCCACACACTACCTCTCCTCACCAGGCACATTCGTTAATCGGCTCCTGCCGCGGTTGGCAAGCACTCATAGCGAGAGATACCTTCAAGCTGCTGGAAAGCTGGATGAGATAGCAATCAACATTGAATCACGCGCCAAACGTGCCCCCCGGCAGGCAGAGGTGCTCCGTTTCCTCCTGGCAACGCGCGGCCCGTGCACGGAGACCAATCTAAGAGAGAAACTGGGCACGCCCACCAACGTCATCGATCGTCTACTCGACCTTGGCCTGATCGAGGAGGCTTCGGCGCGGTCTATGTTCCCGCGGATGACATCTTCGCAGGGCGCAATAGCGATGGAGGCGACGACGGCGACTGAGAAGGAACACACCCTCCTTTTCTCTCGCTCTCGCATGGCCGAATACGTTCAGGCGATCGAGGAGACCCTTGCCGGGGATGAATCAATTCTTCTCCTCACGCCGGAGATTCTCATCGCGCGAGGCATCTTCGCCGATCTGCGGCGATCCCTTCACACCCCGATTTTCCTCTATCACAGCGGACTTGCCGAGGGAGAGAAGGGGCGTGTGTGGAATGATGTTCGTAGCGGCAGGGCACGCATCGTCGTCGGAACACGTTCGGCCCTTTTCCTGCCATTTCCTAAACTTGGTCTTGTAATCGTCGATGAGGAGCAGGACCGCTCGTACAAGCAGGATGAGATGATCCCCCACTACCACGCTCGCGATGTGGTGGCAAGGAGACGCGACATCCGCGCGATCTTCGGATCGGCCGCTCCATCGATCGAGACCTCTTATCGAGCGCAGCTGAAGGAGATCGGCCTACTTCACAATCCAGTGGCACCGGGGCGTTCGGACGCGACCATCATCGACATGCGGAAGGAGAAGGGGACATTGAGCGATGCGCTGCTCGATGCCATCGCTGAAACGCTGGCCGCAGGGAAGCGCGTGTTGATTGGGGTGAACGCCCGCGGGCACTTTCAAGCCGTACTGTGCAAGAAGTGCGGTCAGCCGCTTCGCTGTCCGCATTGCGGGGCCAACCTCATCTACGACGTGCGCTCGGCGCAGCTCGTCTGCCGCGTGTGCGGGATCGCACAACCACGGATGGTGTGCCCCAACTGCGGGGCTCGCAGCCTGCGCTTTGTCGGAATCGGCAGTGAACGCATCGAGGAGGAGATGCGGGTGCGTTTCCCCGGCACGCGCATTGCGCGCATTGACGGAACGTGCCTTCTTACCAGCAAGACCGCACTAACGCGGGCAGAAGCAGCGATCGAGGGCGCAGCAGAGATCATCATCGGCACACCGCTGGCGACAAAGGGGCCTGTGATCCGCGATCTTGGTTTGGCCGCGGCGATCGGATCAGACGCCATCCTCGCCCGGCCGGACTTTCGCGCCGCTGAACGGACGTATCAGTACCTCACCGGTATGTTCGGGCGATTGGACGAAGATGGACGTGCGATCATCCAGACGAGCTATCCGGAGCACTATGCCGTTGTCGCCGCAGCCCGTGCCGATTACGACCTGCTCTACAGTCGCGAGATCGCCGAACGCGAGGCGATGTTCTATCCTCCATTCTCTCACCTCGCACGCCTCCTCATACCACACGTGAGCAAGGATGACCGCCTGATCCACATACTGAGCGAGTACGACGTGCAGGTCATCGGACCCGCGCCGCACCCCAGGCATCACGGACAGGATATCGTCCTGATCAAGGGGAAGAACAGCGACGTTGTGCGCGCAGCCTGTGCACGGGTACGCGCGGAGATCCCCGGCAAGAGCAGTAACATCGTTGAAATTGACATCGATCCTGAGCAGCTCTAGCTTAGGTGAATCTCGATGATGTCCTTGTCGGCGAGCACGTGCGTCGTTGGAACCTGCTGACCGTCGAAGCGGCCGGACCCCCAAACGCGAATGTACTTTAGACGATCGACGAACTCGCGGTGCACTGCGCCCACGGCATCGAGCGCCATGCTTCCCGCGGGGAGGACGTACGGCTCCACCATGTCCGCCGGTTTTCCCGGCAGCTTCGTGTACACGCGGATCACGTTTAGGGCGAAGAATACCTGCTCGCGCAGGTTATCAAGCCCCGTCCCATCCACCGGGGAAACGACGATCACCGGGAAGAGATCCGAAAGCTCCTCCACTCTCGATGCGAGGTCACCTAGATCTCCTCGCGTGAGGACGATCCGGCATGGGATATCCCGCACGCGCATCTCCTCCTCCTCCGCGTTCTCCCGCTGCTGGACGAGCCTGATGTGGTGCTCTTCGAGGAGGAGGAGGATCTCTTCCACGGCATCGACGAGTTCCTCGATCTGCTCGCTACCATCGAGGGCAAGGAGGGAGAGGTTCGACTGACGCACGATGCTGTACAGCCAGGATTCGCTGTATTCGGCACTGATCGGTGGAAGGTCGACGAGCTGGATCTGCACGTCCTCGAAGGCCATCATCCCGGGGAGAGGGAGGATGGTGGAGTACGGGTAGTCGGCGACCTCGGGGTGGGCATTTGTCAACGCGGCAAGGAGGCTCGACTTTCCACTGTTCGGCGGTCCGAGGAGAACGACCTGTCCCGCTCCTTCACGCTCAATGTGGTCAAGCTGCGGTCCCTTGTGGTGCGACGATTTCGTGTCCGCTTCCTTCAGCTTTGCGATCCGTCGCTTGATGTCGGCCTGCATATGGTCCGTCCCCTTGTGCTTGGGGATGGTAGCAAGCATCTTCTCGAGCGCAGTGAGCTTGGCTTGTGTGTCCTTGGCAGCGTGCAGCTCCTCGCGCGCCTTCAGGAAATCGGCTGTCAGGTTGGCCGGCATACGATTTCACATCACCTCACTCGTTGTGTGGAATCTTTACCGTGCTCCCGCCGATGAACTCCCGTACGACCGCATCGCCGGGGATGAGCGACAGGTCGTTCACCTGCTGCATGCTCAGGCCTTCAATCGCATCGAGAAGCTTGCTCACCCGCTGGTAGCGGATGCGCGCATCAAGGAACGATGCGTACTGATCGAGGCTGCTCGGCTCCGGCCAGACGCTGTTGCTCGAGGAGAAGAACGGTTTCAACGCGGGGAGGTCAAATGGCATCCCTCCGTTCACCACGCAATCGGCGAGGCCCTTGAGTGGGATGATGGAGAACAGTTCACCCTGACGCACGTAGTGCCAGTGAAGGAGGGTGGAGAGCGGGGGATGATTGCGGTGGGCGACGTCGCGCAGAGATCGCCGCAGGAGACGCACGTCCTCGAAGCGGGTCAGTCGTTCCCCGCTCCAATCCATCTCCACCAGCGGCTTCATCATCGCACTCTCGTAGAGCGGATTCATCGCTTCGATGTACAGCCGGAAGATGAACTTCGGATCGATCCCCTCGATCATCGGCGGGTAGAAGCCATGCAGGCAGTCGAGAAGGAGAATCTGATCCGGCTCGCGCGAGACCTTCTTCGTCGCAACGCGCCTCCCCTCCTTGAAGCTGTACACCGGCTTATCGATCGTCTCACCGGCGAGCAGGGCGCGCAGGTGCGCGTTTAAGAGCTGAATATCGAGCGCCTCCGGGGTCTCGTAGTTGCGGTCATTTATCCAATCGCTCGGGTGCTCGATCAGCGGCCAGAAGTAGTCGTCGAGGTTCAGCATCAGGAAGCGTAGCCCCTTACCGCGCAGCCGATCGGTCAACTTGACCGTGGTCGTCGTCTTTCCCGAGGATGACGGCCCGCTTACCCAGATCATCTTTATCTCGTCGCCGGCTTCGATCCGCTCTACGACCCTTGATGCGGCCGCATCGAGCGAGGCCTCGTACGCTCCCAGTGATTCATCGATCAGCGACTTGATCCTCCCGCTTCTTACAATCTCGTTCAGTCCGTCGACCGTGTCGCACCCGTGCGCGCGGTTCCACTCCAAGAGCGGCTCCATCTGCGAAGGCGGATACCCGTTGCGGACAAACTGCTCCCGCGTTATCGCTCCCTGGCGTACCCAGTGATGTCCCCAACGGAAGGTAGTGTAGGCGTCCGCGGCGCGCGTGAATCCGGTGCTGTGCAAGACGTGCAGCACGACGTCCTGGATCTCCTCCACCGTTGGCGGGAAGTTCGCCACCAAGTGATGTGGATCCCCGTTTAGGACAACGACAACAAGGTCGGAAAGAAACGCGGCGATGCCGTCATCGCTTACCCCGGCAGCGAAAATCCTATCGTTGATCCCTTCCAGATAATCCTGTTCGAAACCACCGATTGAGTCCGCTGCCCGCCGGATCGCATAGGAGACTCTGTCCTGATCAAAGCTGACCAAGGCATGATTACGCTTCATCACCTTACCAATCTTGTTTACAACTGCCATAGCACCACCATTATAGCGCAAACCGCATCAACGAACGATCCGGGCTCACCTTTCATCATTCACTCCGGCCCTTTGTCATTTCAAGTGGGTAACTAAGGAGAAAGAATCAAACGCCACGACCGTCACAGAGATGCAGAACTGCTTCACCACGAAGGACACGAAGAGCACTTGGGGGGTGTAGTAACCGGTCCTGTTTACTACACCCCCCCCGGTGACATTACAAAGCCAATCGCCACATTCGGCGCTCACCGCGTTCCATTCTTCGTGTCCTTCGTGCCCTGCGTGGTGACTTCTCCTCGACATCAGTCCTGTGCGAACCGAAATTAGAAGCAACTACTGGCTCGACACAGAACCGTCACTCCTCGATGCGCAGCTCGATCGAGTCGAAGTAAGCATCACACGCCTCTTCGTGGCTCTCATCGCCGAGCATGATCAACCACTCCCCACCGTCTTTCAGTATCGCTCCGCTCTTCCCAGACGCGTAAAGCACATCGTTCACGTAGAACTCGTACCCGTCGGGAGAGAAGATGAACTTGTACGTGTACCACAGGTAGACGCCGGGCATGAACGACAGGGGATGCCTGATGTCCGTCCCGTAGGAGTCAACCTCATGGATCTGCGCCCCACCCCCTGCATCGGTGAACAGGTAGTAGGGAAGCTCAGGGGTGGGATCATCGAGCGACTGGCGCAGCGGGTAGATGGCGAGCATCTGGTCATCCTTCGTCTTGCTCATCATTGCCTCGCACGTGAAGACGAGCCTTTGGCCGACCCGCAACGGAGGGAGATCCACGCTCACGAAACGGCGCTGCCAGCGATCGCCTCCGCTGTGAATGTGGAGCACGTAGCCGTGAGCCGCGCCGAGGCTCTCAATCGTCCCCTCTCCCGCGCTCGCCCACTGCGGATCGAGCTGCCAGCGATCGAGCGCCGCCTCGCCATCGGAGAAGTCATCCTGAAAGACAACACTCCCACTCTGGGCGTAGACGACGACCTCCTTCTTCGCGGATGCCAGCGCACCAGCAGCATCGCGCACTTTGAGCGTAACGGTGTAATGTCCCGTCGTAACGTAGGAGTGATCCACCCGCTGTCCATCCGCCTCCTCGCCATCGCCGAACAACCAGTGATAGGAGACGACAGCAGCACGAGCGTAGGAAGCAGAACCATCGAACGAAACGCTCGTCCCAGCGTAGATTACGACCGGCTGCACATCGAACTGCGCCACCGGCCCGCCCTCAAATAGAGAGCAACCGCCGATCAGCCCGACGAGAAGCAAGAGCAGAACAGCAGTTACGTACCGCGCCTTGACATTAGCCAACTTTCACCAACTCCTCTTTTGGAAAGCTCGTCAACACATCGCATCCGTTTGCGGTAACGACCGTGAGGTCCTCGATGCGCACCCCGCCGAATCCGGGAAGGTAGATCCCCGGTTCCACG
>Ga0307379_10011818_pt1 | contig 11418 bp, 9 predicted proteins | sample UN2MG_FD_202237 | JGI IMG/M metagenome (GOLD analysis project Ga0307379, IMG submission 202237) | Soil microbial communities from Risofladan, Vaasa, Finland - UN-2 | ecosystem: Environmental > Terrestrial > Soil > Coastal area > Acid sulfate soil | place: Finland: Risofladan, Vaasa | collected... | reverse complement strand
GGCGAGGCGACGCCCGCACCCGCACCCGAAGACGTCAGGGAAATCGAGCAGGCCGTCGCCGGGACCGACCGGTTCGAGCCGCACGTCAGACAGGCCGAGAAGCCCCAGTCCGTGACCGGCAAGCTCATCGCCCTCATCATCATACCGGTCGTGGCCGTTGCCGCCATCATCGGCATGCGTGCCTTGAAGCAACAGCCCTTTGTCCAGTACAAGGCCGAGTGCATCGCCGTGGCACAGAAATTCCTGAAGGGGCTGTCCGACGACACGGCGTCGTCGGTGCCGAAGGCGTACGGGATGCTCCACCGGGACCTCCGTGAGCGTCTGGCGGCCGAGGCGGTCATGGAGGGGTATGCGGAGGCGACGAACGGGCTGGGGAAGTTCAAGCGTCTCGGGAGTGTGCGGTGGGACGGGACCCAGGCCGGTGAAGCGAGCCGATCGTTCCGTTCACTGGCGCAGTTCGAGGGGGGCGAGCAGCTTCCGGTGTGGTTCAGCTTCGCGCGCATCACCTCGGAAGGCGGGACCGAGATCCAGATCTCCGCCTACAGGTTCGGTGCCGACTAGCACGCGAGCGGCTTGAGCCAACTAATCCCGCGCCTTGCCCAAAAGACGCTGATACTCGGTCTGGAGCTTCTCGACCTCGTCCGCGTTGAATTTGATCGCTTCAGCGCCGTAGCCCTTCGCGGCGTCTTTCCACCACGCCAGCCACGCGGCGACGTTCATGCCGTGCTTCTCGTTCGTCCGATCGGTCAGGACTTGGACCATGGCACGGAGTGCGGCGTCGTTTGCGTGACGCGTGCGCGCGCGGTCAACGGTCCACCGCATTTCGCCGATGAGTGTCTCCATGATCGCCCCAACGACGGCCTTCGCTCGGGATGCCTTCAGAATCTGCACGGCGTCGATTCGCGTGTGTAAACTCTCGCCGGACATCGCCTTACGAAAACACCCGAGTGCGAAGTCATCCTCGCCCAGAAGTGCCAAAGCCTTTCCGAAAACCGGACACTCTGACGCCTGACGGTCTGATTTCTCGTACATCCCGATGAGCTTCGCCACGTAGCGTCGGTCACCCATCTTCCCCAGAGCCTCGACCGCGGTCATGACGACAGTCCGTTTCTCGTCATCAAGCAGTCTTGCCACCGCATCGACCGTCTCGGCGTCGTGGTAGCGACTCAGATTCTTAACCGCGCTCCAGCGAACGGTCGGTTCGGTGTCGTTCAGCATCTCGAGCCAGAGCGGCTTGCTGAGCATCGTGTTGTGTCTGTATCCCAGGCGCGCCGCGGCCCACACACGGAGCTCCGCCGACGGGTCCTTCCGAGCAAGATAGGTGAGCAGCTTTTCGTTGTCCTCGCGCTCGATGTTGAAGTCGAGCGAGTCCCACACGATCAGCGCCCTCCGGGCGTCGTCCGGGAACTCCAGCACCTGGGAGAGTCTCTCCTGTCGGAGTTCCCCGTTTTCGTGGATGGTCTTAAGGGCCTGGAGCGCTCTCGTGTGTGCGGCCTCGCGGCGGGCCTGTGCCCGGTCGCGTTCCGCCTTGAGGAGCTTGAGGTGCTCTGCTCGCTGCTTCTGCTGCCGCGCGATCCACCATTTCATCTTGTCTTCGTGAACGGGCTCTCCGCCGAGAGCGACTGCACCTCCGGCAAGACGGATCGTCTTCTCACTCCCGACGGGCTGCTTCTGCTCGGGACGGTAGTTGATGTAGAACTTGGCGTCGTCGCCCAGATACAGCATCCACATCGCCTTCGTGCCAAGCTTGTAGCGGAGGTCGAGTGAGACGTGGTAGTCGTCTTTTCTGGAGCACATCCGCGCATGGACGATGCCACCGACTTGGATCGGGGCGTCGATCAGGTTCTTGTGGATCGCGACAATCTTGATGCAGGCGACGTCCACGACGCGAAGCGGCCCCTTGACGGTCGGGTCGTCGATGCTCCCGTAATTGGCAACCCACCCGTCGCTCAACCCGGTTCCTTCGTCGATCTTCACGATTTCACCGGTCACGACTACCGGGCACTCGGCTGCGATCGACTCCGGATCGTGGCTCGCCCACATGCCCCACAGCGGCCGGGGCGCCGGGACGACCAGAGCAAGCACAAGAATCACGACGCTTGCGCGCTTCATCTGCTCACACCTTCTCGATGCGGATGCGGTCGCCTGCGCCGACCTGTGAGAATTCGTTCTCGTCGCCGTCCACCTTGCCCACGACGTTCACCGGGCTGTAAGGGGTCTGTCCGAAGAAGATGCAGAGCGCCGGGCCATCGGGCCAGTAGGCGATGGTGCCGGACGGGACCTTCGCCCGGGCGTCCTCGGCCGGTGCCTCGAGGGGGACGTCGAAATAGACCTCGTCCCCCCAGCGCTGTGCGGTCGAATCCACCGGGAGCACTTTCAGCAGCGCCGCCGCGGTCGCCGAGTCGTTCAGCGTCGCCGTCATCTCCACATCGCCACAGACGATCCTGATCTTTCCGGCCATGAGCGTCTCCTCAAGATGTGCCGCGGCTTGCTCGTCAAGCCGTGCCGCAGAACAGCACGGCCCCGACCTGTCGGGGCCGTGGCACGTTTGTGACCGTCCGGCTCCTATTCCTCCTCGAGGTCATCCAGCAGGTGTCCCATCTTGTCGCGCTTGGTGCGAAGGTAATCACGGGCTTCCTCGCCGGAATGGACCACCAGCGGCACGCGCTCGACGATCCTCAGACCGTAGCCCTCGAGTCCCACCATCTTCTTGGGGTTGTTGGTCAGCAGTCGGATGTTCCTGAGTCCGAGGTCGGCGAGGATCTGCGCCCCGATGCCGTAGTCGCGCTTGTCGGCGGGGAACCCGAGGTGCACGTTCGCCTCGACGGTGTCCATGCCGTCCTCCTGCTGAAGCTTGTAGGCCTTGAGCTTGTTTTCGAGACCGATGCCGCGTCCCTCCTGGCGCATGTAGAGGAGCACGCCGGTGCCCTCGGCGGCGATCATCTCCAGGGCGGTCTGAATCTGGTGTCCGCAGTCGCACCGCAGCGAGCCGAACACGTCGCCGGTCAGGCATTCGGAGTGCACGCGGACGAGGACGTTCGTCTCGGACAGGTCCCGCGGGGCGTCCGCGGTGCCGATGCCCCCTATGCAGAGTGCGAGGTGCGGGTTCGGGTCCACCCTGGACTTGTAGAGGATAAGGTCGAACGTGCCGTGACGCGTGGGGAGCTTCACGGCCACGCCGCGCTCGATGAGCTTCTCCGACCGTCGACGGTACTCGATGACGTCGGCCACACTGCACATCTTCATGTGGTGGGTCTGGGTGAATCGCTCGAGGTCGTCACGACGGGCCATGGTGCCGTCCTCGTTCATGATTTCGCAGATGACGCCGGCGGCCTCGAGCCCGGCGAGCCGCGTGAGGTCCACGGCGCCCTCGGTCTGACCGGCACGCACCAGCACGCCGCCCTCACGCGCCCGCAGCGGAAAAACGTGTCCCGGCGAGATGAGATGCTCGGACCCGGCGTCGGGCCGGACCGCCGTGAGGATCGTGTGGGCCCGGTCGTGCGCACTGATGCCCGTCGTCACTCCCGTCCTCGCCTCGATGCTCACGGTGAACGCCGTCCCATAGCGTGACTCGTTGCTCGTGGTCATGGGGGGCAGGCGCAGCCGGTCGACCTTCTCCGGACTCAGTGCCAGGCACACGAGCCCCCGACCGTGACGGGTCATGAAGTTGATGGCCTCGGGCGTCACCTTCTCGGCGGCGACGACGAGGTCCCCCTCGTTCTCGCGGCTGGCGTCGTCCACCAGCACCACCATACGCCCGGCCTTCAGTTCCTCAAGAATCTCGGTTATCGGACTGAAAGGCATGTCACGCTTCTCCTTTCGGCGGCGTCTGGGGGTGGTCGGGACCGTCCGACTCGATGAGTGCCACCTTGTCGGGCGAGATGAGCTGCATCCGTGCCGCGTAGAGATAATCGACGCCGCTCACCAGCGTCATGGCGACGGTGACGAGGTAGAAGCCGGTCAGGACGATGCCCGTCGCCGCTTCCCCGATGAGCCGCTCGATGCCGGGCGAGGTGAGGACCGCCACCAGCGTCACCATCTGGAACATCGTGCAGCCCTTGCCCACCAGGCTCGGCGTGATCTGCTTGAAGTGGGTGCCGAGGGCGACGAAGCTGAAGTAGAAGAGTGCCATCAGCACGTCCCGACTGATGACCACGACGGCGACCCACTTGGGGACACGGGGCTCGGGCCAGAAGATCGACGAGAGCACCACGTAGCCCGCGGTCATCAGCAGCTTGTCGGCCAGGGGGTCCAGGAACGCCCCCAGCCGGCTGCGGCTTCGGGTCCGCCGCGCCAGGTAGCCGTCCAGGGCGTCCCCCGCCGACACCGCCAGGAGCAGTCCCAGCGCGATCCACCGGAACGCCCCCTGTCCCTCACGGGCCTGCATCAGTGCCAGCACGAACAGGGGGATCAGGAGGATGCGTGCGAACGTGATCCGGTTCGGCCACGACAGCTTGAATCCCATCGACGTTTCCCTTCAAGGACTCAGGCGAGGTCGGTCAGGATCTCACGGTTTTCCCGGTACCATTTCCAGAAGTTCCCGACGCCCTTCTCGAGCGGGAACCGCGGGTCGTACCCCAGAAGCCTCCGGGCCTTCGAGATGTCGGCGAACGTCTCACGAACGTCCCCCGGACGCTCCGGAAGCTCCTGCACCTGTGCACGCCTGCCCGTCACCTTCTCGATGGCGGCGATCAGCTCATTCAGTGACACGGTCTGCGATTCGCCCAGGTTGATGATCTCGTAGTCGAACACCCTGTCGATGGCCTCCGCCACCCCCTGGATGATGTCGTCGATGTACGTATAATCACGTCGGGAGGTCCCGTCACCGAACTTCGGGATGGGCTCTCCACGGTCGATCAGCCGGACGAACTTGTGGATCGCCATCTCCGGACGCTGTCTCGGCCCATACACCGTGAAAAACCTCAGACACGTCACCGGCAGCCCATACAGGTAATGCCACGTGTGACAGTAATGCTCCCCGGCCAGCTTCGTCGCCGCGTACGGACTGATGGGCTGGTAGTCCCCGTCCTCGGTGAAGGGGAGCTTGCCGCTGTTGCCGTAGATGCTCGAACTGGAGGCGAAGATGAACTGCTCGACGTCGTGCTTGACACAGGCGGCGAGGGTCTCCAGTGTGCCCCGGCAGTTGACGCGCTCGTAGTCGAGCGGGTCGAAGAGACTGAGCGTCACCCCGGCCCGCGCGGCGAAATGCACCACCCGCTGCGGTCGGTGCTTCCCGAACACCTCCTGCACGAACCGGCCGTCACAGATGTCCCCCTCCGCCAGGGTCACCGCCCCCGAGGTCACGTGACGCTCGATGTTCCTCCGCTTGATGGCCGGGGAGTAGTCGTCGTTGAACGCGTCGAGACACACCACCTCCTCGCCGCGCTCAACCAGACGGTCGACGAGGTGCGATCCGATGAACCCCGCCCCACCGGTAACCAGTATCCTCAACGTCTTCTCCCCCCACCGGAAATTTCGAGCTAAGTCCTGAGAGCAGCTTAGCTTACACCGGACGTCGTGTCAATCACAATCCGGACCGCCCCCACGTCGAAAAACTATGTTCAACATAGTTTTCCGCTACCACGTCAGCTCCAGGTCCCGCAGCATCCGCAGGTCGTCCCGGGCCGGTCGTCCCTTCTGCGTCAGGTAGTCTCCGAGCATCGTGGCGCTGGCCCCGGCGGAAAAGATCATCCCCTGAAGGTCGCCGAGGTGCATCTCCCGCCCGGCACACACGTTCACGTCCTTCTCCGGGAAGAAGAGGCGGTAGACCGCGATGGTCTTCAGGATCTCCATCGGCGTGAGCGGCGGCGCGTCCTCGAACCGCGTGCCCCTGACCGGCATAAAGAAGTTGAGACACACACGGTCGATCCCCTCGTCACGCAGGACCTCGGCCATCTCCACGCGGTGCTCGCGGGTCTCGCCGATGCCGAACACCCCGCCACTGCACACGGTGAACCCGTGGCGTTTCGCCAGCCGGAGTGTCTCGAGGTTCTCCCCGGACGCGTGCGTGGTGCACACGTGCGGGTAATAGCTCGGCGCCGTCTCGATGTTGTGATGATACCCGTTGAGTCCGGCGTCCTTCAGCTTCCGGGCCATGTCCTCGGTGAGGAGGCCGAGTGACGCGTCGGGGAGGATGTCGAGTTCGGCGCGGATGGTGCGCACCGCGTCGCAGACGGTGTCGAGTTCGTCGTCACTCACCGAGCGTCCCGAGGTGACGATGCCGAAGCATCGTGCGCCGGCGGCCTGGGCCTTTCGCGCGGCGTCCGCCATCGCGTCCGCGGTGATCATCGGGAACTCGGTGATCTCCGCCTGGTTGTGGACCGACTGGGCGCAGAACCCGCAGTCTTCCGGGCAGCCCCCGCTCTTGGCGTTCACGATGGCGCACAGGTGGACGCGGCGGCCCTTGAAGTGCTCGCGCACGTGCGCCGCGGCGGCCATAAGGTCTTGTACCGCAATACCTTGCAGCTTCAAGAGATCCACGCCTTCGGCGTGCGAAAGCTCTTCGCCCGCGATGACGCGGTCGCGGACGTCGAGGAGCCGGCGTGAGACATCGCGTGCGGTCATCCGGTCACCTCCCGCACGGCGTCATGCACGATATCGAGCATCTGGCGGAGTTGGGCCTCGGTGGTCACCAAGGGCGGCACGAGATACACGGTGTCGCCCAGCGGGCGGATAAGCAGCCCGCGCGTCATCGCGGCGTCGCAGACCTTCTGACCCATGCGCTCGGACGCGTCGTACGGCTTCAGGGGCGCTTCATCCGCGACGACGTCGAACGCGAAGACCAGTCCCTTGAACCGCACGCCGGACGCGTGCGGGAGCTTCCGGAACCGCTCGGCGTCGGACGCGATCATCTTCTCCAGCGCCTGCACGTGTGCGAGCGTGTCGTCCTTCTCGAAGACGTCCAGGGATGCCAGCGCCGCAGCACACGCCAGCGGGTTCGCGGTGTAGGAGTGCCCGTGGAAGAACGTGCACCGTGCCGGGTCGTCGCCCAGGAACGCCTCGTAGATGCGGTCGGTCGTCAGGGTCGCCGCCAGGGGAATCGTTCCCCCGGTCAGTCCCTTCGCCAGACACAGGATATCGGGCGAGACGTCCTCGTGCTCGCAGGCGAACATCCTGCCCGTCCGGCCGAAGCCGGTGAACACCTCGTCCGCGATCATCGGCACCCCGTGCCGCGTGCACAGATCCCGCGCCCCCCGGAGGTATCCCTCCTTCGCCACGAGCATCCCCGCCGCCCCCTGGACGATGGGCTCGACGACGAACGCACACAGATGCGCCGCCTGCCGGGCCATGATCTTCTCGAGTTCGTCGAGACAGGCGATCTCGCAGTAGGTCATGTCGCGGCCGAGTTCGCAGTGGGCGCACCCGGGGGAGGGGGCGTGGATGCACTCGAAAAGCAGCGGCCGGAACGCGTGGTGGAAGTGCTCGATGTCGCCCACCGACACCGCCCCCAGCGTGTCGCCGTGGTAGGCGTGACGGAGGGCGAGGAACTTCGTCCGGTTCGTCTCTCCCCGGATCTGTGCGTGCTGGAAGGCGAGCTTGAGTGCGACCTCGACGGCGGTCGCGCCGTCGTCGCTGTAGAAGACGTGGTTCAGGCCGGCGGCGGTGACCTCGACCAGCCGGCGGGCCAACTCGGCCGCCGGCGCGTGCGTCTGACCGAAGACGCTCACGTGGGCGAACCGGTCGAGCTGCGCGACGATCGCCTCGCGGATCTCCGGCCGGTTGTGACCGTGGACGTTGAGCCACATGCTCGCGGTGCCGTCCATGAAGGGCCGGCCGTCCGCCGCGATGAGATAGATCCCCTCCGCGCCGGTGATGACCAGCGCCTCCCGCGCGAGATACCTCGGCATCCACGTGAACGGATGCCACACGTACGCACGGTCGTCCCGCAGGATGTCGTCGGGGTCTTTCTGCACGGTTTCGTCCCGGAATCGGCCCGATTCGCGAGGGTGCATTATAGCAGGAAATGAGGGGAAGTGAACCGAAAAGGGGATGGCTCCTCGGGCGTTCGCGTGAATTAGCGCTTGCAGGCATATGCAGACTCCACATAATGAGGTAGGGAGAAAGGAGGGGGTCCATGAAGGCATCTCCCGACGAATTGAGACAGCGTGGTCTGGCGCGGTTCGCGGCGTGGTGGTTCTTCGGTCTGGCGGCCGCACTGTTGCTCATGATTTACCAACTGGTCTACCGTTACGGCGGAAGTCAGCCGCATTACGCGCAACTGCTCTGGCTGACGGGGGTGGGCGTGCTGGTGGCCGTGGCGCTCGGGCTGTGGTCGAAGCACCGATGGGGACTGAATTCGGCACGGTTCATCTGCACGCTGATGGTGGTCATCGGTGTGTTGATGATGGTCGGGGCGATGACGTCGTACAGGTTCTGGGATTCGAGCCGGGGGATATCCCACGTGCGAACGCTCGCCATCGGGCTTTCAATGCTGGGGCTCTTCGGGATCCCGCTGCCGGTGCTCTGGCACCCCGACGTGAGAACCAACCTGCCGAGTCGCCTCGAAATGATGCGGGAACGGATGCGGGCGGCTCGGGACGGGGACAACGAGGTGGTCGTCCCTCCGCCCGATGAGCCCGCGGAATAGCATTTTAGCCTTGACGGCCCGTTTGCCGATGTATAGAATGTGTGCGCGAAAGGGAAGGATGCCATGCAGGCTCATCCGTCCACAACCGGTCGGTCCTCAGTCACCCGCCTGAAATCGGGCGTGGTCGTCGTGCGTACGACGACCATCGTCACGATTATGGGTGTGACCTGAGGGCTGCCCGTGGTTTTCGCGCTGACGGCAGCCCTGGAGAAATCCGGGGCTTTTTTATTGGGAAATCATGCTCAAGGCCAAAGGCTGCAGGCTGAAGGTACGGCTGTCCGGCAGGGCCTGCTGGAGGCGGGTAGACTTTCGAGTCCGCCTGAGGCGGATGAATTTTGAGTTTCGAGTTGCGACTGTTGCTCGTCGCAGGTCATTTTGCAGTTGACAGTTAGGACGACTGTCGGGAAAATCAAGGGTTTGAAAATCAGACCTCCGTTTTTCGGATGACGGCCATGAAAGAGGTCGGCGTGGGACTGGTCGGACTGGGCACGGTGGGCACCGGCGTCGCTAGGATCCTCCTCGAACAGGGGGAAGACCTCACCGAGCGCACCGGGGTGAAGCTCCGCCTCAAGCGCGTGGTCGACACGGACCTCGAACGCGACCGGGGACTCGCACTGCCCGACGGCGTGCTCTCCGACAACCTGGACGACATCCTGACCGACGACGACATCACGTGTGCGGCTGAGCTGGTGGGCGGCGTGGGTGCGGCGCGCGACATCATCGAGAAGCTCATCGACGCCGGGAAGTCCGTCGTCACGGCCAACAAGGCGCTCCTGGCGGAGGCGGGGTCGGCGATCCTCAGGCGTGCGGCCGACAAGGGCGTGAGCGTGGCGTTCGAGGCGTCGGTCTGCGGCGGGGTGCCCATCATCCTTGCGGTCCGCGACGGACTGGTCGCGAACCGTCTCGAGAGCATCGTGGGCATCGTCAACGGGACCGCCAACTTCATCCTCACGAGCATGAAGAAGGAGGGCCTCTCCTACGCGGACGCCCTGGCACGGGCACAGGAGATGGGCTACGCCGAGGCCGACCCGACGCTTGACGTCGAGGGGGGCGATTCGGCCCACAAGCTGGCCATCCTCGCGCAGATCGGGTTCGGGGTCGATTTCGAGTTGAAGGAGATCAGCACCGAGGGGATCACACGCATCGACGTGAGCGACATCCAGTACGCCGCCGAACTGGGATACGAGGTGAAGCTCCTGGCGATGGGCGGCTGGACGGAAGGGGGGCTCGAGCTTCGGGTCCACCCGGCGATGATTCCGGAGTCGCACCCGCTGGCGTGGGTGTCGGGTCCGATGAACGCGGTGCTGGTGAAGGGCAGCAACGTGGGACCGCTGCTCTTCCAGGGACAGGGGGCCGGGCAGATGTGCACCGCGAGCGCCGTGGTGAGCGACCTGGTGGATGCCGCGCTCGGGAAGGCGAAGATCACCTTCGACCATCTGCGCTTCCTTCCGGGACGGACACGCCGTGCGACCCTCAGACCCATGGCCGAGCACCGTGGGAGCTACTACCTGCGGTTCACCGCGGTGGATCAGCCCGGGGTCCTGGCGCAGATCGCCGGGTGTCTCGGCCGGCACCGGATCAGCATCCTGTCGGTGGTGCAGAAGGAAGCCCGGGGCGGCAGGGGCGTGCCCATCGTGATGATGACCGACGAGGCGGAGGAGGCGGGCTTCCGGAAGGCGGTGAACGAGATCGACCGTCTGGACTGCATCCAGGCCCCGACGGTGTGGATACGCGTGGAAAGGTAAGGGGAGCGAGATGAGATTCTGCGTGGTGGTGCCGGACGGCATGGCCGACGACCCGTGTGAGGAACTGGACGGCAGGACGCCGGTGGAGGCGGCGGACACGCCGAACCTCGACCGGATCGCCCGGGAGGGCCGGCTCGGACAAGTCAAGCTCATCCCCAAGGGGCTGCCCCCGGGAAGCGACGTCGCCAACCTGGCACTCCTGGGATACGACCCGGCCCAATACTACACCGGACGTGCACCGCTTGAAGCCGCCGCCATGGGCATCCGGCTCGGTCCCGACGACTGGGCCGTCCGGTGCAACCTCGTCACCGTCAGTGACGGCGTCATGGATGACTATTCCGCCGGGCACATCTCGAGCAAGGAGGCCACGCTCGTCATGGACCTCCTCAACGAGAAGCTCGGCACGCACGACCTGTCGTTCCACCCGGGCGTGAGCTACCGGAACCTCCTGGTGCTTCGGAACGTGCACGATTTCGACGTCAAGACCGTGCCGCCCCACGACATCACCGGCAAACGCATCGACGACCACCTCCCGCGCGGGCGGGACGGAAAGATGCTGCGCGAGGTCATGACCGAAGCGGCCCGACTGCTCGAAGTCCACGAGGTGAACCGTGTCCGACTGGAGCTGGGCGAGAACCCGGCCAACACGATCTGGCTGTGGGGGGAGGGACGTCCCCCGGACCTCCCGGCCTTCAGGGAGAAGTTCGGCAAGCACGCCGGACTCATCTCGGCCGTGGACCTGCTGAGGGGACTGGCCGTCAGCATGAAGATGGACGTCATCGAGGTCCCGGGCGCGACCGGGTACTACGACACCGACTACGCGGCGAAGGGCCGGTATGCCTGCGAGACGCTTCGGGACCACGATCTGGTGTTGGTGCACGTGGAGGCGCCGGACGAGGCGGGACACGACGGCGACGTGAAGAAGAAGGTGGAGGCGATCGAGCGTGTGGACGCGCACGTGACGGGTCCGGTGCTGGCGTGGCTGGAGCGGAGCGGTGAGCCGTTCCGGATCCTCGTGCTGCCGGACCACGCGACGCCGATCGCGGTGAAGACGCACACGAACGTCCCGGTGCCGTTCGCGATGTT
>Ga0307379_10011817_pt1 | contig 11419 bp, 10 predicted proteins | sample UN2MG_FD_202237 | JGI IMG/M metagenome (GOLD analysis project Ga0307379, IMG submission 202237) | Soil microbial communities from Risofladan, Vaasa, Finland - UN-2 | ecosystem: Environmental > Terrestrial > Soil > Coastal area > Acid sulfate soil | place: Finland: Risofladan, Vaasa | collected... | reverse complement strand
CAGCAGTACCTGCTTTAACCGCAGCGGGTCTGCCATCACGGCGGGCAGATTTTCGGACATCTGGCAGATAATGTCGATGCCCTTGGCGGCAGCACGCACCTCGATGAAATTGATACAACTGGAGATCAGCGGTCTGACGTCCACCAGTTGCAGGTCAACAGTCAGCTTGCCTGCCTGAATCTTCGATGCATCAAGGATCTCGTTGATCAGCTCCAGCAGATGCTGGGCGGCTTCGTTGATGTAACCGGCATATTGTTGTGTCTGTTCTTCCGGCAGTTTCTTTTGTGTCCGCAACATGTCGGAAAAGCCGATGATTGCATTCAGAGGGGTCCGCAATTCATGGCTCATCGATGCGATGAATTCCGACTTTGCCTTGGACGCAAGTTCTGCCTCGACGCGGGCGGTATTGACCGCAAGCGTTGACTTTTCCTGCTGCTGGGCCAGCCTGATCTGATCGGAAAAGGCCCCAATCAGCGACCCCTCTGGAAACCAGCTCTTTCCGTAGTTTTTCATGCTTTACCCCTTGGACAGCTAAATATAGCGATCAAGGTATAATCAGGCGTTAATGCTGAAAGCCTCAATATCCAACTGCACCAACACCTCGCTTTACCTCGCCAACAAAGCTGCTACACTGTGGACGACGAAACGTATCAAGGCAGATTGCCTTTCTGGTTTGCCCCCCATTTTGTCACCCGCAAGGATGACAGGACGGGCGCGGGCGGCAGGTAGTCTGACAGGTGGAAATTTGGGCGCAACGGGTAAAACCGGCGCAAAACCGGCGAAATCGCGTCGGCGTAGTGGGTCGCACCTTCGCCGCCCGCCGCGTCCTCGTGAGCAAACTGCTCAACCGGATATCATCGTTGATGCACCTCAAGCGCCGCAGCCAGCCCAGGTGCCGCGCTTTACCCGTATTCCCGGCGAAACGGTTTATGGAGCTTTGGACCTCGGCACAAACAATTGTCGCCTGCTGCTGGCAAGGCCCGCTGAAACCGGTTTTGAGGTTGTGGACGCCTTTTCGCGCATCGTGCGGCTGGGAGAAGGCGTTTCTGCGACCGGAGAACTGTCGCAAGCCGCAATCGAGCGCACAATCAAGGCTTTGCGAGTGTGTGCGAACAAACTCAAATGGTGGGACGTCAGGCGCTTCCGCCTGATTGCTACCGAAGCCTGCCGCATGGCTGGCAATGGCGACCGCTTCATTGAGCAGGCCAGGATTGAAATTGGCCTGGATCTTGAAATCATTGACCGCAAGACCGAGGCAGGTCTTGCTGCCGCCGGCGCTTCTCCGCTGATTTGTGGCAAGGCCAAGTCTGTCATAGTCTTCGACATCGGTGGTGGCTCTACCGAAATTCTGTGGCTGAATATCCGCAATGGCCGCTATGAGATCAAGGACTGGACATCCATTCCTGCAGGGGTCGTGACGGTTGCCGAAAAGTTCGGCGGCAAGCATGTAAGTTCTGAAAGCTTTGCAGCGATGCGTGCTCATGTTGGCGAGCTTGCAAAACCATTTTCAGACAGGCTGCGCAACGGGGCAGCGCATGGCCCCGTACCCGACCACCTGCTGGGCACATCGGGCACAGTGACAACAGTTTGCGGCATTCATCAGAACTTGCGCCGCTATGACCGCGCGCGGGTCGATGGGTCATGGATGCTGGGTGCCGAAATTGCAGCCGTGACAAGGGATTTGCTTTCCATGACCTATGAACAGCGCCAGACATCACCATGTGTCGGCCCGGAGCGGGCTGACCTCGTACTGGCAGGTTGTGCCATACTGGAAGAAATCCGTGAGTTATGGCCGGCTGATCGCGTGCGCGTGGCTGACCGGGGCTTGCGCGAAGGAATTCTGACATCACTCATGAACGAGGATGGAAAATATGCCCGGCCCACGTAGACCTGTTGGCAAAAAGCCACGCACAGGCGGCACGTCCGGCCGCAACTCCAGCGGTGTCAACCAGCGCGTGAAAACTGCGCGCGGGCGCCGTTTGTCGTCAACCCGCTGGCTTGAACGGCAACTGAACGACCCTTATGTGTCGCGTGCAAAGCTTGAGGGTTTTCGCTCGCGGTCTGCCTTCAAGCTTGCCGAAATCGACGACGAGTTTCAGTTTCTCAAACCCGGTGGCCGTATTGTTGATCTGGGTGCAGCTCCCGGTGGCTGGTCACAGATTGCGGCCCGCCGCACCAATGCAGAGTCAGGCGAGGGCAAGGTTGTCGCCATAGACATGCACTCCATCGAGGCAATTGCTGGCGTTACCATCTTCAAGCAGGACTTTCTGGAAGAAGGCGCCGCAGAGGCCCTTATCGAGGCGCTGGGTGGCGACAAGGCAGATGCCGTGGTGTCCGACATGGCAGCACATGCCACCGGCCACCGCCAGACCGACCACTTCAAGATTATGGCGCTGGCTGATGCCGGGCTTGTATTTGCCCGGCACGTGCTGAAACCCGGCGGCACATACGTCTGCAAGGTGTTGCGCGGTGGGGCTGAAAGCGAGCTTCTCACAGCGCTGAAACACGAGTTCAGGAACGTCCGCCACTTCAAGCCTGCTTCAAGTCGCGAAGATTCTGCTGAGCTGTTTCTGGTTTCAACCGGGTATCGTGGCAATCAATGAGCCCTGCTATGGTAGTTTGAGCAATCGGTCGGGCACCGAGAACGGCGCGAGGCGCGGCTGGCGCCGGGCAAAGCTGTTCGAAAAACCAATATGCCACACCGGCAAATGGAAAACTCCCGCTTGCCCCAGCCTTCACCACGGTGTTACAGACAGTCGTCAATCTGGTTGTGAGTCTTGCATCAAGCGATGCTGAATAGGCTTGCGACACTTCTGGTGTGAAAGGATTGGCAATGGCCGCCAAACTGCGTTCCGATTCCATTCAAGAATATCTGACGTTTGACGACGTGCTGCTGAAACCGGCGGCGTCTTCGGTGTTGCCGGCAGACGTTCAGATACGCACCAGGCTGACCCGCGATATCGAGTTGTCACTGCCCATTCTGTCAGCCGCGATGGACACGGTCACTGAAGGACGTTTGGCCATAGCAATGGCGCAGGCAGGCGGGCTGGGCGTCATCCACCGCAATATGGATCCCGAGCTGCAAGCCAGTGAAGTCCGTCAGGTCAAGAAGTTTGAATCCGGCATGGTCGTCAACCCGGTCACCATTTCGCCGGACAGGACACTGGGCGAACTGCTTGAAATCAAGCAGCGCCTCAAGGTATCCGGTTTTCCTGTGGTGGATGACAATGGCAAGCTTGTCGGCATCGTTACCAACCGTGATGTGCGCTTTGAGGATGATCTCAACCGCAAGATCGGCGACCTGATGACCCGCGAACTCGTCACCGTGAAAGAGGGCGAAGGCAAGGATGCCGCCCGTAAACTGCTGCACAAGCACCGCATCGAGAAACTGATCGTTGTCGATGAAAACTATCACTGCACCGGTCTCATCACCGTCACTGACATGGACAAGGCTGCACTGCACCCCAACGCCGTCAAGGACGAGCAGGGGCGTCTGCGGGTTGCCGCGGCAACCGGCACTGGTGATGCAAACTTTGCCCGCGCTGAAATGCTGATTGATGCCGAGGTTGACCTGGTCGTGGTCGACACCGCGCATGGTCATTCGCAATACGTGCTGGATCAGGTCAAGCGCATCAAGAAACTGTCCAACAAGGTGCAGGTCATCGCCGGTAATGTCGCCACGGCCGATGCAACCCGCGCCTTGATTGATGCAGGCGCCGATGCCGTCAAGGTCGGCATTGGCCCTGGCTCCATATGCACCACCCGCATTGTGGCCGGTGTCGGCGTGCCGCAGCTTACCGCCATCATGGATTGTACCGAAGGCGCCAAAGGCTCCGGCGTACCAGTCATCGCGGACGGTGGCATCAAGTATTCCGGCGACCTCGCCAAGGCGCTTGCCGCTGGTGCCAATGTCGCGATGATCGGCAACCTGCTGGCAGGCACGGATGAAAGTCCCGGTGAGGTTTATCTGTATCAGGGCCGTTCCTACAAATCCTATCGCGGCATGGGCTCGGTCGGTGCCATGGCACGCGGCTCAGCAGATCGCTATTTTCAGGCCGAGGTGCGCGATCAGTTGAAACTGGTGCCGGAAGGCATCGAGGGCCAGGTGCCGTACAAGGGTCCGGTTGGCGCTGTACTGCATCAGCTTGCAGGGGGCTTGCGTGCTGCCATGGGCTACACCGGCTCGGCTACCCTTGAAGACCTGCAAACCCGCGCCGAGTTCCTGCGTATTTCAGGTGCGGGGCTTCGCGAAAGCCATGTGCATGACGTGCAGATCACCCGTGAATCACCCAACTACCAGCAGGGCTGAACCAGGTGAGCGAAATCAAGCTGTTTCTGTTGCCGGTTTTTATGCAGGTGATCTTGACGATTTATGTCTTGCTTGTCATGGGCGCACGCAGGCGCGTTGCATTCAAGGCGGGCAAGGTCGGCAGGGACGCCATGCTGAATGACCGTTCATGGCCGGCAGATGTGTTGAAGGCCTCGAACAACTACCAGAACCAGTTTGAAATTCCGGTTCTGTTTTATGCCGCATCGGCAATCATTGTGGCCGCATCAGCGGTCAATACTGCACAAATTGTGCTGGCATGGCTGTTCATTGCTGCCCGTATCGTGCATACGACAACGCATCTGGGCGCGAACACTTTGTCGGTGCGCTTTGTCTCTTTCTTTGTCAGCCTGATTGCTGCCGCTTGCATGTGGGCGATTTTGGCAGTCAGAGTATTTTTCTAGGCGGATTTACCATGCATTTATCGGGCAGGCTCGCTGCTGCAATCGAGGTTATTGCTGACGTGACAGAGCGCCATCGCCCGGTCAACGGCGCGCTGTCCGACTGGGGCAAGGCGCATCGTTTTGCCGGTTCGAGTGACCGCGCTGCCATTGGCAATATTGTGTATGACGTGATGCGCCAGCGCAGCCTGCTTGCCACAGTGATGGGCGATGAGGCTCCCCGCGCACTTGTGCTTGCCTGTGCCACCCGGATAATGGGCATCAAGACTGATGAACTGGCGGAACTGTGTGCAACCAAACATGGGCCCGGTGAGCTGACTGCTGCCGAACGCGACGGACTGGCAAACCTTGATACGACAACCTTTGACGTACATGTTCGGGCAAACATTCCCGAATGGCTGATGCCATCGTTCGTTACGGCTTTCGCAGACAATTCCGTGCGCCAGGGCGAGGCACTTGCGCAACGCGCACCGGTCGACATCCGCGCCAACCTGATCAAGACAACCCCGGAAAAACTGCTCAGACAGCTGTCAAAATTTGACGCCCAGCCTGCTCCTTTTGCGCCGGACGCCATCCGCATTGAAGTGCCTGAAGGGCTAAAGCGGACCCCAAACCTTGAGGCTGAACCGTCTTTCCAGCGTGGCGCGTTTGAAATTCAGGACGCCGCGTCCCAGGTCGCAGCCCGCATGTGCTGTGTTGAACCGGGCCAGCAGGTGGCAGACATTTGCGCAGGCGCTGGTGGCAAGACGCTGGCGCTTGCTTCCATTATGGGCAACAAGGGCCAGATCCACGCTTGGGATGCCGACAAGAACCGGTTGAAACCCATTGTTGCGCGGCTTGCCCGGGCAGGGGTGCACAGTGTTCAGGTGATCCCTGCGGATGAACCCGACAGGGTGGACGCGCTGGCCGGCAAGATGGACCGGGTGCTGGTTGATGCGCCGTGTTCAGGGTCAGGTTCGTGGCGGCGCAAGCCTGATGCAAAATGGCGGCTGACACCTGAAAGCCTCGCCAACCGGAACGTCGATCAGCAACTGGTGCTCAACAGGGCTGCTCCACTGGTGAAGCCGGGTGGCAGACTGGTTTATGTGACGTGCTCGCTGCTGCCTGAAGAAAACACCGCACAAATCGAAACTTTCCTTGCGGCCCACCCGAACTATTCTGTCGTGCCATATGCGCAAGTCTGGGCCGAATGCCTTGCAGGTGATGCGCCGGCCTCTGCCGACGGGCGCAGGGACACACTGCTGCTGTCTCCCGCAGACCACAACACGGACGGATTTTTCATCGCCGTGATGCAGCGCAGCTAGTTTGTTTCCGCACGAAACAATTTCTGTTGCCGAGCAGGCCTGAATCTCGCACTGTGCCGGTTGGCGCGACAGGAGATACAGCATGACACTCAAGGTAATCGGCGCTGGTTTTGGCAGGACCGGCACTTCGTCCACCTGCACAGCTCTCAACCAGCTTGGCTTTCCCTGCTATCACATGTTTGAGGTGCTCGAGAACCCCGACAACAAATCACATCTCGATTTCTGGCGCGCTGTTGCCAATTCCGAACCGGGCACTCAGCATGACTGGGAGCAGGCGCTGTCAAACTATACCGCTGTTGTTGACAACCCGACGACCGGCGTCTGGGAAGAACTGATGGTCGCTTACCCCGATGCAAAGGTACTTCTCACCTTGCATCCCAAGGGCGCTGAGGCCTGGTACGACAGCACCATCGACACGATATACTTCACCGAAAGCATGTGGCAGTTCAAGGTGCTGGAATGGTTCACACCCTTTGGCCGCAAGTTCGGCGACATGTGTCACAAGCTCGTCTGGCAACGCTCGCACAAGGGCACAATGACCGATCGCGCCAGGGCCATTGCCCATTATGAGCAGCACATCCAGGATGTGAAAGCCTACGTGCCGCCGGAAAAGCTTTTGGTCTTTTCAGTGGATGAGGGCTGGGAGCCCTTGTGCTCATTCCTTGGTGTGCCGGTGCCGGACACGGCGTTTCCAAACGTGAATGACCGTGATGCCATCAAGAAGGTGATCGGTGACATCACCAGGGGGCATATGTCATTGTTGCTGGCCTTGCACCTGGTGCTGTGCTGCTTGCTGGTCTGGCGTGGTGGGCGCTTGCCTAGCTCATGTGACTGCCGCGCAGCTGGCTGATTGCCTTTCGCACGCTCATCCACGCTTCAGCATGCAGGTGTTCGCCCGATTTGCGCAGTTCGTTGGCTTTCTTCGCCGCGTGCACCTCTGCCTTGTCTCCATATGCATCAAGCAGTGCGCGGGCATGTTCAGCTGTCTGTACGGAATTCATTGGTTTGACCTCCAAAATGTGAAATCAGCCCACCAGTCGTATGAATATAGCACACATATGGGCAGAACTGTGCATAGCACAGGTTGAATCCGCGCGTTTTTCTTGCGGACTCTGCGGCTTTTCTGTAGGTGCCTGATATGACAGACAAGCTCCTCATCATTGATTTCGGTTCGCAGGTTACCCAGCTCATCGCGCGGCGCCTTCGGGAACTGAATGTCTATTGCGAAATTCATCCATTCCAGAAGGTCACCGAAACCTTCTTGAAAGACTTCGCGCCGAAGGCTGTGATATTTTCAGGCGGCCCGGCCAGCGTGTTTGACGATGGTGCACCCGTGCCACCAGCTTCCGTGTTTGACCTTGGGGTTCCCATCCTTGGCATCTGTTATGGCCAGCAGGTCATGATGCATTGCCTGGGCGGCAAGGTGGAACGTGGCCACGGGACCGCTGAATTTGGCCGCGCCTACGTGACGCCCGCTGCCGACAAGCTGCCGCTGCTTGATGGCTGGTTTGGCTCAGGTGACGAACAGGTATGGATGAGCCACGGCGATCATGTTTCCAGGATCGCACCGGGCTTCACGGTATATGGCACATCACCCAATGCCCCCTTTGCCATCACGGCTGATCCGTCGCGCAACTTCTTCGCCGTTCAGTTCCATCCGGAAGTGCACCACACCCCGCGCGGCGCAAGGCTGTACGAAAATTTTGTGAAGCTTGCTGGTTTCACCGGCGACTGGACCATGGCTGCGTACAAGGACGAAGCCATCGCGGCCATCCGGTCACAGGTGGGCTCGGGCCGCGTCATTTGCGGGCTTTCGGGCGGTGTGGATTCATCTGTTGCGGCCGTGCTGATTCACGAGGCAATTGGCGACCAGCTCACCTGCATCCTCGTGGACCATGGTCTGATGCGCAAGGACGAGGCCAGTCAGGTGGTCACCATGTTCCGCGAAAACTATAATATCCCGCTGGTGCTTGTGGATGCCGCCAACACCTTCCTGGATGCGCTGGAAGGTGAAAGCGACCCTGAGAAAAAGCGCAAGACAATTGGCCGCCTTTTCATCGAGGTGTTCGAGGCTGAGGCCAAAAAGCTCTGTGGCGCAGAGTTTCTGGCACAGGGCACCCTGTACCCTGACGTTATCGAAAGTGTCTCATTCTCCGGCGGACCGTCTGCCACCATCAAGTCCCACCATAATGTCGGCGGTCTGCCTGAACGCATGAACATGCAACTGGTCGAGCCGCTGCGTGAACTGTTCAAGGACGAGGTCAGGGCATTGGGCCGCGAACTTGGCCTGCCCGAGAGCTTCATCGGGCGTCATCCGTTTCCCGGTCCTGGCCTTGCCATTCGCTGCCCCGGTGGGGTTTCTCGTGACAAGGTGAAGATTTTGCAGGAGGCTGATGCCGTCTATCTCGACGAAATCCGCAAAGCTGGATTGTACGATGATATCTGGCAGGCTTTCGCCGTTCTGCTGCCGGTGCAGACCGTTGGCGTCATGGGCGATAGCCGTACCTATGAGTTCGTTTGCGCGCTTCGCGCCGTCACGTCTGTTGATGGCATGACGGCGGATTTTTTTCCCTACGACATGAACTTTCTCGGCAAGGTGGCAACCCGCATCATCAACGAGGTGCGCGGCATCAACCGTGTGGTTTATGATGTCACCTCAAAGCCGCCGGGTACCATTGAGTGGGAATGAACAAACGTCGTTGCATTTTACTAGACCAGCAAGTCCGCTTTGGCAGCCACGACACACTCTCCAAACAAAACCTGCCGGGTTTTCCAGTGCCGCATTGATCTTGATCATGTGGTACGTCTTCCGTGTATCCTAACAGTAACGCAACTGATCCTGGATGCATTAGGAAAGGCGGACATCACGTGACTGGTTTTTTGTGCGCGATACCCATCATCAGTTCGCTGTTGTCAGCCTGCCTGCCGCCGCCGCCCTTCGCGGTGGGGTACGTCGAGGGTGAGTATATTCTGGTTGCCCCGATTGAGACGGCACAGGTCGTCAGCATTGCGGTCAAGCGGGGAGGCAGGTTTTCAGCAGATCAGCCGCTGGTGAGGCTGGAGCAGCAGGACAGCGAAATTGCCGTACTGCAGGCGAGAGCTACGCTGGCACAGGCGCAAAGTCAGCTCTCAGACCTGCTGGTTGGCAAAAGGCCCGAAGAGATCGCGGTCATTCAGGCCACGCTTGATTCGGCTCAAGCCGTTGCGGCTGATGCCGGACGGACTCTGGGCCGACAGGCAGACCTGGTGAGACGCGGCGCCACACCACAGGCAACCTATGATGCAGCAGCGACAGCCCTGAAGCAGGCAGAAGCCAACGTTGCTCAGATGCAGGCGGATCTTGCCGTGGCCAAGCTGCCGGCACGCCCCGAAGCTATCAAGGCGTCACAGGCCAGTGTCGCTCAGGCGAAGGCCAGCCTGGAGAATGCAGTGTGGCGATTGGGCCAGCGTACTCTGTCCGTGCCAAAAGCAGGTGTCGTGTCTGACATCATCCGCAATCCCGGCGAGGTGGCGGGCCCGCAGGCGCCGGTCATCTCGGTTCTTCCAGATGGAGCGGTGAAGGTGCGTGTCTTTGTGCCAGAGCAGGCACTGTCCGCCATATCTCCCGGCACAATACTTTCGGTGCATTGTGACGGGTGTGGGGCCGCGATGACTGCAACAGTAAGCTATGTGGCAACTGATCCGGAATTCACCCCGCCGGTGATCTACTCACTCGAGAACCGGCAGAAGCTGGTTTATATGGTCGAAGCGGTGCCGGACCAGGCCGCGACTGCCCTCAGGCCCGGGCAGATCGTGGATGTTGATATCAGTGGCGCAGCCCGATGAACGCGATTGAGGTCAAGGGTCTGGTCAAGCGGTATAGAGGCAAGGCAGTGGTTGATCACGTTTCAATGACTGTGGCTGAAGGCGAGATTTCAGGCTTTCTGGGGCCGAACGGTTCCGGTAAGACCACGACCATACGTGTGATGTGCGGGCTGCTTCATCCCAATGAAGGTGAAGGTACAGTGCTTGGGTATAACATCCGCACCGAGGCTGCCAGGATCAAGTGCGAAGTTGGCTACATGACGCAGCGTTTTTCATTCTATGAAGATCTGTCGATTGAGGAAAACCTGACCTTTGTTGCGCGACTCTACGGACTGTCACCAGCGCAAAATCATGTGCGCGACACACTGGCAGACCTTAGCCTGACTGCCCGGCGCAAGCAGTTGGCCGGCACACTGTCCGGCGGCTGGAAGCAGCGCCTCGCGCTGGCAGCCTGTCTGATGCACAAGCCAAAGCTCCTGTTGCTGGATGAACCGACAGCCGGTGTTGACCCCAAGGCGAGGCGGGAGTTCTGGGATGAGATACACGAACGCGCAACACTTGGGCTCACAGTGCTGGTTTCAACTCATTACATGGATGAGGCAGAGCGCTGCCATCGTATCCACTACATTTCCAACGGCAAACTGCTGACCAGCGGCACGGTCGATGAAGTGGTCACCAATGCCGGTCTCACAACCTATGTTCTGCATGGGGAGAGGCTCACAGAAGCTGCGAAACAACTCAACGGCATGGACGGTGTTGATCAGGTCGCACCCTTCGGTTTGACGCTTCATGTGGTGGGTCAGGATCAGGCTGCGCTAAAAGCATCGGTTGCAAAAACAGTTCAGCTGACCGGTGTATCGGCCAGCAGAGGCGAAACCAACCTTGAAGACGTGTTCATCCAGCTGATGGGCAACCGCACGGAAAAAGCCGCATGAGTGCGTTTTTCTCTATCGGCCGGCTGTGGGCCATCATCGTCAAGGAAGTGATCCAGATGCGGCGCGACCGTGTCACCTTCGCCATGATGCTGGGTGTGCCTCTGATGCAGCTGATGCTGTTCGGTTTTGCCATAAATACCGACCCGAAGGGACTGCCCGCCGCGCTGGTCACGACCAGTCAGGATCACTACACCCGTGCCATGGTGTCTGCCCTTGAGCTCACCGGCTACTACCGGTTCAATCACGTGGTACAGTCTGCCGAAGAAGCTGAAAAGCTGATCGAAAACGGCACGGTTTCGTTCGTTGTGACCATACCTTCTGATTTTTCCCGGCGGGTAGAGCGGGGGGATCATCCGCAAATCCTGATAGAGGCGGACGCAACCGATCCTTCGGCGGCGTCAGGCGCGATATCAACCCTGAGCACTGTCGCCGGACAGGCGCTGTTGCGCGAGCAGGGCGTCGAAGCGGTTGCTTCCCGCCAGTCTGCCGATGCGCTGGAGGTGGTGGTTCACCGCAGGTACAATCCCGAAGGCATCACTCAATACAACATTGTGCCGGGCCTTCTTGGAGTCATTCTTCAGATGACCATGGTGATGATGACCTCCATGGCGCTGACCCGCGAAACCGAACGCGGCACCATGGAAAACC
>Ga0307379_10011816_pt1 | contig 11420 bp, 16 predicted proteins | sample UN2MG_FD_202237 | JGI IMG/M metagenome (GOLD analysis project Ga0307379, IMG submission 202237) | Soil microbial communities from Risofladan, Vaasa, Finland - UN-2 | ecosystem: Environmental > Terrestrial > Soil > Coastal area > Acid sulfate soil | place: Finland: Risofladan, Vaasa | collected... | reverse complement strand
CCCGAGCAGCGGCCAGCCCATGACGATCTTCGACCCCGCCCAATGCTATCGGAAGAGGTTGCTGGACGCCGGCGAGGATCCCTGGAGACCGGCAAAACCCGTGATAGATGAATCGAATCCGACCGAGGAGGCGCGAATTGAACAGGCGACAAGCAAACCGTACTCATACAGCCTATTCGACTGAACTCGCCATCGCGGAAGAGGCGCTGGAAGTATTTCGTGTGAAATACGGCGATGCCTGGGTGGATCGCCCGGAGGCGCGGGAGCTCCTGCAGGCATATAACCGAGCCTGCGATTGGGAAATCGCGACGCGGGGACTCGGAGAGGCGGCGACACGGCGATCGGAAGAACCGGAGAGGAATCCACGGATCGGGATCCTGGGCCGGATACTCCCCTGGCTGTGGCTATACGGGCATCTGGGGTGCTTTGTCAGATATTGGCCGCCGGCGGCGGAAGTGATCAGTGACCAGTCAGCAGTGAGCAGTGGAGGTGGGAGATGGGGTTGCTGATCGAGTTGATACTCTCCTGGATGTCGGGATGGGATTGGATGGAATACGAATGAGCAATACGGAGACTATCGGAGTGCCGGAGGTCATGCGGCGGCTGGGCTGCTGCAGATCCACAGTTTATCAGGGCGTGAAGCAGGGTGACATCCCCGGATTCACCATCGGCCGCAAGGTGGTCATCCCTCGGGAGGCGTTCGAGCGGATGCTGCGCGGCGAGTGGACCGCTGATAGCGGATTGCAGATTGCGGATGGCGGATTGGATGCCGGGAAGCAGATCGAAGCCGGCATGCGCCGGGTGTTGGAGGCGTTCCGATCGGCGGCGGATATGGCGCTGGCGGAGATGGAAGGGAACATCATCCTGCCGGCGAGGAGGGCACGGGGATGAAACTCTCGGACGCGGAGAGACTGGTTCAGCGGCAGGCTGAGGAGAGCGGCGTGGTGATGGCATTGCTCCGGAGGGCAGAGCCCGATTGCAGATTTCAGATTGCAGATTGCAGATTGGAGCGGACGGGAGGATCCGGAGAGATGCGGATCTGCCCGGGGGCGGAGGTCCACCTCCAGGAAGGCAAGTGGGAAGTGATCAAGGTGGCGCTGCCGATACGGGAGGACAACCCCGCGGCGATGGTGGGGCTGGCGGCAATGGCCCTGGCGCTGGTGCTGGTATTGCTCGGAGTGCACCATTGAGAAGGGAATGGCCGATGGTCAATGGCCGATGGTCAACGATCGGAGGAATAGTTCTGGCGATGGCGCTGAGCATCCTGACGGTGCCGGCGCCGGCCGGGGCGGACGTCAACGTTCAACCTTCAACGTTCAACCTTCAACGTTCAACAACCCGAAGGCCGGATGACCGTCAGGGGATGCTGATGGAGATCTGCAGCAGTCTGGCGCGGACGGACATGGAGACGACGGCCGACTTCATCGTCTACGGCGATTCGACCGAGCGGATGAACCCACTGATCGCGGTGATCGAGCGGTCGTATCGACGGGGAGACATCGGCATCGTGGAGCTGCGGGCGCTCTGCCAGGCGCCGGAATCCTTCTGGACGAAGGCCAGGCTGACCGACCTTCAGGCGGCGGCGATCATCATCCTGGAGGCCGGCTGCATATTGAACAATACGCGGCTGCCGGCGCTGAACGATCGTATTTACTGGACCGAGTTGGTCCGCGGCGTGGGAGTGTGCTTCGGCGAGGGCCGCGTGATCGGGATATCGGCATCATTTCGATTTTAAGGAGGACCTATGTGTGCACCAACGTTTCGAGAGCGGATCGAGCTGATAAACAAGGAATTTTGGGTGAGTGTTGAAGCGGCCGATCGGAGTTTTATGAGAGTGGCGGCATGCTTCAGAGTACCCTTCACGAGGGATGGCATCGAGCCAGGGGCGAAATCCCCGTATCTGCCGGACATGGCGAGAGATGAGCCGTTGGACGACGATGTGCGCGGAGACATCGAGAACTTCTTCATCCAGCTCTACTACCGCCGACTGAGGAGAAATCATGCCAAAGGGAACTAAGATCGAGTGGTGTCAGGAAACGGTCAATCCTCTGGGATGGGGATGCTGGGGGCCGGGAGGGACGGCTGAGAAGCCGAACTGGTGCGAATATTGCTATGCGCGGGAGTTCGCGCATCGGGGGCTGAGGGACTGCGAGAAGTGCCGGCGGTTCGAACCTCACGAGCATTTCGAGCAGCTCGACAAGCTGGCTGAATGGAAGAAACCGAGACATATCTTCGTCCAGAGCATGGGCGATCCGTTCGGCGACTGGGTGACCGACGAGCAGCTTGACCGGATCACCTGGCGCATGTGCCTGACCGATCAGCATCATTACACGATGCTGACGAAGAATCCCCGGCGGGCACTCAGATACTTTGACAATGAGCCGGGGCGGCGGACCCTCGCGCACCTGCCCCACCTGATGATCGGGACCTCGATCACGGGGATCATGAATGCCGAGGAGAGGGAACGGCTGATGGCACTCGGGGAGATCAGAAACACTTTCGAGGGCCTGCGCATCCTTGTTTCGCTCGAGCCCTACCAGGTGAAGGTTACGCCTGGCGGGCAAGAGCCCGATTGGCTGATCATCGGCGGCAGGAGTAGGACGAAGGCGCTGCCGGCCTTCCAGCCGCCTGATTGGTGGATAACTCCGCTCCGTCTCTGGATGGCCGACGCCGGGAAGCCCATCTTCATCAAGGATAACGCCGGCTATGGGGAAGTCGTCCGATATTGGCCGGAGGGGGTGCCGCATGACTGAGCGAGAAGGCGATGGGGTGAGGAGCGATGGGGTGATGGGGCGACCCGGGCCTATGCTCGATCTTCGACATCATCCATGCCGAGCAGTTCAGGCGGCTGTACAACTTCGAGGGGGTGGACCGGGAGGGGCTGGCCGGGCAACTGAGGGAACTCGGGCTGCCGGAAGACCAGATCGAGGAGCTCCTGAGCGGGCGGATCACGGCGGGGCGGACGTTCGGGCATGCGCACACCGTGGATGCTCACAGCATCGTAGACCAGGCCTTCATGCACGAGGGCGCGACGAAGCTCCTCCTGGAGATCACGAGGGACGCGGCAGATCCTCTCGAATGGGATGGGCATCTGAACATGGAGGTGAAGGAAGTCGAGCGGGAAGATCCTCACCGGAAAGGCACGGAGGGCACGGAGAATGGGTGACATCATAGTCAGTACGCCGAAGAAGCAGATGGCGAATGCGGCTCGGGAGGCGGAGGACTGCAAAATGGCCGGAGGCGGCAACTACTTTAGGATAGTCTGCCCGACGCCGATGCTCGAGTTTGGCGACCGAGTCTATTACACGGAAGATGGCTACATACGAGGCTTCGCAACGATCTGCGAGATCAGGCGGAAGACCGGGAAGCGGGAGAAGATCGCCTGCCAGACGACTGGCAAGTATTGGCAAGTGCCAAAGGGCGGCTGCGTGATCATTATGGACGCGAGGTCCTGGTGCTGGATAAAGCCGATCAAGATGACAGGTTTTCAGGGCTGGAGATACATGCGCCTGGTGCGCGAGGTGGAGATTCATGTCGTCGGGGGCTGGCTGGATCCCCGGCCGGCAGTAACCCCATCCCATGAGGAGGCGAGGACTGGCATAGCGGAAGAACCGCCAGGGGCGGGATAAGATCAATGGAAGATCGGCCACCCGGTCCGGAGAGACCGGGGGCTTTTTTTGTACCAAGGCTTGCTCGGAGGGGAGCAAGGCGATTAGACGCCAGGAAGGGCAGTTGCGCGGTGAAGGTAACACGGCATCTTACGCATCGGAACAACCGATACGCTACCATAAACCTCACGTGTGTGGAAGATGACCGGCTCAGCGGCCTGGCGAAGGCGATCCATCTCTATGTGATCAGCCGATCGCCGGATTGGGATTTCCGGTTGCGGGAGATTCAGGGTCACTTCTCCGAGGGCAAAAACCAGTTCTACCGGGCGCTCCAGGAGCTGAAGGATCGCCGGTATGTCTTCCTGAGTCAAGACAAAGGCGCGGGCGGCCGGTTCGACGAGCTGGTGTATGCCTTCTATGAAGAACCGCTGCTGGAGGACAAAGCGCCTTGCTTCGATCCACCGCTTCCCGATAAACCGCTTTCCGGTTTTGGGGAAGCGGTGCTACCCCAAATTCCCGATGAAAATGAGGATTCACCGCTTCCCGATAACGGGGAAACGGATGCCCAACCGCTTCCCGATAAACCGCTTTCCGGTTTTGGGGAAGCGGTGCTACCCCAAATTCCCGATGAAAATGAGGATTCACCGCTTCCCGGAATTCCGCTTCCCGGCAAACCGCTTTCCGGTTTCGAAGACGCATTACCAATACCAATGAATACAGGGACCACTAAGGAACCACTAGAGACACCTGGTAAACCAGGTGGTTGCGGCCTATGCCGCCCCGCACATCCGACTGCGGCACCGCAAACGGAGCATTTGATGCGGCTTTGGCACGTCCTCTGGAGGGAGGAGTTCGGATTTTGCCCACGCACGGAGCGGAAGAAGTTCCGAGGCATCGCGGGAAGATTGCTCGCTAGAGACGGCGACTTGGAGCATCATCGGGCGGCGCTGAGCATCTTCCTGAAGGACAAGCGGGAGTTTTACAGCAAGGCCGGATGGACATTCGGAGTTTATGAACAAGCTTATGACGAGATTATGATAAAACTGTCACGGACTGAGAGGCAGAAGAAGGCCGATCCATTCGAGACGCCGAGCGTGGAGGAGACCAAGGCACGGATCGAAGCTGAGAAGGAAGAGCGCCGGCGGAAGCTCGCGGGGGAGGACGAATGACGCGGCGAGCGGGCGACAAGGGGAGCGGGCGATCCTCCTCCGCCAAGGCTACGGCGGACAAGCCTGAGGAGCTGCTTGACAGGATTCCGCCGCAGAACCTGGAGGCCGAGCAGTCTACCCTCGGCAGCATGATGATTGATCGAGTCGCTCTGCTCAAGGGCATCGAGATCGTCCGGCCGGAGGACTTCTACCGGGATGCTCATCAGACGATCTTCGAGGCGCTGATCGCCCTGGCCGACAAGAGTGAGCCGGTGGACATCGTGACGGTCCAGGAGGAGCTCCGGGCGAAGGGCGCGCTCGATCGGATCGGCGGGACGGAATACCTGGCCACGCTGATCGACTCCACCCCTACGGCGGCGAACCTGGAGTATTACGCGCATATCGTGACCGAGAAGTCGCTCCTGCGGCAGGTGTGCGTCCATGCCCATGATCTCATTCAGCGGGCGCATGGGCCGGTCGAGAACCTGGACGACTTTCTGGCGTACGTTCAGCAACAGGCGATGGGCATAGCATCCGGCCGGGCGAAGACCGAGCTGAAGCCGCTGGGGCTGATCGGCGCGGAGGTCTACAAGGAGATCGAGGCGGCGCAGGAGGAAGGGCGGGACCTGCTGGGGCTGCGGACGGGATTCGAGGACCTGGACGACATCATCGGAGGTCTGGCTGCCGGCGATCTGATCGTGGCCGCAGGGGGCACGAGCATCGGCAAGACGGCCTTCGTAAATCAGGTCACTCGCAACGTGGCGAAGCAGGGCTATACGGTGGGCCACTTCTCCCTGGAGATGACCGGCCAGCAGCATGCCCTCCGGGAGTTCGCACAGAAGACCCGACTCTCGGTGAAGGCACTGAGGGCATGCCGGCTCAGCGAGCGCGAGGACTTGGATATGATCGACGCCATCAAAAGCATGGACCGGCTGCCGATTCGACTATCCACCAAGCGGGGGCTGCATCACCGGGACATCAGCATGATCAGTCGTGCGGCGATGGTGGAGTACGGCCTGGACTTGATCGTCGTGGACTATCTGCAGCTCGTGAAGGGCGACGGCTACACGCGGAATGAGCAGGTGGGGAACGTGGCGGAGGCGTTGAAGAACCTGGCCGGCGAGCTGAATCTGCCGATCCTGGCCGTGTGCGCGATCAACCGGGAATCCATGAAGGCGAACGAAGAGCCTCAGCTTTGGCATCTTCGGGAATCCGGCGAAATCGAATACCACATGGACGTGGGGCTGTTCCTCCACAAGCCGGACAAGGAGCACATGACGGTTATCGTTCGGAAGGGCCGCAATATCGAGACCGGCCGCTCCAAACTCAAATGGCATGGGCGAACGATGGAGTTCGGGCCTGACGAGCCCGAGCAGAAGGAGCTGACGATATGAAAGGGGCCGTGGAGGAGAAGCTGACGTTCGAGGCGGCGTACGCGAGGTGCGTGAGATGCCCGGACTTTCGTGGAGGAGGATTTTGCGGGTGGATGCCGCCGACGCCAGCGATTCCACATCGAGTCTGTGAGCCGATTGATACGATCATCGAGTGCCCAGCCGGGCGAGAGATAGAATCCAACAAGGAGGCTGTTTATGGCAGTTGACATGGAGCGAATGGCGAAGGAGTGCAAGTGCACGGACGGCGAGATCGAGCCGTGCAAGGTATGTGAGTTTCAGGCTCAGTGCCCGATATGGCAGGCGCGAGTCAGAAGGGAGGCAGATGATGGCGAGAACTAAGACGGCGAAGGAGAAATCGGCTCGAGCGGCCGTCGAGAAGGCGATGGAGGCGGTTCAGCCGGAGAGCGAGGTTGTGGTCATTCACCCGCAGCTTGGCAAGCTGGAGATCCGGCAGATAGCGAATCTCGGCGATCTATGGCTCGTCGTACATGACGATGGCGGCGAAGTGAAACCGGTGGAGGGGTTCGACCCTCGAAACAGCCGAAAGGCGGCGGAGAGGGCGCTTCTTCATGCTGCGAAGGAGTTCGAGTGGAAAGTTGGGAATCGGACGGATCAGTCGGATCAGACCGATCGGACGGATGGGAAGCCGGAAGCCGAGGTCCCCCCACCCGGCCTCCCCCCTCAGGTGGGGGAGGAGATCAGGGCGGCGGCGGTTTTCATGCTGCTGGAACCGGGCAAGATCGAGGCGAACCCGGAGAATCCGAGGAGGACCTTCGATCCGGAGAAGATGGCTGAGCTGGTGGCGAGCGTGAGGCGCGTGGGAGTCCTGGAGCCGGTGCTGGTCCGTCCCATGGGGCCGTCAGCCGGCTATCAGCTCGTGGCGGGGGAGAGGCGTTGGCGGGCGGCGAATGAGGCCGGGCTGACGGAGATATCCGCGATGGTCCGGGACTTGAGCGATCAGGAGGCCCTGGAGATCAGCATCGTCGAGAATGCTCAGCGCGAGGACGTGAATCCGATCGAGCAGGCGGAAGGATATCGGCGGCTGCGGGAGTGGTACTCCGAGGCGGAGATCGGGGAGAAGGTCGGCGTCCACCAAAGTACCGTGGCGAACGCGATCCGGCTGCTGAATCTGAGTGATGATGTCATTGCGGGGATCAGGGAAGGGCAGGTCTCGGCGACGGCAGGCCGGGCGCTTTTGCCCTGGCGGGACTTCCCGGCGGCATACGAGTACGCATCGCAGGCGGCATTGGAAGGGGCGTCGGTTCGGCAGTTAGAGGCGTTCAATCCAATTCGCTGCAATCAATACGGCAAGCCGGCCGTCGCCGAGCCGATCCAGGATAATGCCATCCTGCGGCAATGCGAGAAGTGCGATGCCAAGCGGACATCGGGAGATAGAGCCTTCTGCATGCGGCCCGACTGCCACAAGCAGAAGACGGCCGAGATAGCGGCGAAGCGGATGTCCGACCTGAAGAAGAAGCACGGCATCCCGGAAGATCAGGAGCTCGTGCGCATCGGCGAGATGCGAAACGCCATTCGGCTCGATCCTCCACCGAAGGGCTGCAAGGAAGACTGCAAGAATCGAGTGCAGGCGCTGGAATACGGCGATAAGGGAGTGGTCCTGGTCTGTAAGAGCGCGAAGTGCTACAACAAGCTCAGGAATCCGGGCGAGGATGCGAAGAAGGCGGAGAAGAGACAGGCGGCGGCGGAGCTTCGGGAGCGAGTGCTGGAGAAGCTGCAAGGGGACCGCCCCGAGATTGAGAAGCTGATGGCGATCGGCTTCCTACAACCGATTCAGTGGTTGCCCGAGAAGAACATGGCGAAGGCAAGAGACATCCTGGGCCTGGACCTCGACCCGAAGATATTCCATGACTGGGAGACCAAGATTCCGCGCCGCCTCGAGGTGTTGATGGGGTTCGAGCCTCATCACCTGATCAGATTGCTGGCGCTGGACAAGCTCCTGGGCGAGCTGGAGACTTACGGGGGGCAGTACTCCACCCCCGACTCGATCCGCTGCGTGAGCTTCTACCTCGCCGACGAGCCGGCGGAGAGTGATGGGGCGAGGAGCGATGGGGAGACGGGGCGACCGGAAAAGCCGGAGGAGATCGAAGTCGAGGATGGGTTCTACGCGCCGAAGGGAGATTGCCCCGGTCGGTGTGCTATCTGCCATTCTCTCGATTGCAAGGTGTCCGGCTCCTATCCCGAAGAGACCTGGCGGGAGCTTGCCGCAGCGGAAGGCCGGGAGATCATCCCGATTCCCGAGGAGGGGGCATGCTCGGTCTGCGGATGCACGGAGATGTCCGCATGCGAGGGTGAGGATGGTGGGCCATGCAGTTGGGTGACTGCGGATCGGATTCCCGACGGCATCAAACCGCCGTTATGCTCGGCATGCCTTGAGAAGCTGGCCCTCCCTTTCTGGACGGAGATAGTCAGACTTGCCCAGGCGAGGGGCACCTCGATCGAGCAGCTCATCCTCGATGTCGCGCCCATAGCGGAGTTCGTATTCATTGAGGATTATGCCAGCTTGATCCTGCCGGCGGTTGGTTCTCTACTCGATCAACGCAATCGAGCCCGGGCGATCTTTTCAGAGCTGAAGCGGCGTGGAGGGGAAGATGTTGCTTCCGAGGACTTGTCCCCCGAAGAGCCAGCAACCGTCGAGGAATCGGCGGGGATCGAGCTGCCGGATGTCTCCAGCATCGTCCGAGTCGGAGATGTGATCACTCCGAACGTCGAGAAGCCGGAGAAGATGCAGTTCGGGGTGTATGACCTGAAACTGCTCGCGGAGTCGCGGAAGGTGGCCCACGTCGGCGAGCAGCACGTCACTCTCGACAATACGCAGGCATTGGGTTTCGGTCGGTGCGTGCCGGATCGCCCGGACGGCCTCGATCTTGATCGAGACTTCCGGCTGCTGCTGATCGAAGGGACGGCGAACGTCGGGGACATCGTCGTCTGCCCGGATAGCGAGAATCCGAAGACGATGCGCATCAGGAAGTTCACCCCTTCGACCGTTCGGACCGAGCATCCCGAAACCGGGGAGCTTGGCTATTGCCCGAGCCGGGATGTATTCGCCCGGATCATGCGGATGGTGGAGAGAGCTCCACAGAAAGGGGAATCCAATGAAGAGTAAGTTCGTGGTTTTGATGTGGAATGGGAGGCCGGCGTTCATCCTGGAGAGACCGATCGCCGTGAGGCTGTTCCAGCAGGAGTTGGTTCAGAAGTCTGGCGACGAGATGTTTCTGCCGGCAAATCGGACGGAGACCAGCGACGTAAGCGGGATGGTCGATTGCATTACCGAGGCAGGCGGGATTGCGGACATTCGCTTCCTCTTGCCCGACGAGCCCAAAGGCGAGCCTTGGGTATTGGGCATGACTGTGTACGTTGACGGCAGGGCCGGATAGGAGATCGGGCGGGGCATGGAAGCGTCGGAGGAACTGACTGTCGAGGAGCGGACGGCGATAGACGCCCTGATAAGGGGCTCGCCGGTCACGCACGGCAAGATCATCCTTTCCATCAGCCTGAAGGACGGCGCCATGGAGAGGGCGGAGGTGACGTACGTCAAGGCCGTGAACTGCAAGAGCGGCCATCGAGTGAAGTAATTAAATAACTGACGCTACCTAACATGCGGTGCAGAGGGGCGGGTTCCCAGGATTCGAGAGAGTCCGGGGAGGCTGCCCCTTTTTTTGTTGCGCGGAGAGCAGGGACATGAGCCGAGAAGAGTATCCGTTTTACAAAGGCAGGCAGTGGCGACGATGGCAGGAGCGCCTCCGCAAGCGGGAAGTGCTGGATTGCGATCTGGAGAACCAATGCGTGGAAGATTGGCCCGTTGATGAGGATGACCTGGCTTCGGATATTATGCTACTCGGCATCCAGGATCGGCTGAGCTATGGGTTGAAGGCGGACTTGACCGATAAGCAGCGATCGGCATACGAGGAAGCCGTCATGGGGCGGCCGTTGACGGAGATCGCGAAAGCCAGGGGAATTAGCTACTCATCGGCTTGGGAGCTGCTGTATAAGGCGGCGCGGAAGGTTCAGCGGATGATCGCCGGGGATCGGTATGCCGGATGGCATCTCGTTTACCTGGAGGACGTGACCAGGCGTAAACTTTTTTAGGCAAAGTACCTGAGAAATCGGGGGCTGAGCGCCCTAGTGGTAATTAGGAGGCAGGCGATTCTGATACGGCCCATCCCACTGCTAGGAAGCTGAGACTTCCCAGCAGTCCCCGAAGGGCCGGTGCACATCCCACCGAAGAACGGGCCGCAAGGTTATTGTTCCACGGAGGGATACATGCGAGAGAAAGAAAAAGCGCGGCTTCGCTCCCCTGTGCCCTGGTTTGGCGGCAAGGCCCTGATGGTGGGCAATCTGCTGCCGCTGATACCTGAGCATGAAATCTACGTTGAAGTATTCGGCGGCGGGGCATCGCTGCTCTTTGCGAAAGAGCCCTCGCCGGTGGAGATCTATAACGACCTCGATAGCGGCCTGGTGAACTTCTTCCGTTGTCTGCGAGACGCTCAGAAGCTGAGGAAACTGCGGCTGCTGCTTATGACGATGCCCTACTCGCGCGAGGAGTATTGCTATTGCCGGGACACCTGGGAGGAATGCGAAGACGAGGTCCGGCGGGCGTTCAGGTGGTTCGTCGTGGCGAGGATGGCCTTTTCGGCGATCTTCGCCAATAGTTGGGGGTTCACCGTCAGCAAGAGCAGCCGAGGAATGGCGGGTTCATCGAGCAGATGGATGTCCGCCATCGAGGAGTTGCCCATCATCCACGAGCGGGCGATGAAGACTCAGATCGAGAACAACGACTTCCGCAAGATCTTCCAGACCTATGACACCGAGGAGACGCTTTTCTACGCCGATCCGCCTTATGTACCTGAGACCAGGCGGGGCGGGAGCTATCGCTGTGAGCTGACTGCCGACGATCACCGGGAGCTTGTGCAGATCCTGCTTGGCTTGAAGGGGATGGCGCTGCTCTCGGGCTATGCCACTGAACTCTACCGGCCGCTTGAAGACGCTGGTTGGAGGCGGTTTGACTACCAGACGATCTGCCATGCGGCAGGCCGGACTCGGGCTTCAGGGCTTCAGGGCAAGGGGCACGTCAAGGAGAAGCAATCTCGCACGGAAAGCGTGTGGGTGAGTCCGAGGTGCGGGGAAGTCGTGGAGATGCCGGATGGCAGTCGAGTGCTTGCGAGTAGGTGCGGGATCCCGAAGGGATTATTCGATGACTGAGCGGCTGGGCGTTCGGCTCGGAAGGGATCAGGCGCGGGAGGCGTTGTCCA
>Ga0307379_10011814_pt1 | contig 11421 bp, 13 predicted proteins | sample UN2MG_FD_202237 | JGI IMG/M metagenome (GOLD analysis project Ga0307379, IMG submission 202237) | Soil microbial communities from Risofladan, Vaasa, Finland - UN-2 | ecosystem: Environmental > Terrestrial > Soil > Coastal area > Acid sulfate soil | place: Finland: Risofladan, Vaasa | collected... | reverse complement strand
CTGCATGAGCGCTACCTGGCCGAAAACGCGGACGCGTTGAACAAGCGGTTCAAGACCGACTTCTCCAAGACGGAAGACGTGAACGAGCGGAACAAAGCCCTCCGCGCGGGGTTCGTCCGGGTCCGGTATCGCCCGCAGTCCGGCGATCTGGTCATTGAGATGGGTCCGGGATCGTTTCGTAAACACCGCGCTGTCTTGGAGACTCTGCTGCTTAAAAACGCGAAAAGCGCGGACCGCATCGGGCTCTCAGTGGTCGATACCCGGAACGATAAAATACGGGTGCGTCTCTCGGACGACGTCAAACTGTTTACCGCAGACGACCCGGTCAAAGAGGCCCTCACGTTTCTGGATAGCCTGTCCGATCGCCCGGGCAGCTTCCAGCCAGCCCGTCCGATCAAGCTCGCCAATCTCGGTCCCGAGGAGGCAGCCCGGCGGCTGGCCAAGGAGTCCGCTCCGGAGACGTTGAACTACTACCGCGTGATGGTCACCGCCACATCGGAAGCGACCGGGACGGATCTGTTCGGCGCAACAGGCGAGTCGAAAACCTCACCCGAGTGGATCCTGGCCAAGAACAAGACCGAGGCTAAGAACGTCGTTCGACTTCGCGCCCTCGCGCGCGGCGGGCAGGTGACCGTCGGCACGCCGGAGATGCACTCGTCTTTTGACCTCCCCTACCTCTCAGGCCGAAAGGTCGAGGGCGTTCCGGAGGTGTCAGCCCGGAAGTTTCCCGCCACCTTAACCCAGGAACAGCTCGCCCAACGATATGACCGACTCTTTGAATCCGTGGACAAGGCTGCCGCATTCGCTGACAAGTTGCCGAACCAAGGCTACTCTGTCGCAGAGTGGGGTGCCACGATGTCTGTTGCACTTAATGGCTCGAAGGGCACCATCCCCCCGTCACCCCTGCGGCTGCTCGAGTGGTTGCAAGACCCTGCCACCTTTCGAGATTTTATCCAACGGGCAGATCCAGCGATTGTTGCCGCTGCGGTGGACGGACTGAACAGCCTGCGGCCGGTGCAGGAGCGCTCCAAGACCTCGGGTATCCCCGTTGAGATGGTCGCCCTTCACTTCACCTGGGGCTTGCTCAGCCGTATGCTCGATCCTGTAAATCAGGAGGCCGGGTGGATCCGGCTGACGTCGAACCCGGAATTCAATCGCCAGCTCGCCAACTCGATCGACGGAAAGTATGACCTGACCGAGGCCCAGTGGAAGAACCTCGTGCGAGAGTCGATGACGGACACCACGGGAGTCCCCACCGGCCGGGCAGCGACCGCGAACTCGAACAAAATCCACCAGCTGTTGGCCGGTTGGAACGGACGCTGGAAAGAGCTCGCCTCGATCATCAACAGCCCGGAGCTCACGGGACCGCAGATGCGCCGCGAATACTTCAAGCGGGGTTTCGCGCAGTCGTCGGGGATCCAGCACAAGGTGCTCAGTTTCGTTCTCGCCACCCTCGCGCGCGATGATATGTTCATCCTGGACCGGTGGCAGGCCGTGTCCATGTGGTTCCCACACGTCAAAGAGGCCGCTCGTCGCCGAGCAGAGGCAGGCGCGGGCTCGCCGGAACCGATCGCCAAACTGTCGGACGGGACGCCGGAGGACACGACGGGCGCTTACGACATCCTCGCGAAGAACGCGGGCCTCTCCATGCCGACCGTCGCCGAGGCGGTCTACACCATGATCGAGCGGGGCCTCCAGCGCATTCTGGGCGCGAACCGTGACTGGCTGACCGAACTTCTCGGCCGGGAGCCGACGGTGTTTGACCTTCATTGGATCACCTGGAACATCATAAAGGAAGAGGGCGTTGGACACAGCTCCCTGGAAGCGACGGCGAAAGCATTGGACGAAGGAGGTATCTATGGCACGAAAGAATTCCCTGAAAGATTTGCGGATATACCCAAGCGGACAGAGGGACGCGGGACACTCGCAGGACAGCCGATCTGGCAAGTCTTCCGGGGGCGACGCGGAGAAGCTCCAACTCTCGAGCGACGGCCCTACGGAGGCACGCCTGCGGCGGCTTCAGCCCTTGGTGAACAAGCTGTTCTCCCCCTTCGGTAGCTTGGACTTGCGCGACTCGGACCTCGCGCGACAATAACAGCGACGAAAGACTGACCTTATGGCATTAAGCGACGCAAATATAACCCCGGCCGCCGACATCGCGGCGCAAGTCCCCACCGACCCGGCACCCGCGCCAGTGTCAGCAGCTCCCGCCCCCGACGCGAGTGCCGAGCTGCCGGAGGCCGTCTCGAAGAACCCCGTCGTGGTGTCGATCCTTACGGGATCCATCCCGGGCGTGGTCGTTCGCCCGCTCTATTACCCGGAGGCCTACGAGCTCGGATCGAAGCACGCGCAAGACATCCAGAACCTGGGACTGTCTTTCTACGCGGCCCAGGACGGCTCCACCGCACTCTACAATCCGGTCCAGATCTCCGAGGAGGAGCTCGTTGCCGCCGACCAGGAGGGCGTCCTCCATCAGCTCTTGCCCGATTACGAGCAGCTGACCGGCGAGACCCCCTCGACTCCCCCGAAGGGAGTGGAAGGATTCTCCGGACCCGGTGACCTTTTGCAAACCGCCGGGACCCCCGCCACGATGTCCCAGGGACCGGCCCCGCAGGTTGACCGCGACCTTCAATCGAAACTCAACACCGCGCGCGTCAAAAACGTGTTGCCCTCCGGCCCCGTCTCCGGCAAATACCCGGTGTCAGGGGCCACAACGCGCGCGCTCGCGACGCCCGCTATCTAACCATGAACAAATACCTCGATAGAGCAATCGACGAGCTTCTCCTGGTCGCGCACGAGCGTCCCAAGCTCAAGCTCGCGCTAGTGGCGCTCGTTATCCTCGGGCTGTCCGCACTCTTTATCAAGTTCTTGCTGTGACCTCCGGCATACTGCTCGTCGCGTTTGGGCCGACTTTCAGTAAGCTGGCCCGCGTCGCTTACGCGGAGCGCTCGATTCTCGAGGGCTACCCGGTCCACGTCATCACCGACAAGGGAAACGCGAAACTATTTGACGGGACCGGCTGGGGCGTGACGGAGGTGTCGCACATACGCACGCAGGAGAACCGGGAGGTCCGGACGCAGCTGCACAAATACACCCCGTTCGACCGAACACTGCACCTGGACGTTGACCAGCTGGTCCCTCGGCGAGGGATCCACAAGTTCTTCGAGCTCCCCGGCAACATCGTCCTGACGCCGGTGTTTCGGTGGCGCCCGGGGGACCGAATCATCCGCCTCTACAAGGAGTCGTTTAAACGCCTCGGCGGAGAGCTGCCGATCTGTGTTTGGGGAGGGGCGCTGATGCGGTTCGATCGGACCGCCGAGTCCGCCGACCTCTTTCGCCGCTGGAGATTCCTGTGGAACGCCGACGGCCGGGGCCGAGACATGCCCGCGCTCGCCGTCGCCACCCAGCTCTGGCAGAAAGATGATCCGCGCCGGAAGATCACGTCCGTGCCCAAGGGGTGGCACGCAGGCTTCATGCATCGGGACGACAACTCGATCATCCAACACGCTTGGCACAACGAAGCCGACTTCTGCAAGACTTTCAACCTTCCGCGCTGGATGCCCCGCCGACACTACGAGGGCAACATCAAGCGTGACTGGTCGTGGGTCCCCTCATGAAAGTCTTGATCCACGCGAATTGCTTTCGAGAGGGCCTGTCGTTTGCCCTTCGGGTGATGGACCCCACCCTCGAGGTCAAGACCACTTACAACGTGTCCTCTGACGGCGCCCGCACCTTCATGAAATTGGTGGACGGGTGGAAGCCGGACCTCCTGCTGTTCCAGGAGCACAAGCTCGAGCGGGCGGAGCATTTCCTCCCCGGAAAAGGGTTCGCCGCCTTCGTCCGGCAGGCCCGCGCCCGGATCCCGACACTCTCCTGGGTCCACCCGTTCAATTTCGCTCTCTGGCCCTGGTCCACCAAGACGGCGGCCGAGCTGATCGACCAGGGCGTCCAGAACTGGAAAACCGCCTCCCGGCTGATCCCCAGCGAGGTGACGCCCCTCCGCGCGCAGGCAAACAGCCTCCGGGAGGCCCAGGAACGCTGGAGCTCCGGACGTCTGTCCTTCAACTTCAAAGAGCGCCTTGAGGCCACCCAGGCTCACCACCGGGCCAATGAAGAGCGATACCGCCCGTCCATCGTCCTGGCCCCCTGGCTGGAGGCCTCTTTCCAGTCCACCCGGCTCTGGTGGTCCAGCTCTCACCCGACCGGGGAGGTCTTCTTGGAGGTGGCCCGGCGGATCCACGAGCAGGCTGATATCAAGTTCGCCCCGGATCGCCTGCGGCGGCTTCCCGGGGAATGGGTGAAGGCCGACCACGCGTGGCCCCACTCCGCCTACGATCACTGGCACTTCAAGTTCGCCTTCTGCACGAAGGACCTCGCCCACGCTGCTGGCTCCTACTGGCGGGCTCGCCTGCGCGAGATCTGGCCTGCCTGATAAAGGAGACGGCGCCGGGACCTCCGACGCCGTCGCATAACGATAAAGTGACCTGGGATGGTCGCTCTAGGATTTATCGGCCGCCCTCAAGGTCTTACTGAACCAGTCGAGCAGCTGAGAGAGCCTGTCCGATCCGCCCGGGCTCCCGCCCGTCAATGAGAGGATGAAATCCGTCAGCGCGGGGGCGTCCGGCGCCGGGGCGTCCTCTTTCGACACGTAGCGAACCCCCTCCGGGAGCTCTTGCGGGCAGATGTGGTGGTAGACGTCCGCTTCGGGGCCGTCTTCATGGATGTGAACTAGGGGCATATTTTCGTTTCCTTTCGGGTTAGGGGACGTTCAACCAACCGGCGCCGCCGAGAGCCAGCTCCACCTCGGCGGAGGAGCTGAGGTCCACCGGCTGCATGACCGGCGGAGGGTTGACCTTGAGCAGGTGCTCGTCGATTTTCGCAACCCGCTCTTCGATTTTCGCAACCCGCTCCTCGAGGCTGCGTTCGGCACGACGGCGATCTTGGCGAGCTTGGAGAACCTTCGAGATTGCTCTCTCCTTGGCCGAGGCGAGGGCCGCCGCCAGCTGACGCAGGCGCTCCCCATACGAAGGCGGGAGGTAGTTGATAAACGCAGAAGCCTCATACACCCGACCCTGGTCAGCTGCGGTGACTACGAGGTCGGTCCGAAGATCGGCGATGTCGGGAAGGCTCTCAATATAGTCCAGAAGACCGGCCAGGCCCGAAAAGTGCCTCACTCCGGACCCGCAGAATAGGGTGATTTTGTGTGTGATCGTCATAGGATGTTGCTGCTTATTTAAGGGTGAACTCTCCGTTGAGCGGATACAGGGCGCCGTCCTCTTCTCTCGCGAACTTCAGACTCATGGAATACTGAGCCGTCGCCCCATACTTGGGGTGAACGAAGAAGAATCGTTGCGTCGGATCCACTGGATTAAACATAGCAGACAAACCGTATTCGTCAAGCCCCGGAAATCCGCCGTTGAACAACACCGCGCCGCGCGCGTGGGGGATCGAGATCTCCCGATGAAAGTGCCCGATCAGATAGTAGGACGGACCGGTCCGATCGACCTTGCTGAGGAGCTGGGTGCTGATGCTCAGCAGCCGACCGACGGCGTGGTTGGGGATCCCCAGGGCCTTGTCGCCGCCGCGCAGGGTGTCTCCGTGCAGCATCCGGAAGTGGTGCCCGTAGATCTCGAAGTCGGCCACGGGCTGCTTCGTGATGTTCCAGCGGACGCCAGGGATCTGAGACGTCAGGGCCTCGGTCAGCGCATAGACAAACGAGTCGAGGTTGGAAAACCGATTCTGCGTCGGCATCTTGCGCTGGGTCCCCCAACGGGTGTGATTCCCGACGGTGCATTCGATGTCAATCTTGTTGAAGTGGGCAGCCAGGTTTCTGATGAACTGCGCGAGGACGTGCGCTCCCGCGTAGAACTGGCAGAACAGGGTGTTCACTTGCCCAACCTCCGCCGCGTGGTTGAGGTTTCCGTGCAGCATGTCGCCGCCCATCGCGATCACCAGCCGGGGAACGCGCGTGTTGGTGTGGTTCTCCCGGATGGAGATGATGCCCGTTTCCAGGGTCTTCAGCCGGGCGCGAAACATGTCGAAGTTGTAGCGGCCGAAGTTGTCGGTCTGATCCGGGGTGATCTCCTGCCCGATGTGAGTGTCCGACAGGTGAAGCACGGCGGTCTGCTCTTCCCCGCTGGCGTCTTCCCGCTCGACGAGATTGGCCGGAGGAGCGGGGTCATAGGACTGCGGCGCCAGCTGCCGAATGTCGTCCGTAAGCTGCTCCACGATCGACTGCTCCTTGTTCAGAGTCTCGAACTTGGCGTGCAGCTCCGAATACCGGCCGCGCCAGTAGTCGGCCTTCGCTCGAGCCCGATCATCATCGTAGCTGGGCTCCTTGACCGGAGGCGCCTCCTCCGCCGCTACCGCTCGGGTTTTAGATCTCGACAGGTTCGAGAACAGGTTGCGCACCTGGGCGTGGGTCTTCCCAAACTGAAAGGCAATCCAGTCATTCGACTTGCCCTGAGCGCGCCACGTTACCGCATTGACTTTTTCGGTCGCGGTCCACACGGATGTTTTGGTTTTCATAGATCAGTAAAGCTGAGAGGGGTCGTTAGGTTTCGGAAGTTTCGGGCTGTCAGGCGGCTCGTCGTCTTTCTCCCGGAGAGCCCGGAGCCGCTCCGTGATGGCGACGATACTGTCCTCCCGCTGAGAACGAGCCGTCATGGAGCGCTCGAAGGCCTCGTGCTGCTTGGCGAAAGACTGACGCAGCGTCGCCGCGTTAAGGGCCTCTCGAAGATCCCAGCGCTCCGGGTCTCCCAGCAGCGCGTCGATTCTCGCGCAAGCGTTGATGAAAGTCAGTTGCGCCGCCGCCGCGCACCCGCCATCGAGACTCGGGTTCTTTACGGGCTCCGACCTCCAGCTTTCGTCCGCCCCGTCAATCACGTAGGGGCGAAAAACATTCACCACGCTAAGTAGCGACTGCAACTGCCGCAGGGTCACCACGGATTCAGGAGAGAACTCCACTCCAACGGAGCGGGCTTCGGAAGCTGGTCGGTCTGATCTGTTTGGATTCTTGCTCATGACTTTGTCGGGTAGGTGCTCGTCGCCCAGTGCCACAGCAGCCGGGCATCAACTTCATTATCATCCGCGAACTTGTAAGAGGGCCAGACGCGCTGAGCCGCGAGGGCCATGTGCTTCTTGTCAGCGTCTCCGGCGCCGGTCGCAAACTTCTTGAGCGTCCCGGTCGGGCAACTCACGAAGTGAAAGCACGCCTGCGCCGGGTGAACTTCATCGAACGCGGTCCATATCGCGCCGCGTAGGGTCCCCCAAAGTTGCACCTGGGCCAGCGACTTGGCAAACTGGACATCCTCGAAGGCCACCATGATCTTCAGCGGCCTCCAGTCCCCGTCCGCGTAAAGCAGGTAGTCCTCCACGATTTTGAGGAGCGCCCGCCGAAGCTGGACGGGCCGAGGATCGAAGAACCGAAGGTCCAGTTTCCGCAGCTCTTTCTCGGGCACCAGCCGCTTCGAATAGGAGGCGACTTCTCTCCCGTCGGGCGACGTCCAGGCGATCCCGGTAACCGTAGCGGGATCCACCGCGATCACGAGCGGGGTCATATCACGCCCCCTCCCCGGGCGACGACGAACCCTGCAAGCAGCCCGCTGGCGTAGCTGGTAAGGTGGTCCTCCAGGTGAGTGTGGACCGTGAAGAAGGCCAGCCACGCATACCGGTCGTCGGAGTCAGCCACGAGGCCCTTGCACCCCGGCAACAGGTTCTGGGACTTTATCATCTCGAGGAAGTCGCGCAGCACCCCGGAGGGCAAACGGCCCTCCAGCTTCACCGTGCATCGTATCTCTGCCGTATCCATGAAGGTAACCATATCGTTTTACTTGATTCCGACGTGCCCCGCCACGGTCACGTCCAGGGTTTTCTTGCCGCCATTCCGGACCTCGCAGGCCCGAGTGATCTTACGATGGATCCACTCGTCCAGGTGCTGGAGGAAATCCTCCCCGGCGCGCCGACCGTTCTCGCGGATCGTCCGGGCCACCGCCTTGCGGTTGAGGTAGATCAGGTGCCGCTTGGTTGCAAGCGGTTTCGTCAGGGCCGGTGCCTTTGGCGGTGTCGCAACAGGCGCAGGCCGCTTCGGGGGGCAGAGAGGGCAGGACTCGCCGTCGTAGGAGAGCCCGCACTTGCATCGTTTCGAGTGAGCGGTCGACATCGTTGTCATGGGGAACTATACCACCGATCACGGCCGGTGTCAAATCCGACTACGTCGCCGGAACCTCGGCCCGTAGGCCTCCTTCAGCCTCGCGAGCGCCTTCACCAGGATCTGCTGCGCCCGCTGACGGCGAAAGCCCATGCGCTCCCCGATCTGCTGAAAGTTCAAGTCCTTGTCGAACCGCAGCTGGATCACTCGCCGCTCCTGTGCGTTTAAACAGGTGCGGACCACCTTCTTCAGCAGAGCGCCCCCAGCAGACCGGCGGAAGTCGGACGCCTCCGCGTTGTTCCGGGGGCAGTCCTCCGACACGTCCTCCGCCGGGCGATCGTAGTGCGGGTCCTCCACCGAAACGAACCGGGACCCCCGGATACTCTCGCGTCGAATTTCGCTCAGCACGGCGCCCCGAATAAACTTGCGGGCGAACGTAGAGAAGCGGGTTCCGCTCTTCGAGTCCCACCGGCGCATTGCCCGGACCAGCCCCTGATTGGCGGCTGAGAGGGCCTCGTCGTTCTTCAACCTTCCGGTCGCCGCTTTCTGCCCAACCTGGGCGGCATACAGAAGGAACATCGATATGAAGGCTTCGCGCGCCTCCGCCGATCGCTTAGCCCGGCGGTGCAGCCTGATCTCTTCTTCACGGCTCCAGATCACACGAACGGGAGCCGACCCGGCACGATAGTAATTGGTCATTGATCGCCTTTGTTTTCGTCCAACATCATCTTCCGAACCATGTTCAGATTGAGAATCCACTCAGGAACCTCCCGGTCCGGTTTGTATTTCAAGAAAGGGAGCTTGCCCAGTCCGATCAAGTGGGCCAGCCGTTGCGGGAAACGCCGTTCGAACAGCTGCCGCGCGAGCGGGTTCGTCATCTTACCGGTGTCCCACGCAGATTCGATGCAGTGGATTAGTTTGAACTGATCATACTTCACCAGGGGCTGAGCAGACAGCTCCGGATCCTCCGCCACCGTGCGCGCCCACAGCTTCAAGTATTGCACCAGGGAGAAGTCCTGGTTGGCCAGATCCAGCAGGTCCTTGATCTCCGGGTGAATGTAGTGGATGAACCCGAAGCGGGGTCGTTTCTCTCGCAGGTAATCGGGCATCGTGTAACGATTCAGAAGCCACGCGGCGAACCGGGGAAGCTCGTCGGTGATCTTCTTGGCGAGGTCGTCCGAGTCAGAGAAGTCGATCCCGGTGTCCGGGTCGCTCGCTTTGAACAGCAGAAACTTCGTGGTGTTCGACTCGTCGTCAAGAGCCGGGACCACCTGGAGGGAGTCTACGTCAGGGTTGGCGAGGATAGCCGCGCGCCCGCGCCAATTCACCTTCACCATCTTCTGGAACTTTTCCTCACTGTTGTGGGAGGTCTGGGTGAGCTCCTTTTTCAACCGGGATGCGAGCTGGACCGGATCCACGTCACACTTGGCCACGTCGTCCATGAACCACAGTCCGGAGGCGTAGAGTCCCTCGTTCCACCGCGCCTCGCCCAGGAGATAGGTTTCCGCGCGAGCGCAGAGCCGGAACAGGGGAGCAAGTATGACCTCGCAGAAGAAGGTTTTCCCGCACGAGGGTTTCCCGACGATGACCAGCACGTGACCGTGGTTCATCTTTTTTTCGTGGGCCGCTTTGTAGAACCGATGCAGCCACGCCAGCAGGTAGTCCAGCTGACGCCCGCCCTCGAAGTCGTCCGGGAGAAACGCCTCCAGCGTATGACACAGCGTCTCAAACCCGCCGCCCTCTCCCCAGGCCCACGGGCGGTGATCCGAGTCGGCCTGCGGCGGAAGAGCCGTCCCGACGCACGTGTTGATGATTTGAGAGTCGTCGTTGTCGGCTGACCGGATTACCCCGGAGGGTTGGAAGGCCAGCCTCGTGGCCCCCGCCACCCGGCGCGAGAACCGCAGGAACTCCATGGCCTGGTCAAGCTGGGAGCAAACCTCGCCCTTGCCGACCTTGGAGGAGATCCCACGTTTGGCCTTTAGGTGTTGCTGGATCGCGTCGGCGGTTTCCTGCCGCCATTGCGTTTGCCCGGGAGCGGGCTCGATCCAGAATTTTGTCCCGTCGGTCCAGATTCCGCGAAGCCGTTCCGGGAGCGCCTTCTGCCGATAATTCTCCATGGCCCGCTCACCGAGCAAGTCGGCCCAGGTGTAGAACGTCTTCCCCGCCGCCCGGGCGTGATCCGAGTAGGAAAGGATGCCTGTCTTCTTCACGTGCGCGGATTTAGGGCTCGCGGATCCCTCGACAAAGAACGAGGGGCCGAGGGCGCCTGCGGTAAAGTCTCCCTCCCACTCGAACCGATCTCCGAACTTCGCTTTCAGCGGCTCGAACGCTTGCTCCGGCGTCATGGATAGGGAGTCGCACAGGCTCGTCTCCCAGCGGCTGAGGCACTCGTCAAGGATCCCGTCCAGCAGGTCCCCGGATACCAGCGGATAAAGACCGCCGTCGTCCGTGTTGACCCACGTGGAGTCTCCTGACGCGGTCCACACCTGGGTCACGTTGCAGGAATGGCTGTCGGCGGCGGGATAGAAGCCCGACGCCCCCACCCGCAGAAACACCGCCTTCAAGATTTCATCCCACAGGGCCTTGTCGCCGGGGGCGATGATGGGGCGCTCGAAGAACCACACGACGTGCAACCGCCCGGACAACGAGATCTCCATCCAGTGGGGCATCGGAAGCCCGGCTTGCTCCTGCCGCTCGAGCGCCTCCTGCACTCGCTCCGGCGTGAATGGGTGATCGAAGTCGACCACCAGTCCATGCACGAGCCGCGCCGGGTTGCTGGCGGACACCCGGCTCCCGGCGTCGATCCCCTCGGCGCACGTGTAGAGAATAAACTCGCTGCTGACGTTGCTGAGCAGCTCCGTCTTCTCTTTCTTAGTCTTGCCCTTCAGCGGGGCGGAGAACAGCTGGACACTCGACGGCTCGAGCATCCACGGCCCGCCAGGGACCATGATCTGATCTTTTACGTTTTTACACCGCCGTCCTGCCTGCGCGAATACGTTGCTCATTTCGTGTATCTTTCAAGGAACTTGGCGTCAACCGCTATTGGGCAACCGGTCAGCCAATCTGGGCATTTCTTCAAAATGTTCATCGCGTCGTGCTCGTCGGCCCCCTCGGGCATGTCGATCACGAACTCGTCGTGTGTGTGAAAGGGCGTTGGCAGCCCCGCACCGTTGAGAGCAATCAGGGTCTCCGCGAACACGTCACGCGCGGTGGCCTGAGTGATGTTTTCCGCCAGCAGGGCGCCGTAGATCGTCCGCCGCCGCCCGCCGTAA
>Ga0307379_10011813_pt1 | contig 11421 bp, 3 predicted proteins | sample UN2MG_FD_202237 | JGI IMG/M metagenome (GOLD analysis project Ga0307379, IMG submission 202237) | Soil microbial communities from Risofladan, Vaasa, Finland - UN-2 | ecosystem: Environmental > Terrestrial > Soil > Coastal area > Acid sulfate soil | place: Finland: Risofladan, Vaasa | collected... | reverse complement strand
CACAGTGTGTCTGTGCGGGACAGGCGGGCATGTTGTCCAAAATTGCATTGAACGGATGACAAGAATCTCCAGGGTTGAGCGGTTCCAAGCCTCCCGTGTCTCCGTCCCCGTCTCCGTCTCCCGTAGAGCCGTCACCGTCTCCCGTAGAGCCAGTTTCGTCGGTCGCTCCGGTGTCGGTCTCGCCTGTGGTGGAACCGCTGGTGTCGGTCTCAGCGCCCGTGTCGGCGGTGCCCACATCTGTTGTGGAATCGCCGGTTTCGGTGCCGCTAAGGCCGCCTAGATTTGGGTTGAATTCTGCTGCACAGCCTATGGTGAGGGCTGCGCAAATGACGCAAATGATGTTTCGTGGCATAGAGCCTCCGATGCCTACACAGGACGTTTGTGAAATCTAACCCATTTTCGTGGTCCAGTGTGGACTAGGGGCGCAAAAGCCCCCTCTCTGACGGTTTAGCCGCCATTTGGTTGGTCGTCCTATACGGCTCCCTCAGTAGGGAGACCGTATGGCCCAGACTCCATTCAACAGCCGAAGGGAAGATTTGGTGATGCTTTCCACGGACAAGATCCGTGGAGAAGACAGCACCACAGGCAGTGGAGACGCACTCGCGCTCCGTGGTGGAAACTCGACCGGTGGGGGCGGCTTCGGTGCTGATGTCACCATCGACGGAGGAACTCCACACACGGGAGGCAAGGGCGGGGACGTTCTCATCAGCGGAACGGCCGGTAATACCGCAGGAGACGGTGGATCCGTTTTCGTCAATGCGGCGGCCTCTCCCAGTGGAAACCAGGGAGATGTTGTCATCTTGGCGTCGGGTTCCTCGGCTCTTGTCACACCGATTGGAGCAACCATCCAAGCCGTTGCAGGAACAACCGCGACGGTCAACGGCGCGAATCTGATCTTGCGTCAAGGTGGAGCGGGTTCGTTCTTCGGCTCGGGCGGTTACGGTGCTTCTCTCATCGGTGGATCAGCGATTGGGGCATCAGGAGCAGCCGGAGACGACGTGCAGATCACAGCCGGTGCTGGCGATCTAGCTGGTGACGGAGGATGGTCGGTAGTTCAAGGCGGCAACTCAGGGGCCAGTGGTACGGCGGGCAGCGTCTACATTGCAGCAGGGTCGAACGCGACGACTTTGGATGCCGATGACCAAGGATCTGTTTTCGTCCTTGCTGGAAACGCAACTCCCCCCGCATCCAAGCCAGGCGTCTTTCTTTTTGCTGGAAACGATGCGGTCTTTGGAACAGGATCCAAGCTGTCTATTGGGGGCCCTGACGCAACGGGCACTTCAGCGGGAAGTATGCTCCTTGAGGGTGGCGATGGATTAGGCGTAAACGCAGGCGGCACTATCGCGCTTACGGCTGGCGCGGCTCCCGGTGTCGGAGACGGCGGCTCTATCACCGTCGCCACAGGCACGAGCGTTAGTGGAACCGCTGGTTTGCTTTCTTTGCAAAGCGCTGGTGATGTTGTTTTCGCCACCGACGCGATCTCAGGCCAGGCCGTCACGGTTGGAAACCTGACCAACGGTCAACTTTACGTCCAATCCCCTCTTGTCACCTTCATGGCCGACGGCGTTTACGTCACCATTGGAGACACGGGAGCGGCGAGCCCGATTCTCGATCTACACGGCACCAACGTCACGCTTACAAATTCGTTCGGCGGTGGCGCAGGTACGTTCACCATCAGCACCACAAATACCGGGGCAGCTTTTGATGCTGGAGACATCGCCATCGTCGCGGGCAATGCCACGAACGCAGGTGTCTTTGATGGCGGCACTATCTCGCTACTTCCAGGAACTTCCGTCGGAGGGCTTCCTGGAAGTCTCATTTTCAACTATGCGACTTTTCCGGCAGTCGATGCAGCGGGAGCTTTGACCTCAGACGGCGCAGGGAACCTTTCTTGGGGTGCGGGTGCAGCAGCAGCTTTGAGTGCTGTGCTCGTCGTGGGAAACACCACGGGTGGCGAACCCATCGTCGTCTCGTCCACCGACGACATCCGAGGCGAAGATCTCGCGGTGGGCACCACACTTGCGCTTCGTGGCGGAAACTCCACCACCGCAGGCAATGGCGGCGCTGATGTCACCGTCAGTGGTGGCACCAACACCAACGGTGCTCCCGGCAACACGGATGGTGGGGATGTTGTCCTCAACGCGGGCGCAGGGACCGGGACCGGGGACACCGGCAATCTCATCGTCAACGCGGATGGGACATTCTTTCAATCCGACGTGGGGGCGTTTGTCGTCATTGGCAAAACGCCTTACGCGAACACAGTCAGTCTTGACCTCGCCAGCACGGCGACCGGCACTTTGGAGAATGCCCAACCGGGTGGTGTTCTGGAACTTCGGACGTTCACGACTGCGGCGCCAGCGACCAATACGGGTGATCTGACCATCAGCACTGGAACCAACGCAAACGCGGTTTCGGGAGACACCGGAGACCTGATTCTCAGTTCGGGTCCTGTGACAAACGCAGGCTCCTCGGGAAATCCGGGCAGCGTACTTTTGAACCCCGGTGCGGCTGCGGGCTCAGGAACCGATGGGACGGTTCGCATTAGCGGAGCCAACCAATCCCTTCATGGTGGAACTGCTGGCAGACGCTTCCAGATTCTTGGTGGAACCCTAGCGGCCAGCGGCATTGTGGATTCTGACGGTCCCAGCGTGTTCTTGAAAGCTCAAGGCTCTGCGACCCAAAACGGAGCCGAAGTCAACATTGGACATGCGCTTCTCGGCAGCGGATCTTTTACTGGTCGGGGCGGCAACGCAATCAGCGGCAACGCAATCGGGGGCAACTCCGCCCTCCTCGCGGGAAATGGCTTTGGAACAGGTAATGGCGGGGATATCACCGCCGCAGCAGGCCAAGGCGGGGCAAGCGGGACCGGAGATGGCGGAGACGCGTTTGTCAGTGGTGGCACCGCAGGAGCCGGCAACGGTGGTGGTGGTGGCGTTACCCTCACAGCCAAAGCGGGTAACGGAACCGGCACTCCTGGCGACATCTCATTTACGACCAGCGGCGGTCTCGTCAAAACCCGAACCACGAGCGGGTTCGGGGGATCCGAGAAAGAAGATCAGACCTTTGGATCACAAACTGTGACCGGGGTTGGCAACTCCGTTCTGATGGTGGTCGTCGGAACTCTGGCTGCCGATGGTCAAAACCTGAAGATCACCGTGGATGCTTCAGGGGTCAACAACATTGACGATACGGACGTAGTGAGCGGTCACATCGTCCAAACCTTCTATCGAGCAAGTGCGACGGTGAGTGCCATGACGGCCCATGTGGATGACCAACAGTTCGTGGGAACGTGGCCGAGCACCACAACCCCCAGCTTTTCTTTGGTCATCAACGGCGACGATATCGAACTCCATTTTGCATGGACTGGAGTTCTTGTCGGGTCGATCACGGTCAACACCGCAGCGCATTGGACTCGCCAAGAGGGCGGCTTCACCTTGTAGGGCTGATTCATGTCAAATACCCCTTGGCGCCGCGTTACAGTTGAGTTGGAGGTTGATTCCGGGGTTACGCACTCCGAATCAGTAACCGTCCCTAATACCCCAGGATCCGCAAAAGGAACGTACTGGGTTCGTTCGGATTCCCCGACCGTTCCGATGTACACGGACTCGTCGGGCACTGATTTCGTGCTCAACCTGGGGTCTCAGTGGCAGCAGGCCACGATACAGACGACAGATGCTTCCCCCACATCGGCAGCCACGGCTCAAGCCCTTCTGGATGGCGAACAGACATTCATCGAAGTGGAAATTCGGGCGGAGGTATCGGGAACTTCGGCCAACACGTACACCAACCGGCAGGTCATCAGCTACTACCGTGACGGAGGCGGGGCTGTTCAATGGGGGATCGCGGTCGATGATGCAGAGCAGCGCCGTGGAACTCTGACGACGGCAACTGCAACACTGACGACGAGCGGAAACAACATCATCATTCAGGTCACGGGGCAAGCGGCCACGACGATTGACTGGACGGTTCAGTACCGTACAAGTGCAACGGTTGCGGATGGTGTTGGCGTTGGCGGAGGTGGCACCGCCATCACGATGTTCTCGGTGGACGTGCCTCCTTTGGTGGCGGAAACAGAGGACGACGAGTTTACGACTTCAACTCTTGATCCAAAGTGGACGGAGTGGGACGTACCGTCAAACATGACAGTTGGGTTTGATGGTCAGCGGTTGACACTGACCCAGACGACCGGAGGTGGCGTAACCCAGTTCGCTGGGATCTTCCAACCAGTCCCCAGCAGCGAATTCACCGCCTATATCAAAGTCGCATCCAACGTGGACAGGGCCGTGGGTGCAGGAACATGGCACCTGGGCCTCGTGGTGGGGGACGACCTTACAGGAAACCCAGCCACTTCGACTTTCGCGTCTCTGAGTTTGAACCAGGGCGGCAACGTCCGGTTGCAGCAATATACGGACTACAACGGGCCATTCCTAGCGAACATGGGGCTTGATGGTGTCGTGAACTCGACCGCCACGTATCTCCGGGTTCGGCTCAATGGGACGACCATATCTACGGACTGGTCGTCAGACGGACAGACGTGGAACATGATCACGGACGCCGAGGCGCTGCCCTTCACACCCGGTGAAATCGGTATCCACCTCGACAATTCCGACTCGGGGCAGGACTTGACTAGCGTGGTTGAGTTCTTCCGAGTCGTTGATGGGGTTTCGTCGTTTGATCAATTCCCGGGTCGGCGAATCACGGTCAGTGGCACCACAACGGCGCAGACCGTTTGGGGGACAACGGTCGAGACGACGACGTTCACGGCGGCCGTCAACACCAAGCGGTCGTATGACGCGAGCACTTTCGCCGGGCAAATCAACCTGCCGGATTCACCCTCCAACGGCGACGAAGTGATCCTCAAGAACCAGTCGTCCAGCACGGCGAACGTCACTGTTTCGGGCAACGGGAACAACCTTGAAGACCCTTCCGTGTCCTTTTCTCTGGGTGCGACGGGGACGCTAAGCGGGGACGGGGCCTCCTTCACATTCTCGTTCGACGGAACGCAGTGGTTGGTGATCTAGGAGTAAGACCATGACATTCATTCGATCATCAGCAACAGCATTCAGCACCGTCTATGAAGAGGACTGGACGCAGGAACCCGCCCTCGACATCAAGGCGGCGGGTGACGGCGCGTTTACGCTTGGATCTCGTACGTGGACCGCGGCGAGCATGGCGAATTGCTCAAAATGCGAGGTGACCCCCGGCGTTGGGATTGAGTTTGTATCGAGCGTGGCTGGTTTCCCGCTGATCCAGATTGCTACGACTGAGATCTCGGCAGACTTTTCGGTCACGCGGCCGTGGCGAGTGTGGACGCGCTACTCCAACTTCGGGCCCGATCAGAACTTCGAAGATGTCATGTTTATAATGGCGGGCCCCGCCAGGCTGATCGGGTGCCTGCGCTCTTGGAGCAGCGGATCCGCGTATAGTTGTTTCAATGGGATCACGTCCGGCGGCGCGCTGAATTTCGCCAACCCGCAGACAGCGGACAACCTGCTGATCGTCGAGTCGAGCGGCGGCGTGATGCGGATCCTGTCCGGTCTCACCCCGGGCGCCGCGGGCGTCCTGCCCGCAACCACTAAGGGTATGCACGTTGTGATGCAATCGTTAATCACCGGCGTTGCCAATAGCCCCGCCGCGCCGATGGAAGACAACGGAAACGCCGTCTGGCGAATCGGGCTGCAAGATTCGCTCGCCGCAAATAGCTGCAATTTTGAAGCGCTACGCATCGAGGTGGGATGATGCCAACGCCAACAGACTTCTGTGTAGCTAACGACATCCCCGAGGACTACATCGTGGAAATGATTGACGAGTCCGTCTAGGAACCATCATGGCACTTGTACGCGCATCCACCGTTCTGCTTCGCGCAGACCTCCTGACCGACATCACGTCGCTCGGGTCTGATCCTCCGGGGTCATTGACCAGCGATATGATCGCGTGGGTAGACGATCAGAACAACTGGTACTACCCGAACGTCATCAGCGCCGGGACCTCGACGTGGACGGCGTATGCCCCCTCGGCGGCGACACCGACGTGGGAAGCCGTCCTGACCGCTGGCAACACTTCGGGTGTCAACGATGCGGTGATGTCTCTTGGTCGAGCCCTTCGTGGCATTGACACTGCTGCGGGGAGTGGCGGAACTCTTACAGCACGAGGCGGCGACGACAGTTCCACCGGAACGGGTGGGGCCGGGATCTTCCGTGCTGGCGATTCGGACTCAGGGACCGCTGGTGCCCTCATTGTTCGTGCCGGCAACATCACAACGACAGGTGCCGGTGGCGCCGCAACCGTTTCCGGTGGCGCTTCCGTTGGAAACTTTGATGGTGGTGACCTCAACCTCAACGGTGGTGTAGGTGGTGGAGCCAACAAGGGTGGTGATGTATTCGTCACTGCTGGTGCGGCTGGCGTTACGAGTGCTCTGAACCCTGCCGGTGGCGGAGTAACCATCACGGGTGGTGCTTCAACGGCTGCTGGCGGCGTTGCTGGTGCGGTGTTGATCCGTGGTGGTGTGCCCGTTGACGGTGATGGTGGTGGTGCGATCATCAACGGTCGGGATGGCGTAGGTACCAACCGTCAAGGTGGCGCGGTGCTCATGGGCACGGGTGGTGGTACGGGCAGCGGAAACGGTGGCCTTTTCCAACTGACTACGGGAGACGGCGGCCCGACCGGCAGCGGTGGCAACCTCGCCATGACCGCTGGCAACAGTGGCATCACGAGCGGTAACGGGGGCGATGCTTTCCTTACGGCGGGTGATGGGGCGGACAGCGGGGGTGAGGTTTTCATTACGGCGGGCACCTCCAGTGGTGGTGGGGTTGGACGCACGAACATCCAACTGGCCGTGGGAGCCGCTCCTGGCAGCACACCGACTGATGCGGACGAGATTCTCCGGCTCAACAACGCCGGGACCAACGGTGGCACATCGGACGTGTACCTGACGGATCGAACCCCCGTTGGCTTCATCTTCGCTAACCCAGGCAGCCTTGCGATCCGAGAGAGTGCCGCAACCTCGGCTCTCTACGTCCACAATGGCGCTGTGGCGGACAACTCCTCGTGGGTCTCAACAGCCGGTGCCGCAACGTGGGCGGCGACACTGACCGCTGGTCAACTGAGCGGAGGGCTCGACCCGATCATCAGCGCCACGGATACGCTGCGCGGCACTGACTCGGGGGTCGCCGCTGGTGGTGTGCTCAACGCCCGCGGCGGGAGCACGACCGCTGTCGGGCTCCTGAACGGCGGCGATGTCAACGTCACGGGTGGCTCGACATCAAGCACGAATGCCGGCGGGCATGGCGGCCACACCACGATTGCGGGCGGCCCTGCGATTGCGGTCAGTGGTGGTGCTTTTGGTGGATCTCTGTTCTTGCGGGGCGGCACCGCAGCGCCGAATGGCAAAGGCGGCAGCGTCACCATCCAAGCCTCCAGCAGTGGCACGGCAAACTCGGATGGAGGGGACGTTACGGTGCGGGCTGGCAACGCTCTTACCGGAGGGTTTGGCGGGTTCGTTGATATTTTCGGAGGCAACTCGCTTGGGGGTTCAACCACTGGCGGACGGGTCACGCTGAACGGTGGCGAGGGGTCAACCTCGTCGAGTGGTGTCGGTGGCAGGATTGACCTCATCGGCGGACCTGGGCCGAGGTCTGGCGGCGCTCTTTTTATTAAGGGTGGGGACAAGACCCTCGACGCTTCTGGTACGAACTTTGAGACCGGTGCGATCCTGATCGAAACCGGCGACTACCTTGGGGGCGGCGGCGGGAATACGTGGATCGGCAACGTCACGATCCGTGCGAAGAGTGCGCTCACGACTGATAGGGTCGCGCGCGCCGGCAGTGTGCTGATCGAGGCGAGCCACGCCGGGATCATCAACGCAATCCCCGGCGGCGATGTCACGCTCAACAGCGGCAACGCATACGGCGGTGGCGGAGCGGGATCGAGGGGCGGCGACTTCACCGTCAGTGCCGGGAGCAGCAACGGCGTCAGCGGCGACCGAGGCGGCAACGTCACCCTCACGGCGGGCAACGTCGTGTCGGGCAGCAAGTTTGCCGGCAACGTCTCGCTCCAGCCCGGAACCGGTGGACTCGGCGGCAAGCTGATCCTCAACTATTCCACGTATCCAGCAGCGGAAGGTGCGAGCGGTCAGTTTCTTTCCACGGACGGTGCGGGGGCCTTGAGTTGGGCAACTCAGGTGGCCGGGCCGCTTACTGGAAGCCCCGGCAACGTCTACGAGAATCTCCAGTTCTATGTTGATCCAGCCGACCGAAACTCTTTTCCGGCTACAGGTGGCGTAGTCGCCACTGATCTTGAGGGTAACGGAACTGCCGGTACGCTTTCGGCCGCAGCGGTCTTCGACAACGGTGCGTGGACGTTCACTGGGTCGGCTGGTGAAAAGGTCCAGTTCACGAAAGGAGCAACGCTCGACAACATCTTCACAGGTGGCGGCACGATCCTTACGTTGATCCGGCCCTACAGTGATGGCGCATCCTCTGGGCGCGTTATTGACACGGACGATGGGAGCGGCACCGCTGGCTACCTCATCTACATGGCGGAGGAGTCCGGGGGACGCCTCAACATCGCCTTCGGTCGTAATTGGAGCACGCAGGACGGCCTCTGGGTTACGGATAACGTCACGGATGCTTTTGGGGACTCGGGGCCTCTTCTTCAAGCCGGAGACTGGGGGGTACTCGCCCTTTCTTACAACGATGCTGCGATTGGCAACGACCCCACGTTTTATTGGAACGGGACTCCTGTTGCGTTCACGGAGGATTTAGACCCACAAGGCTCCGCCCTAACTGACGCTGGTGAAGACATTTTCATTGGCAACCGTCTCGATGGCCTCCGTGCGTTTGATGGACAAATCGGCACCGTCCTCATGTTCGACCGGATCCTTACGGCGCAAGAGGTCCAGCAAGTTTCCGATGTTTTTGCGGCTCGACGAGGCATCGGCATTCGTGGCTACGACAGCCCCGGAACTGCCTTCCCTATCAGTGGGCAGACTATCGAGCTTCGCGCTGGAGACTCGGACAGCACCGACGCGAGCGCTGATCCAGGAAACATCGTCCTCCAAGCGGGGAACCAGACCAATGCTTCTGGCGGCCCCGCGGGAGAGATCATCATTCGGTCTGGCGATCAGACGACGGGAACTTCTTTCGGCACAGGTTCTCGGGTTCTCATTGAGTCAGGGAAAAGCTCCACCGCAGGGGGCGTCACACTCCAGGTTGGCGTACAAGACACGGGGAACACACCCGATCAACTTCTGATCGCTGGTGGAAACAATACCGGGAGCGGGTTCCCTAGCGGCGTGCTTATTCGCGGCGGTGGTGCTGGTGCGAGTGGCCGGATCGGTGGCCCCGTACTGGTTCGGGGAGGAGACGGCGGCGACCATACCTCCCCGTTCAGCGCACCCGGAGGCAACGCCACGTTCCGTGGCGGCGACGGGACAGGATTCGGTGCAAATGGTGGCATCTGCACGGTCAGGGGCGGCAACGGTGGAGGAGGTGGCGACGGTGGAAAGCTCGTCCTAGAGGGCGGAACGCCAGGGACCAACAATGCTGGCGGCATTGAAATCACCGCCCAGGACGGTGGGTCGTTTGGGTTTGGCGGGAGTATCACCGTCACCTGTGGCTCCTCACCCGTTGGCGGCAGCAACGAGCCGGGTGGGAGTTTCGACTGCTTCACCGGCAGCACCGCGAGCGGAAACTTCACCGGTCTCCACGGTGGTGACTTCACGATCACTACCGGAGGCAACACTTTCGCTACGGCGCAACCTGATGCTGGCGGTGGGTCCTTTATCTTCACTGGCGGGTCATCAAACGCCAGCGTGACCACAAGCCCTGGAGGGGAGTTCACCGTGCTCTGCGGCGAAGGCGTCGCCAACTCGGTGAACTCCCGTGGTGGCGCTGTCAGCCTCACTGGTGGCGCTGTAACAGGTGGATCGGCTGCAACGGCCGGTGGAGTCACTCTCACAGGTGGTGCGGCTACCGTAGGAACCGGCGGCACGATCAGCCTTCAACCTGGCACCGGCACTGTTGCTGATGGCGGGCTGATCCTCGACTATTCGTTGTATCCGGCCGCCGACGGTACGGCTGGGTTCATTCTTTCGACCGATGGTGCAGGAGTCCTCTCTTGGATCGCAGCGGGAGCGGGAGGTTCGGCCACGGCGGGTCAAGAGGGCATCCTCTACAACGGCAACACGTTCTACGTGGATGCTGGAGATAGAAACTCGTACCCCGGAACCGGCACCGAGTTCACTGACCTGATCAACAGCACGCTCGGCACCATGACCGGCATCGGGGTCATCGGTGGTCACTTCAACTTCGACGGTGGCACGGACGTTATTAACTTCGGCGTTGTCGTGGCTGCTGAGACGGAAGACATTTTCGATGGGGGCGGCACCATCAGTTTTTGGGTGCGTCCCAAGTCCGATGGAGGGACGAACGTCGGGCGCATCATAGACACGACGGGAGGAACCTCTACAAATGGGTACTTCCTGCGAGTGGATTCAGAGTCGGGGACGACGGTTCACCTGACGCTTCAAGCGGGGCACGCCACTACTGCGGGTGTTTGGACGGTCAACGCGGCACTTCAAGTGGGTCAGTGGTCTCACGTCGTCGTCACGTACAACGATGACGCAACTACGAACGATCCGACTTTCTACGTCAACACGCTTATTGACCCGGTAGATACTGAAACCACTCCGGTAGGCGTTTACGGCAGCGACACCGGCAACACGCTGTTCATGGGGAACAGCACGGCGACCACTGAAGGGTGGGATGGCGACATTGATGTAGCCATCTTCCTGGACCGTGCGATCTCAACAGATGAGGTCCAGCAACTTTACCGGGTCCAACAAAGCCGTTTTCGTCCGAGTCTTTTGGGTCCAAGGCTTTCGTCGGGATTGACCAACGCTGTTGGGACGGACATCGAGATTAGCGGTGCCGATGGAGTGGGCAGTGGAGAAGGTGCCGATGTAAACATCGCTCCGGGTGATGCGGATACCACCGGAAGTGGCGGAGACTTCGCGCTTCTGTGTGGCACTGGTGGTTCTGTGTCCGGCGCGGGCGGCCTGATCCTGATGGTAGCTGGCGGTGCCGGCAACGCAGCGGGAAGCGCAGGCACGGCTTTGTTCCAAGGTGGCGCAGGTTCTATTGCCACGGTGGCCGGAGGCGCGGCGACGATTCAAGGCGGAACCGGAAACACCACGGGATTTGGCGGAACCGCAACTGTTCAAGGTGGTACGGCTGGATCAAACGGCATCGGCGGATCCGTCCAGGTTTTCGCTGCGAATGGTGGTGCTTCGGCCGGGGCCGGTGGGACTACTCAGATCGAGAGTGGGGACGGCGTAGCCAGTGGAGCGAACGGAGGCTCGATCAACATCATCACTGGCGCTTCCGTAGACGCCACAGGAGCCACGTCACAGTTCGTTGCAGG